>JGI12270J11330_10002956_pt1 | contig 12373 bp, 10 predicted proteins | sample PeaSoiMetSII2010_FD_11330 | JGI IMG/M metagenome (IMG submission 11330)
AACTTCGGGCAGTCCAAACACGGTGTTTTCACCAAGCGGCCCGAGACGTTGACGAATGATTTCTTCGTCAACCTGCTCGACATGAACACGAAGTGGCAAAAGTCCGCCACATCTGAAGGCGTGTTGGAGGGGCGCGATCGGGCGTCGGGCGAGCTCAAGTGGACGGGCACCGTCGTCGATCTCGTCTTCGGTTCGAACTCCCAGCTCCGAGCAATCGCGGAAGTCTATGCATGTGACGACTCTAAGGAGGCCTTTGTGAAGGACTTCGTAGCTGCGTGGAACAAGGTGATGAACCTTGATCGCTACGACCTTGCCTGAGCTCGGCGGAAAAGAGAGCTGTCAACTTGGTACCAACCCCCGTTCCTATTGTTGGATCGGCACAACTGAAGTTCGTCGCTTTTCTTGGCTCGCGCGGGCCGAATGGCGCGCCCTCTGATTCTGCTAGGGTCTTGATCGCTGAAGTCACCGAGTGGTCTGAAAGCTTTCGGTGGAGTTCTGGCATCGATCAGACCCTCAGGGATCAGCCACCTCCAGAACTGCTGGCCGCATGACACGCGATAGCGTCCGTCGCACCAGCGACTTAGTTCAAGTCGGCTTGTAGGAACCAAGGCGCTTATCTGAAAGCAGGCAACACTCCTCTCTTGTACGTTTCCAGCGTCTCTTCCTCCTCTCCACACATTAAGTACACGTTGAACTGCGTCACACCAGTGCTGGCTAACCGGCGAAGCTTTTCCCGGTGCGCCTCGGCCGGCCCAACCAGGCAAAAACGATCCACGACGTCATCCGACACGAATTTCGAATGGTCGCTGTCCACTTCGCAATGCTCCTGGTAATCGTAGTGGCCACGATCGCGCACATAAGAGGTCAATGCCGGCGGGAGTTCCTCTGGTTTATAACGCGAGATCAAATCCAGCACGTGATTGGAAACTAATGCGGGAAACCAGCGCACGCGTTCCCGCGCCACTTTCAAATCATCGGACACCCACACCGGCGCCGCCGCCATGACCTCGATGCTGCGAAAATCCCGCCCCGCGGCCTCAGCGCCCTTCTTCACAAAGCCAAGACACCACGCGATCAGATCGGGATCGGCGAATTGCAGGATGACGCCGTCCCCGGCTCTGCCCGCTAAGTCCAGCACCTTGGGCCCATACCCCGCAATCCAAACCGGCGGAGATCCCTTTGCCCAGGAAATCCGCGTAGGCTGGCCGTCATAGTCGATCTCATGCCCCGCAGTCAACTCGCGGAAAGTCTTGACCGCCCGTTCCAGATCGCCCGCCCCAACCGGCTTTTTGCCCAGCACTCGCCGCGAACTATCCCCGCGCCCAATGCCAAGCTGCATGCGCCCTCCCGAAATCAGGTCTAGCGTGGCGAACAGGCTGGAAGTAACCGTGATGTCCCGAGTCGCGGGATTGGTCACGCAGGTGCCGAGGCGCATGTTCTTCGTGTTGCTCGCCATCAGCGTGAGCATAGGGTAAGGCTCCAGCCACAAGATATGGGAATCGAAGATCCATCCGTATTGAAAGCCTGCGGCTTCCGCCTGGCGCGTGAGTCCGACAATGCGCTCCACCGGCATGTCAGGTTTTATCGTGATGCCGAACTGCATGTCGCCTCCTCCGCAACCGCTGAAATCGGTGCTCCAAGGTGTTGCAGTTTAGCATAAAATGCCTGCTCTGCCAGTTCGAGGCCGGTTCCAGGCCAGTCCGAGGGAGGCGCAGGCATGAGCTTTGACACCATCATCGCAAACGGACGTGTCGTCACCGCCACCGACACCTACGCCGCCGATGTTGCCATCAGCAACGGCAAGATCACCGCCATTGGGCAAGACCTGCCGCGCGACAATGCCACGAAAATCATCGACGCCGCGGGAAAGTACGTATTGCCCGGCGGAATCGACGTACACACCCACCTCGACATGCCCTTCGGAGGCACCACCAGCGCCGACGATTTCGAGACCGGCACGCGAGCCGCAGCCTTCGGCGGCACCACAACGCTCATCGACTTCGCCATCCAGTACAAGGGCCAGACCCTGAGAACAGCGTTCGATACCTGGATGAAAAAAGCTGCCGGCAAGGCCTTTTCCGACTATTCATTTCACTGCATCATCACCGATCTGGCGGACGCGCAACTCGAAGAGATGAACGCCCTGGTGCGCGAAGGTGTCACCAGCTTCAAGCTGTTCATGGCCTATCCCGGCGTATTCATGCTGGACGATGGCAGCATCTTCAAAGCGCTCCGTGCCACCGCAAAGAATGGGGGCCTGGTCTGCATGCACGCCGAAAACGGCAGCGCTATTGACGTAATCGTGCAGCAAGCCTTGGCCGAAGGGAAAAAGGCTCCGAAATATCACGCGCTGACAAGGCCGACGACGGCGGAAGCGGAAGCCACATCGCGAGCGATTGCCCTCGCAGAGATGGCCGGCGCGCCGGTCTACATCGTGCATCTGAGCTGCAATGACGCTCTACAAAAGGTCCGCGAGGCCCGCGATCGCGGCCTTCCGGTTTATGCCGAGACCTGTCCGCAGTACCTCTATCTTTCCATCGAGAACTTCGACGTACCGGGATTCGAAGGCGCGAAATACGTTTTCACGCCTCCATTGCGCGAAAAGTGGCACCAGGAAAAACTCTGGAATGGACTGAAGCAGGACCACCTGCAGGTAGTTTCAACCGACCATTGCCCATTCTGCTTCAAGGAGCAAAAAGAACTGGGACGCGACGACTTCACCAAAATCCCCAACGGAGGCCCCGGTATCGAGCACCGCATGAGCCTCATCTATTCCGGAGGCGTCGCCCAAGGCCGCTTCAGCGTGAACCGCTTCGTGGAACTGGTTTCCACCACTCCGGCAAAACTGTTCGGCCTGTATCCGCGCAAGGGCACAATCGCAGTAGGTAGTGACGCCGACCTGGTTATTTTTGATCCCGCCCGCAAGCACACCATCAGCGCAAAAACTCATCACATGCGAGTGGATTATTCCATGTTCGAAGGTATCCAGGTAACCGGCATGCCCGACGTCGTGCTCTCGCGAGGCCGCGTGATCGTCGAATCCGACAAGTTCGTGGGACGTCCCGGCGCCGGAGAATTCATCAAGCGATCACTCTATTCAATGTAGACGCGAGTCAATGTTGGCGCGAGCGTCCTCGCTCGTGCTCCCTCGCCTGTAATCCTTCCCAGCGCTGTCATCCTGAGGAAGCGCAGGCCTTCGCAAAGCGAAGGCCTGCCGACGAAGGATCTCTGTACCGACCGCCGACCGCCTCACCAGAGGCTGGAGTAGTCAGCCTGGTGCTGGCGGCTGATTCCTTGTGCTTCTATGCAAGCCCATGCACTGAAACTCTGGAGGGCAGTGTGATGTAAGTCACAGTCAATTGCAGCAAAAAAGATCATGCTGACTCCATTGGAAGGAGGATGTAAATCATGATTCAGAAACTCCTATACTTGGCTCTGTTCGTGAGCCTTAGTTCAGTGTTGTTCTATGCCGCACCGCAAATGGCGGACGAAAAGACCTCGGCGGCGCAGACCGTAACCGGTTGCCTCCAGAAAGGCACTGAATCCGGAGGATTTTTTCTCATTAGTACTGAGGATAAGCATTGGGAGCTTTACCCTAACACGGATGTCTCCCTTGCCGATCATGTCGGCCACACCATTACGGTAACTGGAACTTTGGCGCACAGGTCGAAAGCCCAAGAAGAAAAAAGCCAACCTTCCGAACAGAAAGAAATCGGAGGAAAGAAACACAACGATTTGCAAGTATCCAGCGTGAAGATGGTCAGTGCGACTTGCAGCAAATAAAAGTTGATGTTCCGCTTTTGTCACTAGAGGGCCGGGGGCATCGAGTTTGACAGCAACCTCTTCCTCCGGCCAGTCCTTACCGCGTCCCGAAACGTGACCCTCCGCTTTACTCAATTTGGAACAGGTTTCACTGCCCCTCAAAGCTCGATTTCCAGCCTGCCCAAAATTCTTGTCAAGCCCCCTAAACCACCCAATTCCCCCTAACCCGCTCTCCCCAAAGCAAATATATTTTTGCAAATTTGGCGGGTTTACCCTATTCAATCAGCTATCATTGAAATAGTGGGATAAATCAGGCCATGTAGCGCCGGCATCTTGCCGGCTGTCGCGAGCGCATCCTGCCCTCGCAGTCGCCTACATATCCCCAAGCTAAGTCCTTTAAAAGGGATATTTTACCAGGGTATCTCTTTTTTAAACTCAATCAAATCATAGATTTAGGAGAAAAACGCGATTTTCGCGGTATATACCCATGCCTCTACATCCGAACGTTCGTCGCTGCACCCACATTCAAGTCACCGGACACCGCTGCGGTTCCCCCGCGCTCAAACAAGAATACTTCTGCTACTTCCACACCCGCATGATCAAGGGCGTGCAAACTCGCGTGGACTCCGAAATCCACCCCATCGCCCTGATCGAAAGCGCCGAAGCCATCCAGGCCGCCATCATGCACATGATCGACGCCGTCCTAAAAGGCACCATCGACAACAAGCGCGCCACCATCGTCCTCAAAGCCCTCCACATCGCCACAAGAAATTCCCGCAACGTCTATTTCAGCATCCGCCAGAACGACATGGTCCGCGAAGTCCCCAACTACGCCCAGCAATACCTCGAAGAACATCCCGAACTAAACCCACCAGAACCACGTGGGGACAGCCGCCTCGGCTGTCCAGCCGAGCCAAGCTCGGCAGCATCAAGCCAAGATCTCAGCCCCGAAAATCCAACCCGCGAAAATCCAACCCCTGAAACCGAAGATCTCAACCCACCCAGAGCCAGCGCCGTTCCCACTCCACCCCCGCCGCCCGCCGCTCCCAACAAAGAAAATCGTCAGAAAGAATTTCATCAGGAAGATTGTCATCCTGAGGAAGCGCAGGCATTCGCGAAGCGAAGGCCTGCCAACGAAGGAGCTATGCACTTTCCGGCCGACGCCGATGTCGCGCGAACCTCTCATGCGACCTCCGACCCGACCCACAACAGCAAACGCGCGTCAGCCCATCCGCCACAAGCAAACCGCGAAAAAGCCTGGGGCGAAAACGTCCCGCCACTGACCACCCGTCAGTCCGAACGCTGGAACGAAATCAAAAAACTGGAAGCCTCCATCGAAGGCGCCATGCGCGGCGACTGGCGCGACCTCCGCACCGTCTTCAACACCGTCGGCCTCACCACGCGCAAGCCCCCAGCCCGCCAGAGAACCCGTAGAATGTAGGCTCGTGCTCTTTGCGCGATTAGATAAGCATGCCCGCGATGGACGCCGACATCAAATTCGCCATGGTGCCCGCCAACATCGCGCGCAGGCCAAGACGCGCCAACTCCCCCTTTTTATTTGGGGCCAAAGCGCCGATGCCGCCGATTTGAATGCCGATGCAACTCAAATTGGCAAATCCACACAAAGCGAACGTAGCAATGGTGAATGAGCGCGGATCAAGAACCGACCTCTGCGGTCCAAGCATGGAAAATGCAACCAATTCGTTCAGCACCATGCGCGTGCCCAACAGGTTGCCGACGAGGGTACAGTCTTTCCAGGGAATTCCGATCACCCAGGCCACGGGAGCGAAAAGCTTGCCGGAAATGATTTCCAGGCTCGCGGGAAACCAGGGAAAGCCGATGTGGGCCAGCCCGTTGTGGATTCCGTACAGGATTCCATCCATCAGTGCGATCAGGGCGAGGAACGAAATCAGCATGGCGGCGATGTTCAGCGCGAGGTTGAGGCCGTCGGTGGTGCCACGAGCAACTGCGCCCAGCACGTTTTCCTTCTTTTCGGTTTCTACTTCTTCTTCACTCATCACCACGCGGCCGGCAGTTTTGGGTTCTTCGGTCTCGGGTACCAGCATCTTCGAAACCAAAATGGTTCCCGGAGCGGTCATAATTACGGCGCTCAGAAGATGTTTGGGTTCGATTCCAAAGGCAATATAGGCAGCCATGATTCCGCCGGAAACATGGGCCATCCCGCTAGTCATGACAGTCATCAGTTCGGAGCGAGTGAGGTCGGGCAGAAAAGGCCGTATGGTTAGGGGCGCTTCCGTCTGCCCCATAAAAATGCTGGCGGCCACGTTCAGCGACTCCGCGCCGCTCGCTCCCATGAACCGGGTCATCACTCGCGCAGCCAGCTTGATGATGAATTGCATGATTCCATAGTGGTANAGAACGGCAAAGAACGCGGCGATGAAGATGACCGTTGGCAGCACTTGAAAGGCGAAATAGAAACCGAGACGCGANCCCTGCTTNCCCAGATCTCCAAAGACAAACTGGGACCCGACGAAGGCGTAGCTGAGCAGCTTGTTCACCGCGTCCCCGGCGTATTGAAAAATGCGGCGGCCGATGTCCACGCGCAGCACGAAGACGGCGAAGGCGAATTGCAGGCCCAGGCCCCAGGCAACCGTTTTGCCGCGGATGGCGCGGCGGTTGGTGGAGAAAATAAAGGCCAGGGTCAGCATGGTCAGCAAGCCCAGAATGCCGGTGAATCGCCCCATTCATTTTCCTCCCGATCTATTTTGCTTTTGATCCTCGAATGATTCGATGGACAAGGCTTTTCTTCTCGATTGCAGGAGCGTGCGCGATTTGATAACTCTCGAGCAGCAACTTGGTTGCACGAGCCGTCCCAGTTTCGGAATTGGAATGCACGGTGCAAAGCGGTTCCCCGGCTGCGACCCGATCACCAACTTTGCGATGCAGAATGATTCCAACCGCCGGGTCGACCGCATCTTCCTTCTTTTCGCGCCCGCCGCCGAGAACTACGCACGCCGTGCCAACCGCTTCACAGTCCATGGCGGCGATGTATCCTTCACTCGGGCTGTTTACCTCTTGCCTATATTTTGCGCGCGGAAGCTGGTCCGGATCGTCGAGTGCGCGGACGTCTCCACCTTGCAAGGCCACCATCTGGCGGAACTTCTCGAGCGCCTTCCCCGAGACTATGAGTCGCTCAGCGTCCAGCTTGCCCTGCGCCACCGTATCCGCAGCTCCGCCCAGATGAAACATCCAACCCGCGAGCTCGAGACACAATTCCCTGAGATCGTCCGGCCCGCAGCCACGCAAAACGTCGAGCACCTCGGCAACTTCGAGCGAATTCCCCACGTGGGTTCCGAGTGGTTGATCCATATTCGTGATCAGCGCAACCACTGACTTGCCCATGCGCTCGCCGGTTTCCACCATCAACTCGGCCAGGAAGACTGCGTCTTCTTCCTTCTTCATAAATGCCCCGGAGCCAGTCTTGACGTCGAGCACCAGGGCATCGATGCCCTCGGCGAGCTTTTTGCTCATGATGGACGCACAGATCAGATACGGGCTCTCGACGGTTGCGGTGACATCGCGCAGAGCATAGAGCTTGCGGTCAGCGGGAGCTATCTCGGAAGTCTGGCCGATCATGGCGCAGCCGCAGGCTTTGAGGACGCTGCGAAACTCCGGGACGGACAAGTTCACATTGAATCCGGGGATGGATTCCAGTTTGTCGAGCGTGCCGCCGGTATGCCCGAGTCCGCGCCCGCTGATCATGGGAACGACAAGCCCGCCAGCGGCCACGAGCGGCGCTAACACCAGTGATGTTTTGTCGCCCACGCCCCCGGTGGAGTGCTTGTCTACTTTCTTCGCGGGGAACTCGGAGAGATCGAGCACGTCGCCCGAGCGCAGCATGGCGTCGGTCAGCACCGAGGTTTCTGCGCGCGTGAGTCCGCGCAGGATTACGGCCATGAGCCAGGCGGAAACCTGATAGTCGGGAATCTCGCCGCTGGTGTAGGCGAGAACCAAGTATTCGATCTCGGCTCGCGACAGCTCTTGGCCGTCGCGCTTTTTGCGAATGACATCGATAGCGCGAATTGTTTGGGGTGCCTGTGGCCGGTTCACGTTAGGCGGAACCCTTCCGGCAGAAGTTCTGTGATGTGGCTTTCCTTCCAACCTTTGGAGCCTTGGAAGAAGACGGTTGCATCCGGTCCGAACTCGTAAATCACTTGGCGGCAGGCTCCGCACGGGGAGCAGGGCACTCCCTGGTCATTGACTACCGCGATGGCGCGAATGCTCAGCCCCGGGCCTGAATGAGCTATCGCGGAAAAGATGGCGGTGCGTTCGGCGCAGTTCGACAAGCCGTAGGATGCGTTCTCCACGTTGCATCCCGTGAAGACTTCACCCTTGGAGGTCAGCAGCGCGGCGCCTACTCTGAACTGAGAGTACGGGGCGTGGGCGCGCTTCATGGCTTTTCGCGCCGCCGCAAGCAGGCGCTGGTTTTGTTTGCTGGAGACATCTTTTTTCGCCGATTTCATCGGAAGTCCACGCAAGAGGAAAGAATAGCGCTTGATTCTAAACCTCGATTTGGCTTTGCGCTATGGTTTTCGATGCTCGGTCGTGGCAGACCAGGAAGCCGAAATTCTCGGCCAGGTAGAATAGCTCGGGGGGGATCCCCAGCGTTCGATCTCCTGCAGTGAAAGAAATCGTTGGCGGCTCGAGCAGACGCACATCTCAAGAATCATTTTCGAGTCAAACTTGAGGATTAAGCAATCGGAAGACTGAGCTAGCAGCGAGGAGCGGGAAGCTTCTACGCCACTCTCTGCTGCTGCTCCAGCATGGATAAGAATTCGGCGACCAGTTCTTCGTCCCACAGCCCGCCGCGAGCTTCCTGGCGCATGGTGAAGGCAGCATGCTCATGGCTTAGCGCCGGTTTGTAGGGTCGCGCGGTGCGCAGGGCGTCGTAGACATCGACCACCTGCAGGACTCGCGCCAGCAGAGGAATTCCGGCTCTCTTCAATCCGTCGGGATAGCCGCTGCCGTCCGAGTGCTCGTGATGATTGCGGATAATGGGCAGCACCAGCCGCAGCGACTTCAAGGGCCGGCAGATATTTTCCCCGGTCACGGGATGCTGCTTCATGATGGCCCATTCTTCCTCAGTGAGATTCTTTCCCTTCTTCAGAATATCGTCGGGAACCGCGATCTTTCCCAGGTCGTGCAAGTAGCCGCCCCGCCGCAACGCCACGATCGATTCCTCGTTGAGGCCGAGATGACGCCCCAGATTGCTGGCGTTCTCCGCCAAACGTTCGCAATGACCCTCGGTATACGGATCGCGGCTCTCCACGCTCAGGCCCAAGGTGCAAAGCACCGACTCGGCCGTCTCCAGTTCGTCGGTAAACTCCTTGAGTTTGAGCAGCGACTTGACCCGGGCAAATAACTCTTCCGAAAAAATGGGCTTATTGAGAAAGTCATCAGCCCCGGCTTCGATTCCCCGCACCTTGTCCTCGCGATCACTCAGCCCCGTAATCAGCACGAAGGGAATCAGCCGCGTAGCGGGGTTTTCCTTAAGTTCGCGGCACAGCTCATAGCCTGATTTGCCGGGCATCACCACATCGGAAAGAATCAGATCGGGGAGCTCGCGGCGAATCTCGATTTCGGCGCAAGCTGCGTCCGGAACCGCAACTACTTCGTAACCGCGCGTGCTAAGCAGTTCGCGCATCAGCACCATGGTGTCCGGATTGTCGTCGACCACCAGCACCCGTGGAGCGCGACGCGGCGAAAGTTCTCCCATGCTCTTATAAGACGGGGAATGGGTGGAATGAGATGTCCGCAATTTATGGGGAGGGCTCATGGCCGATTGAGGAACGCTTTTTTATTGTAACGGATTTATCAGCACTAGCCTGTTGTTGTTGCAAATACCTGTCCACTTTTGGACATGCCAAGATCCGCCCAGGCTGCGTTCCAATTGGGGAAAACCCGCGACTCGGTGTGCGATCTGACCTTGCCTAGCAGGCGGCCGCTGCTTAGCCTCGATGCATGGGCTTACCTTTTCGTATCGCTCTCGGTTTCTTCCTCATTGTGACGTCAGCTTTGGCCGCTTCCAAACCACACGTAATTACTTTCGGTAAATGGACGGCGGTCAAGTCGTCCACTGGTGTCGACGAAAGCCGGCCAGACGACTTGAAGGTCAGGCCCGTGTACGTAGATGGCCGCTTGAAAGAATTTACCTTCGCCATTCCCCACGAAGTGACCGAGCGGCTGTTCGTGGTGCGGCGCATGGTTCGCGTGAACGATACTTTGCCCCAGGAAACCGCCTCGACCCCGCGCTGGAGTTGGCAGCGCGGCGGATGGCTCGTGGTCGACCGCGTCACTGGGCATATCTCGCAAGCCAGCCTGCCCGAGTTTGATCCAGACTCCTCCTCAGCCACCTGGTACCGGGACTACGTTGCCTATTGCGGAGTCTCGGACGATGGCCGCAAGCTCTTTGCCGTGGTGATGCAACTGGGCCGCCGCAAGCCCATCCTGAAAAAGTCCCTGGGCGAAGCGGCTGGCGACGAACCCTCCGACGCCGAGTGCGCGCCGCCGGGCTGGCAACGTGCCCCCACGCGGGTGAGCTTCGTTTTCAAGGGAGATCAAAAGTTCAGTTTCGTACTCCGCGGCCACAGCGTAGAAGTAGTAACCGACGACGAACCAGAAGAAGGAACCGAGTAATCAGCCCCCGTGTAGCGCGGGCACTCCTGTCCGCGTGTCTACAAGCCGCCAAAAAATGTAAGGGCGGAATTCCAGCGCCCGAGCTCTCGGCGAGGCTCACCATTTCCGCAGCTTGCCAGAGCACCGACAAAAGGGTGATACCATCTTGGGAGAATCTCACCTCATGATGAAGAACATCGTTCGAAGCAGCGTGGTGGTATGTGCATTCGCGATCTTTCTGAAACCCGCTCTAGAAGGGGCTTCCGCAGAGACGGAAAAGAATGATGTACTGATCTCCACTATGCAGCAGGAATTGCACCGAGCCCAGAGCGAGTTGGGGAAACTCGATCCTGCTCCTTACTTCATCAGCTATTCCGTCTACGATCAAGATTCCGCGATGGTGGTCGGGAGCCAGGGCAGCCTGGTCAATTCCATCCACGCCCGCAGGCGCTCCGCCGACGTGATCGTGCGCGTAGGGACACCGGCGCTGGACAATACCCACCAGGAAAATCGCATGTCCGCGCTCAGTTCCGGATCGCTCCCGCTCCAGGACGACGGGGACGCCATCGCGCATGTTCTGTGGCAGCTCACTTACGGAGAATATCGCAAGGCCTCGCAAGCCTACTTGAACGTCAAAACCACGACCCAGGTCCACGCTCAGGAAGAGGACACGTCGCCGGACTTTTCGCAAGAGACTGCGCAAAGTCATGCGGATTACAGAGATCTCTCTCCGGCGCCGGATCACAAGATTCTCGAGGATCTGGCTCGGCGTTACTCCGCGTATTTCCGCAAGTATCCCTACATTTATTCCTCGAATGTGGTGCTCACCGCACAGAGGACGGAGTTTCACTTCGTTTCCAGCGAAGGCAGTCACGTGGTTACCGCCAGTGTCTTGGTCAGACTTGCCATCGAGGCGGAAACCCGCGCTGACGACGGCATGGAATTGATGCGCGTGGAAACCTTCCAAGCCGAGAGTCCCAGCCATTTGCCCACTGAAATGGAAATCACGGCGCGCATGGAGAAGATGGCGTCCGACCTGAAAGCTCTGCGCGCAGCGCCGGTCGCCGAGCCATTCGATGGGCCAGCGTTGCTCTCAGGGCGTGCCGCGGCGGTATTTTTCCACGAGGTGCTGGGACACCGGCTGGAGGGCCATCGCCAGCGCGGCGAGCAAGAAGGACAGACATTCACTAAGAAGATCAACCAGCAGGTTCTGCCCGAGTTTCTCAGCGTCACCGATGATCCCACCAAGCGTACCCTGAACGGCATGGATCTGGGAGGCTGGTACGAGTATGACGAGGAGGGCATGCCCGCTAACCGCGTGGAGGTCATCAAGGACGGAATCCTAAAGAACTTTCTGATGTCGCGCATGCCCATCAAGAATTTCGACAAATCGAACGGCCACGGGCGCGCGCAGGCGGGCTTGATGGTCACCGGACGTCAGGGCAATCTGATCGTCACTTCGTCGCACACCACCAAGGATTCAGAACTACGGCAGAAGCTCATCGAAGAAATCAAGAAGCAAGGAAAGCCGTACGGACTCTACTTTGAAGATATTCAGGGAGGATTCACCTTAACCCAACGGGCGATGCCGCAAGCTTTTCAAGTTCTACCCGTCCTGGTATGGCGCGTTTACGCCGACGCTCGCCCGGATGAACTGGTGCGCGGCGTGGATATTGTGGGGACGCCGCTAGCGGCCATGAACCGCATTCTGCTCACCGGAGAGAAGAGCGAAGTCTTCAATGGCATGTGCGGCGCCGAGTCGGGCAGTGTGCCGGTATCGGCCGTGGCCCCGGCCATGCTGTTCTCCGAGATCGAGGTGCAGAAGCGCGCCCATTCGCTAAACCGGCCGCCGATCCTTTCGCCGCCCGGCTTCGAAACGACGGAGTCCACGCACTCGACCAAAGCCGGAGGCCGACAATGACAATCAAGTCGATGCTCCGCAAATCCCCAAGCTTGTGCCGATGGAGCGGCGGGC
>JGI12270J11330_10002959_pt1 | contig 12368 bp, 8 predicted proteins | sample PeaSoiMetSII2010_FD_11330 | JGI IMG/M metagenome (IMG submission 11330)
TGCAACAGCGTTTATCGTTGCATTTAAGCTACCTCCATCCGTTGCAATGCCAACCCAGATTGCAATATTTGTGGCGTTAGTTATTCCAGCCACTGCACCGCTCTTCAACTGATCCAAGGTGTAATTACCCCCACCAGGGATTAGAGAATTAAAGTTACTGTTTGCATCGACATTAAGGACATTTTGGACACTGGATGGTCCTAAGATATATGCGTCGTTTCCTAGCCCCGATAAAACATTTCCATTCCATGTAAAGAATTCGCCATTATTGTCCACATCAAACCAAATATTCACGCTAACCGGATCGGAACCAGCAGAGGTCGCAATCTGGAGACCATTGAAGTCTCCAAGTGTCCCAGCGCGAAAATAAAAACCACAATCAGCATAGCCAGGTGAATTGCTGATGGTTAACGTCACCGAATTATCTGCGTTGATCATCTGTGAAACAGTGCCATTCCCGGTTATTGCGCTCTTAGGAACCAATGATCGGGTAAATTGCGTACCATCGTTTATTGAATAATAATTCACTACCTGCGCGGCAGCGACATACAAATTTTCTTGCACACTTGTGATGGTGATACCGCCCGTTCCATTGCCATCAGCAGGCAGGTTGGTCTTTTTTACATGAATCCCACCTGTTGTACCATTGTAATTACTAGTCCATGTCAAAGCTGTGCTGAGAACTGTAGCTGTACCGTCGGAATTAACACCTGCCAAGTTCGTTGCATAGCCACCGTAGCTTCCGGCCGGTTCAGTACCATAGTTGCACTGCACTTTACCTGCATGGAAGCCTCCGGGTAAACAACCATCCGCTGGTGCGTCGTGAAAGGTAAGCGTATAACCGCCAATTTCATGGTCTGCCACTAATTCACCGGCTATATCATAATAAAAAGGATAGCTGTAATCTGGCGGAAATTGAGAAGGATCATTTCCTGGCGCCGGAGCATAACCTCCTCCGGGCGGCGGATCACTGTACGGAGTTCTCTTGCTAGTCAGGTTCACAGTACCAGTTACTGTGGGATCAAAAGCCCCGCCAATATTCCATGCCCAGAACTCGCTAGGATCAACTTGGTATGTAACCTGTTGTACCCAATCGAAATTTACAAAACCACAATATTGCGCTGCTTGTAAGAGGGTTAAATTAAAATTTGGAGTGAAACTCATGTCTAAGTTTGCATTACCGAAGTACCCCAGCGGTGGGTGTGTCCACCCACCGTTAACTACCTGCTGACAGCTGTATTTAGGAGAAATCAGGAAGGCGAGTGGTTGAAAGTTGATCATTTCAGTGAGCACCATCTGACCGAGGTCGTTGATACCTTGTGGTATTGGTGCATCAGAAGACGTCCAACCCGGACCGGCAGGAACCAGATTATTGAGATCCAGCATGCTGCCGCCGCTATAGAGGAAGTAGTGGAAAATAGTATCGCCTGCGATGCTGGATAAGCCCACCACCTGGCCGTTGTTGTTTATGCCTAATTGTTAAGTGCCACGACATCGTAGACAGAAATCATGGTCACGACATCGTGGACTCGCAACTTTGAAACTATATATCCGGCGATGCCGTGACGCAGCTGCGATGGGTCATCGCAGTCGATATTGATATTCTTCGACCTGGATCGTATCCAGGAAAACCTTGAGCTTTTGTTCTTTGACATCGATTGTAGCCACAATGTATTCGTATTGGGTCTCCGGTGGTGCAGAGAATGTTTCTCCGAAGATGTCCAAGCGGCAATCGCTCCGGATGAATCTCACAAGATGATAATATCCCTCCTCTGGCTTATCCAAAGGATGTTTCGGGGCATGCGTCTTCCCGGGATAAATCAGTTTCGCATTCATAGAGGCCAATGCCTTGAGTGGGGTTTTCCCCTTTATCTTGCTGTAGCGATACGAGCTATTATGTCTGTGCTCGAAGGCCAGCGATTCTTGCCTTAACTGCGGCATTGACGCCATCGTGACCTTGGAGAGAAACTTCTGCTGGTAATGGTCATTGAACTGTTCCACGATTCCGTTTCTCCAAGGTTCGGCAGGCGGGATAAACCAGAGCTTGACCCCATAAGCCAAGCAGAGGCGGATAAGTGGTCCCATTCCTCGTGGGTGGGTTGGACTCCCATAAAAGACCAGCTCATTGTCCACCTGAAGATTCTGAGGGATGCCCATGCGCATCCAGACCGCATAAACAGCGTCCAGAATGCTTTGTGCCGCTTTGGAGGGCATTGGCTCTATTCCGCAACGGTTGATCGCGGTATCGACCGCATTCAGGCTGTAGAATCGAATTGGCCCGGTAAGATAGCAGGGACCGACCAAATCGACTTGATGTGTCTGGTTGGGGGCAAGAGCTGGGAGCGAAGGATATTTTTTGCCCTTCGGGGTATATCTTCCGGTCCGCCTATGAGTCAATTCGCGACGACGTAAAATACGACCAATGGTACGGACAGAGGGCAGCGGCTGAACATTCATGTCCTCCATCTCCCATCGGATGGCCTGGCCGCCACAAAAGAGTCCCTTGTTGTACAAGCTCAATCGCACCAGTTCAATGATCCGTTCGATCTCAGCAGATGTGCGATGCGGGCTGACGAGGGGGCGGCGTGATAAATCTTCATACCAGGCTGAATCGTCGGGAATGTGCCGGGCCATCCATTTGTAGAGCCAGCTGCGTGATCTGCCCAGCGAGGCGCAGATGCATTCAGGATCTTCTCCGGCAAGAAACCGTTGCACAGCAGCTGCTCGTTCCTGCTGATGTTTCTTTTTCATGAACACCTCCAATGGATTTAGTGGTGTTCATGATACTGCAGTATGTGGCTACTCGATTGTCAAAGAACGTTAGTCCACGATGTCGTGGCACAAAAATGTGTCCACGATGTCGTGACCAGGAATGCTTTAAGAATTAGCCCAGTGATCAAAGTTCAGGGTTCGGAGTTCTGAACCGGAATGTAGAACTCAAAAACAGTTCAGCGTTCAGCTTGCTGGACCGGGATGCAGACCTCTTACATTAAATTTACCGGATCGACATCAATAATTACCTTGCACCTTCTACCGTATTTGTCATCGATGACGTTCCTTCCCTCTGCTGCAAGCATCTTGATCGTTTCCCTTCTAGTCGAAAGCAAAATCAGCTGGAACCGGTATTGGCCGCGAACCCGGGAGACGGGCGCNGGCGCAGGTCCGAGCAATNCCGGGTCTTTTCCNCGTATCAGGCTGCGAATGCGGTTCTGGGCCGTACGGGCGGCCTCCGCGGCCAGCTCCGCATCAGGACACCTGATTTCAATCTTGATCATGCGTCCAATGGGGGGGTAGCCAAGTTGGGTACGATATATGATCTCTTCGTTGTAAAACCCGTCATAATCATGAGTCGTGCTGTGCCGGATCGAGTAATGGTTCGCGTTCATGGTCTGGATTACCACTTCTCCAGCAATATCTCCCCTGCCCGCCCTGCCTGCAGCCTGGGTAATGAGCTGGAAGGTTTTTTCCGCGGACCGGAAATCCGGCAAGTTGAGCCCCACATCAGCATCCACCACACCGACCAATGTCACGGCCGGGAAATCATGGCCTTTCGCGATCATCTGAGTGCCGAGCAGAATGTCCACCTCGCGGCGGTCCACCTGCTGCAAAAGCTTTTCATAGGCGTCGCGCCCTCTGACGGAGTCGCTGTCCATGCGTTTCAGACGGGCGCCGGGGAAAAGTGCCTGCAGTTCCTCTTCAATCTTCTGAGTGCCGTATCCGAGCAGCTTGAGTTCGATGCCGGAGCACGATGGGCAGGTGGACGGCGGCGGCATAAGAAACCCGCAGTAATGGCACTTGAGCTTTTGTTCTGTTTTATGAAAGGTGAGAGACACACTGCAGCTCGGGCACTTAACGGCAACCCCACAGGAGCCGCAAATGAGCACCGAAGAGAAGCCCCGCCGGTTCAGCAGAAGGAGCGTTTGCTCGCCCTTCTCAAGCCTCAGCCGTATATCGTCTATTAGTCGCGGTGAATAGGGGTTGTGCTTCGGAAGAGTCTTGACGTCCACAATCAGCACCTCGGGCATAGGGCGGTGGTCCACGCGGTTCGCAAGGCGCAGATAGCGGTACTTTCCCGATTTTGCGTTGTAGTAACTCTCGAGCGACGGCGTGGCCGAACCGAGCAGGGCAACGGTGTTCTGGAATTTTGCCCGCATGATCGCCACATCCCGCGCATGGTAGCGAAGCCCTTCGTCCTGTTTATAAGAGTTTTCGTGCTCTTCATCTACAATGATGATGCCGATGTTCGCAAAAGGGGCGAAGACCGCAGATCGCGCGCCGATTGCCACATCCACACCGCCTGACTGAATCCGGCGGTACTCGTCGGCCCGTTCGCGGTCCGTCAGCCCGCTGTGCAGCACCGCCACGCGGTTGCCGAAGCGTTTTCTGAATCTGCCCAGCAGCTGCGGCGTAAGCGCTATTTCGGGCACCAGGACGATGGCGCCTTTCCCGGCGGCTGCAAGCCCGCTGATGGAATGCAGATAGACTTCCGTCTTTCCACTCCCGGTCACGCCATGCAATAAGTACACGCCGAAGGTCTGCGCCGCAACCTGCTCACTGATTAGCCGGACAGCATCGGCCTGCTCGGGCATGAGGTCAGGCGGCACGCTCGGAACAAACGGTTCCTTTTCGATTTCCCTGCTAGCGTCCTTTTCGATGATCTCCGCCATCCCCGCCGCGCACAGGGCTTTGATGGTACTGCTGGAAAATGCCTTTAACTCCTCCATACCAACTACTTCGCGATCGCATAAAAGCAGCAGAAGCTCCGTCTGCTTCGGACTCCGCAGTAATTTCACGTCATGGTCGCCCAAAGCCAGCTGCAGGAATTTGTTTCGCTTTTGTTTTGCTCGGGACAAGGCCTTCGGCACGATGGCATCGAGGGTNTGGCCAAGCGGGAACAGATAGTAGTCGGACATCCATCTCGCGAGGCGGACAAGGTCGGNNGCCAGCGGCTGNTCGACAACTTCGATAACCGATTTAAGCNCGGAAACCCCTGCCTTTCCCGGGAAGCCGACGACCGTACCGGCTATGCGGCGACTTCCGAANGGTACCAGAACACGCGAGCCCTCTACGAGCTGCCCTTGCATTTCCTCGGGGATGCGATAATGGAATGTTTTATTAACGGAAACGCCNACNGCTATATCAGCAACTTNGTCTGGCATGGGGATGNATCACGTGGGCCAACGGGCAAGGGTCAAGTTAGGTCAAANAANGGTGATCATGCAAAAAGCATTGCTNTTCTAACGGTCAACGAGTGCGATCTATCACTGACATCCGTGATCACGGTGACTTTACTTCCTTGTTGCCCAAAATATCTTTGAGCTCGGCCATAAACTCGCTGATGTCCTTGAAGGAGCGGTAGACCGAGGCGAACCGGACATAGGCGACCTCGTCCAGCTTATGCAGCCGGTCCATTACTTCCTCGCCGATGACCGTACTCGGTATTTCCTTGAGCCCCTTCTCCTGGAGGTCCTTTTCGATTTCCTCGACGGTCTTTTCGAGCATTTCCAGGCTGATGGGACGCTTTTCGCAGGCTTTTTTGAGTCCGGTCTGAATCTTCATCCGGTCGAAGGGCTCGCGCCGTCCATCCTTTTTGATGACCGATGGCAGCACTTCCTCGACGCGCTCATAGGTTGTGAACCGTCCTTCGCACTTGAGGCACTCGCGCCTCCTGCGGATGGATTCGCCTTCCTTGCCCATCCGGGAGTCGACGACCTTGTTATCGAGGCTTGTGCAATAAGGACAGCGCATAGGATAAGTTCAAAGTTCAACGTTCAGAGTTAGCAACACGTGGAAAAATCGGCTATAAACGGAAATCCGCGGTCACTATCGGTCGGGGAGCATAGTTTGTCAATCACTTCTTATACTGTGTTACCTTGATGCCCGATTCCTTCAGCATCTCCGCTGCCAAGGCGTCGGGATAGCCGTCTTGGAATATGATGTGCTTCACGCCCGCGTTAATGATCATCTTGGCGCAGATGCCGCATGGCTGATTCGTGCAATAGAGCGTCGCGCCATTAATATTCGTTCCATGCTTGGCAGCCTGGATAATCGCATTCTGCTCAGCATGGAGACCGCGGCAGATTTCGTGCCGTTCCCCGGAGGGGATGCCCATCTGTTCGCGCAGGCATCCGCGATCGAGACAATGCTCAATACCCGACGGCGTGCCGTTGTAGCCGGTGGCGAGAACGTTTTTGTCCTTCACAATTACGGCGCCGACCTGGCGGCGAAGGCAGGTGGCCCGCTTCTTAACCAGGTGTGCGATTTCCATGAAATATTCGTCCCATGAGGGGCGGGGATGCTGGTTGGTCATAATGCACCTGGAAAACCAAAAACGACGGATGAACCCTGATAAAAATAAGAATTTCTAAGTGGAGTCAAGACCGCGCTGCTTTGCCGTAGGCAAAGCATGCCTGGTCACTGCGCTGTCTTAATCCACAAGGCGAAGCCCCGTGCGAACGAAGCTCCCATGGTTCCCCCGATCTTTATACTTCCGCTTTTTCCATTGCAAACATCGGGTACCTGGCGCAGAACGCCTTGGTTCGCTCTTTGATCGCTGCGAGTTTATCCGGAGAATGGCCATTGGCAAGCGTCTCGCAAATTAGATCGCCAATGATTTTCATCTCCGGTTCACGCATTCCTCGCGTGGTCACAATGGGCGTTCCGAGGCGGATGCCGCTGGTCGTTACCGGCGGTTTCTGATCGTAGGGTATGCTGTTCTTATTGCAGGTGATGCCGGCGGCGTCAAGCGCCGTTTCGGCCTCTTTGCCTGTAATATTCTTGGGCGTCAGGTCCACAAGCATGAGGTGGTTCTCGGTCCCTCCCGAGACGATGCGGAGGCCGTCCTCACACAGGCGTTGCGCAAGCGCTTTTGCGTTCTTCTTCACCTGCTGCTGGTACTCACTGAACCCGGGCATGAGCGCTTCTTTGAAGGAAACCGCTTTGGCTGCGATAACATGCACAAGCGGTCCGCCCTGGATGCCCGGAAAAATGATCTTGTCTATCGCCTTTGCGAACAGTTCCCTGCACATGACCATTCCGCCGCGCGGGCCGCGGAGAGTCTTATGGGTAGTTGTGGTGACGAAGTCCGCGTACGGCACCGGGCTCGGGTGTTCACCCGCCGCCACCAGGCCGGCGATATGAGCTATGTCGGCCATCAGGTAGGCACCCACCTTGTCCGCAATTTTGCGGAACCGTGCGAAGTCGAGGATCCGGGAATAGGCGCTGTAGCCGCACACGATCATCTTTGGTTTGTGCTCCACCGCCAACCGCTCCACTTCATCGTAGTCGAGCAGTTCCGTTTTCCTGTCCACACCGTAGGAAAATGACTGATACAGCGTGCCCGAGAAGCTCACGCTGGCCCCGTGGGTCAGATGCCCCCCATGAGGCAGACCCATGCCCAGGATCGTGTCCCCGGGCTTGAGCACACTGAAATAGACGGCCATGTTCGCCGATGAGCCGGAATGGGGCTGCACGTTTACGTGTTCGGCACCGAAGATCTGTTTCGCTCGCTCGATCGCCAGCGACTCCACCTGGTCAGCGAACTCACACCCGCCATAGTAGCGCCGGTTCGGATAGCCTTCAGCGTACTTGTTCGTGAATACCGAACCCTGCGCCTCGAGCACGGCCGGACTAACGTAATTCTCCGACGCGATGAGGACGATCTTGCTCAGTTCGCGCTCCTCCTCGCCTTTGATCGCGTTGTACACTTCGGGGTCCATCTGCTTCAGTTCTGACATGCTGTTGTCCTTTTAACCCTGAGAAGACCTCCAACCACGAATGAACACGGGTGCGTCTTGGCCGCATGCACGGGAACGCTTTCGGGTTGGCAGACCAAGCCCCGTACGTTTGTTGATGCAATGAAAAACCGTGTGAGTGAAGCTCCCGTAGTTCCCTCAGCCTTTCTACAGTTTGATTGATTGTTCGATTGCCAGTATCTTGTCGAGCCGCTTTTGGTGCCGGCCGCCGGCAAATTCAGTTTCGAGCCAGGTTTTTACGATCTCAAGGGCGACGCCCTTCCCGATCACCCGCTCGCCCATGACCAGGATGTTGGCATCGTTGTGTTCCCGGCTCATCTGCGCAGTAAAATGATCATGACAGAGCGCGGCGCGAACCTTCGGGTACCGGTTGGCCACGATAGACATGCCGATGCCGGTGCCGCAGATTAGGATGCCGCGGTCCACCGTACCGTTCGCCACGGCTGCCGAGACTTTCGCACCGAAATCCGGGTAATCGACGGAATCCCGGTTCGCGGGCCCGAAGTCGGAAACCTGGATGTTCGCAATGGTCTTGATGAATTTGAGCACTTCTTCCTTCAGTTCAAAACCGCCGTGGTCGCAGCCGATCGCCAACTTCATGAAAAACCCGCCTTTCAAAGAGATGTTGATATTAACATCTCCGCTGTTTTTGTGTCAAGAAAAATACCCGCTTGTGTAGCCGGAGACTTCGTCCTGTATATATAGATGGGCATTCACGCGCGCTGAAGAAAGGGGGCTGCAACAGCAAACCGCTAAAAAAATTCATATCCGATCATGCTCAACACCGCCACGGCGGCTGTTTCCGTACGCAGGATGGTCGGACCGAGGTTTACGGCATGAAAACCACGGGTCTTGGCCAATTCCGCCTCTTTAATGGAGAAACCGCCTTCCGGACCAATGAGGACCATGATGTCCTCGATGTCGGGATTCTGTCTTAAAACATTTTTGATAAGCTCGGTCCCTTCTTCCCAGGGCAAAAGAGAAAGGGTCCGGGAACGAGGGACCAGGCTCGCGATGAAATCACGGAACGAAACAACAGGCCCGATAAGCGGGATGTCCGGACGGTTGCTCTGCATGGCGGCTTCCCGTGCTATCTTCCGCCACCGCGCCAGCCGTTTCTCTTCGTCCTTCACCTTTACGATCGTCCGCTCCGTAATGAGCGGAACGACAGCTGCGACACCGAGTTCCGTGGCTTTCTGTACAATGAAATCCATTTTATCGGATTTCGGCAGTCCTTGGCCCAGCGTGACGCGGGGATGACGGAGCTCATTCTTTGTTTGTGTCACAATTTCCGTCTTGACTTCCGTCTTATTGAGCACGGCTATCCTTGTTCTATACTCGGTCCCTTGCCCGTCGCATAGGAGCAGTTCGTCACCGGCCTTCATGCGAAGGACATTCACAACATGACGAACGTCCTCGTCGGCGATTCTGATGTTCGTACCGCTGATGTGATCAGGGGATATGAAAAAACGCGGGAGTCGGGGCATAAAGACTTAAGTTATGAGCTCAAATTTTAAAGATGAGGAAACACACCTTACTCCACGTCTACTGCGGGAAAATACATTATCAGGCCTTCGCATTCGGCGCAGGGGGCCTGTTTTTCCCGCCCCTTCTTCTTCGTCGTCCGCGGTGTGGACGCGCATGTTTCACGCGACTATCCTGAATTTCCTTTTGCTCAGCCGGCGCAAGCGGATTGGCCTTGATGAAATCCTTCCACCACGCCCGAAGCGCTTTTCGTTCACCCGTGACCTCGCTGGTGAACCGAAGATACTCGTAGGCGTCGCTGAAACCCGGCCGACGCAAGAAAAACCGCGGGTGCTTGCCTTCGCGCTTCTCAAACCGTTGCTGGTTCCAGTAAATATTCCGCATCAACAGCCCCACTTTTTTGGGAATCATCACCCGGTGTGCTTCTTCCGCCAGGGTTTCCGCAACCGCTTTTGTCGCGGCCTCCACCGAGTTTACTCCGACGGCCCTCAGCAGTCCCGCCTTTTCCTCGATGTACTGTCCGAACAGCAAAGCAAACAGCATATAAGGCTGCACTGGCCGACCGGACTGCACGCAGACGTCGATCCACTCAAAGGCCTTCCCGATCCTGGTGTGAGGAAACCCATCGGTCTCCGAATCCACCCATTCGTTAAGGCGCGGGAAGANCTCGCTNAACAGGCCCGTCTTTCTAAGNAACTGGTAGGTCTTCTCTCCTTCACCGAGCATAAATAGCTTCAGGACTTCTTCGTACATGCGGGCGGGAGAGGCTAGAGCAACCTTGTCCTTCANCTCCAGCAAGGCACGATACGTATTTNCCTCAATCTCGAACCCGAGCATGGCGGCAAAGCGAACTGCGCGCACCATGCGCACGGGNTCCTCGGTGAAGCGTATCACGGGGTCGCCGATAAGGCGGATCAGCCCTTTGCGGAGGTCTTCCATTCCGTTCACATAATCGATGACCGAGAAGTCAGCGATATTATAGAACAGTGCGTTCACCGTAAAGTCCCGCCGGAGGGCATCTTCTTCCGGCGTGCCGAAAACATTATCACGGAGGATCATGCCGCCCTCGGTTTTTAGCATTCGCGGCGGCTTCGGTTTTGCGACATCACTGGCTGCCAAAGGAGTCCCTCCGTTGATCGGCGCCTCGCCTTCCAGCGCCGCAGACCCCGGAGCAACAGGAACCTCCCGCGCTGAAGCTGCTTCAAAACCAGGCAGCGAGACCTGATCAGGAGCCGGTACTGCGGGTTCCGGTTCCTCGGTTACTGATGACCGGAACGTAGCAACTTCTATAATTTCTTCTGTAAAATGGACGTGGGCAAGACGAAAACGCCGCCCAATCAGCCTGCAGTTGCGAAAAACCTTTTTGACTTCATTCGGCTTGGCATCTGTTGCAATATCGAAGTCCTTGGGTTCCCTGCCGAGCAGGAGATCGCGCACACCGCCTCCTACGAGATAGGCGTCATAGCCCTGTTCCCTGAGTCGATAGAGAACGCGGACTGCGTTGCGGCTGATCCACTTGCGGGAAATGCTGTGTTCAGAACGGGGAATGATCGTAGGCAGTATCGGGTTCACAGGGATATATATTAGCACAACAGAATAGGCAACGTAAAGGGGGAACTGGCATGGGAGGACAGAAATCTGAGTTCGGAGAACCGGCTGCGAAAAAAAAAGGCGGCCCACATCAATCAGGCAGTTAATCTTTGTGGAATCCAATTTATCTTAGAATGGTCTAAAAAACTAAGCCTTGACACAAATCTTGTTGTTTCCGTACCCTGCGGCGCTGCGCGAGGTGTATGACCTTAAAACAACCCCATCTGCCTATCCTTCTGCTTCCTTGTCCTGTTGGCAATGACCGTTTTTTTAACAAGACTTTCGGGAAATGCCCCTAGATAAGGAGACGGCATCGGAGCAAGTCGCTGGCCGTATATAAAACGGTTCCGCGCATGGATGAGAAAGAGATCGTTTTTTGCGCGCGTCATGCCCACGTAGAAGAGCCGCCGTTCCTCTTCTCTGTCCACATCTTCCTTTATAATAGTACAGGGCAAAAGTCCTTCGTCTACACCGGTTATAAATACAACAGGGAACTCCAGTCCCTTTGCCATGTGCATGGTCATAAGCATCACCGTGTCCGCCCGGGGATCGAAAAAATCAGCCGGACTCAAGAGCTTTGCTTCCCGCCCGGAAGCTTCACGTGGATCTCCGGCCTCCCCGGCATGAATGAGCGAGTGAAGATAGGCGATGATCTCCTCGATTTCCCTGCTTTTCGTTCCGCCTCTGCATCCCAACACCTGGTAGGGAATGCCCGATGCTGAAAAGGCCTCCTCCAGCGCCTTAGTCTGGGCATTGGTTCGATAAATAACGGCAAAATCCGAGAACCGGAATGAGGCTCCCGCGTAATCCCGTTCAGTCGTGTTTTTCCTCATTTGCAAATGGCTCGTTCCACCCATGCGCACTTCGATCTCGCGGATAATGAACTCAACCTCGGCCCGGTCGTCCGGCGCGTCTATGACAGCAATCTGGGCGCCCTGCTCCCGTACGGTGAAGAGCATCTTATCAATCCGTTTCACGTTGTCCCCGATCAACACATTTGATGCCTGAAGGATGGTTCCGGTAGAACGGAAGTTTTCAGAAAGGGTGATCCTTGCGGCATCGGGAAAATCTTTTTCAAAATTCAGAAAGTTCCCGATGTCCGCGCCGCGAAAAGCATAGATTGCCTGGTCGGGATCACCCACTGCGCAGATGTTGTTCCTGGCATTCGTGATAAGCCGAAGGAGCCGGTACTGGGCCGGATTGATGTCCTGGTACTCATCAATTATGAGGAAGCGGTATCGGTCGCGATAGGACTGCGCGATTCGGCTGTCCACAAGAATCTCAAGAGGCTTCAGGATCAAGTCGTCAAAATCAAAGGCATTCCGCTTTCGAAGTGCGGCTTGATATGCGTTATAGAGCTCTCTCTGATCAGCATCAACTCCTTCTCGCCCCCCTCCGGAAGCGGACGATAAAGGGGGATTATCGGGCTCCAGATAGTTTTTGATCCGCGATATGTGCTCCGCCGCCTGCCGGGCTCTTCTGGCCGATCCGCCCACGAGCGGCTTCAGCAGTTCGATCTGCTCGTCCCTGTCGCAGATG
>JGI12270J11330_10002960_pt1 | contig 12367 bp, 10 predicted proteins | sample PeaSoiMetSII2010_FD_11330 | JGI IMG/M metagenome (IMG submission 11330)
CTTTCGGCGACCGCGTCTCCGATGTTATACGGAGTGCCGATGTCCCAGGTGCCCTTGAAACTGACCGGCGGCCCTTGCGGCCCGGTTGCCCCAGCGGTTCCGGTTGCTCCAGTGTCGCCGGTTGGTCCCTGAGCACCGGTTGGTCCTTGCGGGCCGGTGGCTCCCGTCAACCCGGTTACCCCGGTAGCGCCTTGGTTGGCCAGGACCGCCCAGTTGCCGCCCGAGTCAGAGACGTCGAGAGCCGGATCGACCCCCGTATTAGCGAGCAATGCAATGTAACTCGATCCGCTTTCCGCGACCGCGTCTCCGATGCTATACGCAGTGCCGATGTCCCAAGTGCCCTTGAAGCTGACCGGCGGCCCTTGTGGCCCCGTTGCCCCAGCGGCCCCATCGGCTCCGGTCGACCCGATTGGTCCTTGCGGGCCGGTGGCCCCGGTCAACCCGGTTGGTCCTTGTGGGCCGGTGGCTCCGGTCAACCCGGTTGGTCCTTGCGGGCCGGTGGCTCCGGTTAACCCGGTTGGTCCTTGTGGGCCGGTGGCTCCGGTCAACCCGGTCGGTCCTTGCGGGCCGGGGGCTCCCGTCAACCCGGTTGCTCCGGTGACGCCTTGGTTAGCTAGGACCGCCCAGTGGCCGCCCGAGCCAGCGACGTCGGTAGCCGGATCGACCCCCGTATTAGCGAGTAATGCAACGTAACTCGATCCGCTTTCTGCGACGGCGTCTCCGATGCTATACGCAGCGCTGTCGACCCAAGCGCCCTTGAAACTGATCGGCGGCCCTTGCGGCCCAGTTGCCCCAGCGGCCCCGGTCAACCCGGTTGCTCCCTGCGGGCCAGCCGGACCGGCTGCTCCTTGCGGCCCCGCCGCACCGACTGACCCCGCTGGCCCTGCGGGCCCCGGTGGACCAATGGCCCCCTGTGGCCCGGCCAGCGCGATCTCCAACTCCGCCGCGTGCGCCGTCTGGTCGTTCTCCTTGCTATCCAGCACCACATAAGCGGAATTCGAAGTGAGAGCGACGCCGAAGTTGCTTGCGGGCGTGCTCACCCATCCCTGAACCAGCGCGGTAACATCGACCGCGAGATAGTCTCCCGCCTGCGAAACGTGGAGCGCTGCGACACTAGTACCCAACCCCGGAGTACTCGCAAAGGTTAGTGCACTTTCACTCCACGCGCTCGTCACCGGAAGCACGTTGATCGTTCCCGCGCTGTTGACACGGTTCACATAGAGAAGCAGCGTAGCTTTGGCAATCTGGCCGGCGGTGGTTCCCGCCGGCAGAGTTGCGAGATCAAACTGCAAGAACGAGGTGTTGCCGTTGCCCACATACAGATTCGTCTGCGAGCCGAAGTTGCTACCGGAGCGTGCGGAGCTGATGTAGGTATCACCCATCAAGGTTGCGTCCTCCCCGAAAGCCTGGCCGGAGACAAACAATGCTGCGATCATCGTCGACAACACAAAGACAACCCGCTTCTTCATAATTAAACTCTCCAGAAACTGCATCTTTCTAAATCGGGCCCGTGAAGAACTCCTGAATGTCCACCTTCGTTCCCACGGCGAACGAGATGAGGGCAGTCCAGCGAAGTACATGATTGCAGTGCCTAGCATCGTGATGTCTTTACTCCAGTAGTTGCATGTGTTGCATGATTGCGTCGATACCAGCGCCGAGATCCTTGCCATCCGTTTCGGTATTCTGGTACGGCGAGTGTTGAGGGAGGGGCACACCGGCTCCACTGGCCGGTCCGATCCATGTGCTATTAGTCCGGCAGTAGATATTCTCCCGAGTTCGAGGGAAAGTGGCTGCAAGAGGCGTGGCCAACGATAACAACAGATACGGGAGGAGTATCATCTTCATTTTCATCTGCGTCTCCAATTACTAGGTACTTATGAATGTCAGTGTTGAGCGACCTCGTAGTGCAGCTTGCAAGAAACGACCCGTTTGTGCCTTTGGTTTGACCATTCGTAAGGACCGGTCTGGTGCAGTTCGTAGATATCGTTGTGCTTTTAAGTGATAAGTACCAATGAACAAACAAGATATTGTTGTCTAACTGACATCGCGCGATTGCGAGGGTCTAGAGAGAGACAGCGGTTAGTTACTGTCATGTACGCGAATACAGCCGACGAAAGGAGTCGGAATGGGACGCAGGAATCCCAGAAAGGAAAGTTAATGCGATCGCGGCCGTCACTTCCGCTGACACCGAAGGCGGGAGAAGCGGTTGACCACCATCGCCGCCCGAAGATTGGGCGTGCGATGGATGCATGCGGAGTTCCGGAATGGAACGGTCATGTATGTGAAGCTCCTCTGCTTGAAGGCCTGGATTGTGACGGGATGGAATACCAGGAGTATCCGCGACACCCACGGGACACTCGCCTCCGTGGGTGGCTGAAATCCTTTTGTGCCGACTGAGCAGAGGTTCAGGAATCTATTTCGTTGTCTTGACTTCGCCGGACATTTGCAATTCCACATTTACCACGGGCTTCACTCTTAACAGGAAATTGCTCGGGTCTTTGATTCCCCACTTCACATACGGCACTTCGAATTTGCTGGTTCCCCTCCAGCGATCTCCCATCAACTCGGCGTGAACCGGCGCGGTGAGGTCATGGTCCGCGCCATGAATGGAAAAAACACCGCCTAGCTTTACGTCCGATGCCCCAGAGTGGCCTACTTTGCCCTCCAATCGCGTCGGGTGGAAGAACACGTCGGGATATTTTGCCGTCTCCAAAATTTCTTTGTGCATGCGCCGGTCGCGTGAACCATTCCCGCTTTCGCCGGTCGGTGCGTAGACTAGAATCTCGCCGCCAGCTTTACCGGTTTCTGGATCGAAATGTACGGTTCCGCTCTTCAGGGCGAAGGTGCCGTGTACCGTGTGCAACGTGCTGTCCACGGTCCAATGCACTTTTGATTGTGCTGGGTCGAGGGTCAGAACAATTTCGGAGGTGGCCGCCGGAGTAGCTTGCTGCTGAGGTAGGGTTGGCGCAGCCGAGAGAAACAGGGCGAAGCCGACGACGGCCAATGCTCCAACGCTTAGCGATCTCACCCCCAAAGCACGCATGTTTTTCGTTCTTCCTTCCTTAGATATGGACTGCCCGGCGGACCATTCCCAATGCTTCGGTCCAGAATGCTGGCGAGGTCTGCGCCAGTTCAACTACGTCACGAATCCCCTCGACAAATTCATCCAGTTCCTCCGGAGTCACCATCAGGGGTGGCGCGGCTTTCAGGACCATGAAGTTGTTTCCGCAGATTTGCGTGAGAATGCCTTTCTCACGGAACATCCGCATGACCACAATCTGCCCGAACATGGCGGGATGGATTCTGTGAAACGCCTCATACAACGCGCGAAATGCCAGTTTCTTCGGCGGAACAAATTCGATTCCGTTCAACAGGCCCATGCCGCGCACTTCGTTCACCATGTCGAAGCCCGCCAGTTCGCGGCGCAGCTTCGCGCGAAATGATTCGCCAAGATGCAGCGCGCGCGGGCCCAGTTCCTCGCGTTGCAGAACATCCAGCGTGGCCAGCCCCGCTCTCATCGACAGACTGTTTTCGCTGAACGTCGAGGTGTGGACGATGGCTCGCCTCAGCGAAGAATAAACCGCGCGGTAAATCTTGTTTGTCATCAAAACCGCGCTCACGGGCATGAAGCCGCCGCTGAGCGCTTTAGCCAGCACCACCATGTCGGGTTGTACATCAAATTGGTGCGCCGCCAAAAAGGTTCCGGTGCGATACATTCCTGTCTGTACTTCATCGAGTACTAAAAGCGTGCCCGTCCGCCGGCACAACTCTTGCGCTTCTTGCATGTACGCGCGCTCGGGCACGTGAATCCCACCTTCCGCCTGAACTGGCTCCACGACAAACGCGGCATGCCGCTTGCTCGAAACGGCGCTCTCTAATGCCGCAATATCGCCGAACGGCACTCCCAGGGTATCCGGCAACAGCGGACCGAACCCCTCTCGCCAAAATGCGTCGTTCATCAGCGAGAGCGCGCCGGTTGTCAGTCCATGAAAACTGCTCTTCGCATAAATGATGCCGGCGCGGCCGGTCGTGGCTCGCGCGAACTTGATCGCCGCCTCCACGCCCTCGCTGCCACTGCTGCCAAAGTACACTTTTTCCAAATCCCCGCCTGCCATCTCACACAAGCGCCGCGCAAGTGCGCCGGCGATTTCTGGCACGTGGCTTTGCAACATCGCGGGACCACAGCGATCCATTTCGTCCTTCAGCGCCTGAATGATGTAGGGATGATTGTGCCCCGTATTGTGAACGCAGTATCCCGACAAAAAGTCCATGACGCGACGGCCGTCTTTCGTGAACAACTCACAGCCTAGACAGCGCTCGTACTCGACGTTCATGCCCAGCAGGTTGAGCAGTGTGACCCACTGCGGGTTCACGTACTCCTGGTAATTGGAGGTGGTGGTCGACACACGAGAGGGAACAATCGTCGTACTGGTGGTTGCCATCGGTGCAAGTAGGATGCATGCCTTTTCCTCTTGGGATGCCCTCTCGCGATCTATTCCTGGTGAAGAGTGGACAAACCACAGGTAGTTTCCGCGGTCCTCGCGAACCGCTCACGCTGTTAGCGTGTAGGAAATCGGGCGGTTGACATGACGCAAGAGTTCCTGCACCGTTTTTACATCCTCGTTGTTCCGAGTCGGCAACGACAGATGCGAATTTGGGAACCAATCGAGTCCGACAGAGACTGGGGAGAAATAAGGTTGGACGCGATCACCAAACAGCCACATGGAAGCGGTGTGAAGTCGGCAGACTTCAAGCTCGCTGCGCCGCCGCAAAAAATAGAAACCGGAGCAGCAGCGCTGCTCCGGCCGGGTCCCTATATGGCCTATGCTTCAGGCCGTCAGGGCCTCCACGAAGTGCTGGCAAAGCGAGGTTTCCAGGTTGTAGTGCTTGAAGGTGACCGGGGTGGTCAGATAGGGCATGAGGATTCCGTCCACCTTGGGATACGCCTCGTGCTCATAGCGTTCTGCATCCCGCTTCTCGGTCCAGAGAGTGATGCAGATCATCTTTTCCGTCTTGGTCTCCGGCTCGAAGGGCAGAATCTCCAGAAATCCTGGTTGCTTCTTCAGGATCGGTAGAACCTTGTTGTGCATAACCTTGACGAATTCTTCTCTCTTTTCCAGCTTCGGAATAAATTCAAGAATGCGAGCAAACATGATGGATTCTCCTTTCCTTATTGTTTGTGGGGATTGTTGCGACCCGCAAGCTGACCCACCTGAAAGTGGATTGTTGACGAGTCAAGACGATCAAGCAACGCCATAGTAGGCCGCAAAATCAGAAAATCAGTGATTCGACGTACACCATGCCGTGATTCCAAACACACCGCGGCTGCGCTGTGAATCTTGCAAAAGAGCCGGCTTCGGACATCGCGGCACTGCACGAAGGCAGCGAATGAATTCCGGGCATGGTCGGTTTTTTTATTCAGCGTTCCTGCTCCATCGCAATGGCGCGCGGAAACAGGATGTTGTTTTCCAGATGGATGTGCTGGTGCAGGTCAGCTTCAAAATCCGCCAAAGCTTTGTAAAGGGTATGGTAGCTAACGCAGGCATCGGGGGGCGGGGCGTAACCGTTACTGGCCAGCCGCATGGCGCGCAAGGCATTGCCTGCGGAGTCGTGCTCGTGTTCCATCATGGAGATTGGATTGCTCACACTCCCAAACGGGGGCGGCAAAACAGGCTCTCGCTGAATGACAGCTTCCTCCATTCGCACCATGTAGGGAAAGAGCACCATTTCTTCTTTCATCATGTGCATGGTCAGTTCCTGGGCCAGACCACAGAAGCTGGTGTGAACATCCAGCAGTTCGGGATGGTTCTTGCCGTGGACGGAGCAGACCTTGTCGAATAAAGGACCCAGGCGAGCAATCTCTTCGCGGGTGTACTTGTGATGAGTGTTTTTGCTGTGTGCGACCAAGTCGGCGAGCGGCTCCATTTGCCAGTTATGGGCTTCTTGCGCTACCAGCGCGGACTGCTCGGCGGCTTCCAAGGAATCCAAGACCTCCTCTATCGGGAGCTTCGCTTCGCGGCAGGCCTGTTCCAGGGATTTGTTGCCGCCGCAGCAATAGTCGATGCCCAGCTTTTCAAAGACCCGGGTCGCCGCAGGGTTTTCCAGGGCCAATTCCCGCACAGTTTTCTCAACGAATACGCTCATTGTGTTCTCCTCGCGGTTCGGGCTCATGCCTCTCGCCGCATTTGATGTTCTGAGATTAGCCGAGCAGCGGAGCCGTGCCGATGACTTTTGTCACGGCGATCACAAAGGGTGAAGATCGGTGAACCTCATCCGCGTCGGGGGTAGAAGAGAGAAGCGAAGGAGGACGGCCGGAAGATCCCAGTGCCGGGGAGTCACTCAGCAGAGCGTGTTTCGGCTTCCAGGTCATTCAAATTGCAGACGACCACACTGCGGCCATCGATCTTGATCATTCCCTCTGCTTGTAGCCGGGAGAGATTGCGGGAAACCAGTTCGCGCACCGTGCCAATCTGGGACGCCAGTTCCTGGTTGCTCACGGTCAGGGTGATTTCCACCCCCTCGGCAGTGCGCTTGCCTTCCTTTTGGGCGAGACGTAATAGGAAGGACGCGAGCCGATGGCGGACTGTGGTGAATGAAAGTTCCTCGATAATGCCGACAAGCCGCCGCAGGCGAGCACCCACCACCCGCAGAACCTTCAGCGCGACTTGAGGATGCGCAAGACATAGCGCCTGAAAATCCTGTTTGCTAACAAAGAGGAGCGTGACATCGTCGATGGCGGCTACCGATGCCGGGTAGTTTCCTCCGTCGAAGACTGGCAGCTCCGCAACGGAACTGCCCGGCCCATCGATGCTGAGTACCTGCTCTCGTCCGCTTGCCGAACTCTTGAAGATGCGGATGTGCCCGGATTCGACCACATACAGTCCCGCACAAGGTTCACCCTCGCCGAAAACGGTTTCGCCCGCGGAGAAATGGCGCGGCACGGCACGAAGGGCCAGGAAACTCAGTTCGGCCTCCGCCAGCCCAGAGAAGATGTCCACCTTCGCTAATGTCTGACCGTGATTGACCTTGATTTCCGGCACGGTCGTGATTGTACCGGATTGGACCGAGGGAGAAGATAGCGGCGTCTCGGCGTACGCTCGCGATGATCGACCCTGCCCTGGCAGATCCAACTCCAAGAATTTAAGAAATGGAACACCATGAAGAGGTACGCCTTTTCGGGTGCTGGCGGAGGTGACCCCAAGGAATTTAAGATAGGACACATCATGAAATAGAAAGGCGAGATTCGATGACTCCCGTAACCTCGGTAAACTCCGCGCCGCATCATATTTCCATCCAGCCCCTCACACCCGACGAGCTGCGCAAGATCGACGCCTACTGGCGCGCGGCCAACTATCTTTCCGTCGGCCAGATCTATCTGTACGCCAATCCGCTTCTCCGCGAACCGCTGAAAATCGAGCACATCAAGCCGCGACTGCTGGGACACTTTGGGACGACGCCCGGTCTGAACTTCATCTACGCCCATTTCAATCGCCTGATTAAGAAAGACGATCTGAATGTCATCTACCTTGCTGGCCCGGGCCACGGCGGGCCCGGACTGGTCGCGAATACATACTTGGAGGGTACCTACAGCGAGTTCTATCCCAACATCACTCAAAACGAAGAGGGCCTCCAGAAGCTGTTCAAGCAGTTTTCTTTTCCCGGAGGAATTCCGAGTCATGCGGCGCCCGAAACTCCGGGCTCTATCCACGAAGGCGGAGAACTGGGTTATTCGATCATGCACGCTTGCGGCGCGGTGTTCGACAACCCGGACCTGCTCGCATGTTGCGTAGTGGGAGACGGCGAGTCGGAAACGGGGCCACTGGCTACGAGCTGGCATGGCAATAAATTCTTGAATCCGGTACGGGACGGTGCCGTGTTGCCGATTCTTCATCTCAATGGCTACAAGATCGCGAATCCAACCGTGCTTGCTCGAATGAATGATGAGGAACTCACCCATTTCTTCACCGGCTACGGTTGGAAACCCTATTTCGTCGAGGGGCACGAGCCCGAAGCGATGCATCAACTCATGGCCGCAACTTTGGACACGATCGTAAACGAAATTCGATCGATTCAGGGCGCCGCTCGTCAAAACAACGCTCGGAGTGGGGGAGATTCGAGCCTGCCAGCCTGGCCGATGATAATCTTGCGCAGCCCGAAGGGCTGGACGGGACCGAAAGTGGTCGATGGAAAGCCCGTAGAAGGCACATGGCGCGCGCATCAAGTGCCGGTGGCCGACCTGCAGTCGAAGCCGGAACATCTGAAGATCCTGGAAGACTGGATGAGAAGCTATCGGCCCGAGGAATTGTTTGACAAGAACGGCCAGTTGATTCCCGAACTCGCGGAATTGGCTCCCAAGGGCGAGCGCAGGATGGGAGCGAATCCACATGCCAACGGCGGCGTGTTGTTGCGCGATTTGGTCATGCCGGACTTTCGCAATTATGCCGTTAGCGTTTCCAAACCCGGCACGCAGAATGCGGAAGCCACGCGTGTCCTCGGCGGATTTTTGCGCGACGTGATGAAGCTGAACGCCGACTCCAGGAACTTCCGCGTCTTCGGCCCGGATGAGACGGCCTCAAACCGCCTGGATGCTCTCTACGAGGTCACCGACAAGCTATGGATGGAGCCGATCCTCCCGGTTGACGAACATCTCTCGCAGCGCGGTCGCGTACTGGAGATGCTCAGTGAGCACATGTGCCAAGGCTGGCTGGAAGGTTATTTGCTCACGGGGCGTCATGGCTTCTTCTCCTGCTACGAAGCGTTTATCCACATCATTGATTCCATGTTCAACCAGCACGCCAAGTGGCTGAAGGTTACCCGCGAGATCGAGTGGCGGCGTCCGATCGCGTCCCTCAACTACTTGTTGACTTCGCACGTATGGCGGCAGGATCACAACGGATTCACTCATCAGGATCCCGGCTTCATCGATCATGTGGTGAATAAGAAAGCTGACATCGTTCGCGTTTACCTTCCGCCCGACGCCAATTGCCTGCTTTCCGTCGCCGATCATTGTCTGCGGAGCCGCCATTATGTCAATGTGATTGTCGCCGGCAAGCAGCCCGCGTTGCAGTTTCTCGACATGGAGTCGGCCATCGAACACTGCACTACCGGGATTGGCATTTGGGAGTGGGCAAGTACAGACAAGGGGGCCGAACCCGATGTCGTGATGGCCTGCGCGGGTGACGTCCCCACGCTCGAAACCTTGGCGGCGGTCGATCTTTTGCGGCAGCATTTTCCCGACATCAGGATTCGAGTGGTGAACGTTGTCGATCTGATGACCATTCAGCCCTCGAACGAGCATCCGCACGGCCTCTCCGATCTTGATTTCGACTCCATGTTCACCGTGGATAAGCCGATTATCTTCGCCTATCACGGTTATCCGTGGTTAATTCACCGCCTCACTTATCGACGGCACAATCATGACAATCTCCATGTTCGGGGCTACAAAGAAGAGGGCACGACCACTACGCCGTTCGACATTACGGTAATGAACGATCTGGATCGCTTCCACCTGGCTGGGGATGTGGTGGATCGTGTTCCCAGACTGCAGAAAGTCGGGGCCCACTTCAAGCAGTTGCTGCGCAACAAGTTGGTCGAGCATAAACAATACATTCGCGAACGCGGAGATGATTTGCCGGGAATCCGGGACTGGACTTGGCCTTACTGATGAACGTGCTTGTTCTCAACTCCGGCTCCAGCAGCCAGAAGAGCTGTCTCTACGAGATTGGGAATACACTCCCAGACGATCCACCGGGTTGCATTTGGGAGGGTAAGATCGAGTGGGCCGATGACAAGGCTGAGTACTCGATAAAGAACTCCCATGGAGTTTTCCGAAAGGACCTGGCATCGGTGGGCTCTCGGGGGGAAGCCATCGAGCGCTTGCTCCAGAGCTTGTGGAGCGGCGAAACGCAAGCGATTTCCGGTCCTTCCGATATCCATGTTGTGGGACACCGGGTGGTGCACGGCGGTCCGCAACATTTCGAGCCCTCGGTTGTTACCGCTGAGGTCAAGTCGGCGATCGAAAGGGTTTCCGTCTTTGCGCCTCTCCACAATTGCGCCGAACTGCAAGGCATGGAGATTGTCGCAAGATTATTAGGTTCAGTGCCGCAGGTCGCGGTCTTTGACACTGGTTTCCATCGCACGATGCCTTTATCGGCGGCGACGTATCCCGGCCCTTACGAGTGGTTCGAGCAAGGGATTCGCCGCTACGGATTCCACGGGGTCAATCACCAATATTGCGCGCAGCGTGCGGCGCAGTTGCTGGGCAAAAATCTGAATTCCCTGAAACTCGTGACTTGCCACCTCGGGAATGGCTGCTCTTTGGCGGCGATTCGCGAAGGTCGAAGCGTGGATACGACCATGGGCTTTACCCCGCTGGAGGGTCTCATGATGGGCACGCGCTCGGGTTCGGTGGATCCTGGCATCCTTACCTATCTGATACGACAGCGACAATTCTCCGCCCCGCAACTTGACGAGGTGCTGAATCAGAAGTCGGGACTACTCGGCGTGTCGGGAATTTCCAGCGATATGCGGCAGATTCTTGCCGCCAGCAAGGACGGCAACGAACCCGCAAAACAGGTGCGTGCAAAGCTGGCGCTTGAAATCTATGTCCATCGCTTGCGATCGGGAATCGGCGCCATGATTGCCGTGCTGGGCGGAGTCGATGCTCTCGTATTCACCGCAGGAGTCGGCGAAAACTCACCCGAGGTTCGTGCTGCGGTGTGTGACAATTTTGCGTTCCTTGGTTTGCGGCTCGACCAGGAGAAGAACGCACAATCGCCTTTGGACAAGGATATCTCTGCCCCGGATGCGATTGTCCGCGTCCTGGTTATTCACGCACAGGAGGACTGGATGATTGCTCGGGAGTGCTGGAATCTCGTGCAAACGGCCACAATACGCGTGAGTCACTGACGTTAGCCGATCAGAAAAGCAGCAGCTCTGCAAACTTCTCTAGTTTGCAATCCGGACTGCCCGGACTCGGCAAAACGAGTTAGCGGTTCCTCCAGTCCATTCATGCCTCGTTACTCAACAGAACCAAGGCTCACTAGAGCCAAGGCTCACCAAGTCTCCGGTCGCCGATGGGTTTGTTGGCTGCGCCTCGATCGGACTTCGCCGCTGTGCTCGGGAGAACGTTGGCGGTTTCCGAAAAATGTGACTGTGATCGATCCTTTGGCCCCTGACGATCTTGTGACCTCTTGTTTACGCCTGCTTGACAACACTTTCCCCCCCGCTTCGTAAGCTGCCCTCAGTACGCCGAAATGTGATTGCGATCACACGCGCTTGTGACACTTGCCGCTGCAAACTTGCAGAACCGCCCGGATAATGCGCGGAATCGGGAATCAACAATCGGGAATCAACAACTGGAGTGAATGACCATAACTTCGACCGCCAAGGAGGCGATCAATGGATACACGGCATAGGGTGACCCTGCTTTTTGTTTTCGTCCTCACGTTCATGGTGCTGACCGGAGGCAGTTATGCAATCCCGGCTTTCTCACGCCAGTACGGCACTTCGTGCAGCACCTGTCATGTGGACTTTCCCAAGCTCAACGATTTTGGCAAGGCATTCAAAGACGCCGGATTCAAGTTTCCTAAAGATGACGAAACCTTTATTAAGGTACCCCCGGTAATGCTGGGAGCGCCGGCGCAGAAGGAGTTATGGCCGCATACCATATTTCCGGGCACTATCCCGGGGATGCCGCAGATTGGACTGCGGTTTAATCAGTTTTTCCAATACACCAGCGGCAACGCCAACAATTACTACCAGGTCCCTCTAGGAACGTCGCCCGGGGCGGCACTGTCCCCGACTATTCCGCGCACCGATTTTGAAGCGGGCTTCTTCAGCATCTTCATGGCGGGAAATTTTGGCAGCGATATTGCGTTCTGGGTGGATGACGATCTGAGTGTCTCCGGGCTTAACGCTAATGGCGCTCTCGGCGACGGTTATCTGCGCTTCGTCAACCTTGGACGATTCTTCAAGCTACCCACCGACGCATTCACGGTGAGGGTGGGGCAGTTCGAGCTTGACTTGCCATTTACGCAGGCCCGGTCGATCAATATCAGTCCATACGACATCTACACCGAAGCGAACATCGGTTCGAGCAGTCAGAACGTGAACAACCAGTTTTCCATGCAGGATGCTGCCCAGGGAATCGAATTCAGCGGAGGCCATCAATATGGCGGCTACCACTACTCGTTAGCGATTGTGAACCAGAACACAAGCGGCGGAGCCACCTCGCCAGCGACCAATGTCTCCTCGCCCGCGGGCTTTTTCTCCGACTCTAACTACAAAGACATCTACGCCCGGGTTTCTTACCGCTTCAATCTGGAGAAGGACCCGGCGAGCCGCCACGATATTCAGGCGGCTGGCG
>JGI12270J11330_10002968_pt1 | contig 12327 bp, 12 predicted proteins | sample PeaSoiMetSII2010_FD_11330 | JGI IMG/M metagenome (IMG submission 11330)
GGCGGGGTCACACCCGTTCCCATTCCGAACACGGCCGTTAAGCCCGCCGGGCCCATGATAGTGCTTTGGCGCGAAAGTCGGTTATCGCCGGGATCTTCCCAAGAGCCGCCCTGAGCTCAACCGAGTTCTAGGGCGGCGTTTTTGCGCGCTGTTGGCGTGAAGAATCCGCCTTGAAATCGCGCGAACCCGGCTACTATTCCCTGTGACCGATTGGAGTTGATCACTTGTTCCAGTTTCTCGGTCGGTCCGGGTACCAGCACGGGATAGCAAGCCATCCTGACCTGAAATGATCCATAACTTGCTCAAAGTCCAGAATCAAAACCCGTTCTTCTCGGGAGGCCTGTCCCTGATGGTTGTCGGCGCGGCAGTNGCGCTGCTGTGCAAGGTTCCCGGCCAACTCTGGACCTCCCTCCAGCGGCGGCTGTCGATCACGGTCGAGGTTCCCGATCGAGACCCGGCATTCTGCTGGCTTCAAGCCTGGCTGGCGAATCAGCCCTACGCAGCGCATGCGCGCGATTTAAGCGTGGCAACCACATGGGTTCCCGCCAGTGCTGACTGCGACGCAGCCGTTGTGTTCGACCCGGACGACAGCACAGCGACAAGTCAAGTTCTGCGGGGCAAGATCTGCGTGGCGGCGATCCAGGAACACCTGCTCCGCCATCNCGGTGCTCCAGAAGCGGCGGCCCACGAGGTTGATTTTGATGATCAGCTTGCCGACCCGAGAAAGACAAAAAACCACGCGCTGGCCATGGTGGTTCAGGCAACGTGATTGCTAGACCGCGTTTTGACCCGGCGCCGTACTCGTCCTAAAGAAGGGGAAGAGGATCGATTCAACCATCGATCCGAGTTCCTGCAAAGGCAACGGCCTCGTGATGAGCCTCGAATCCGAGCGCGGACCCGCGCCAGATATACAAGATATTCCGTGCTCGCCGTCAGACCTACCTGCGGTAAACGACCGGGATCATGGACTGGCCTGGCGAATTTCGTTTCGGGTAGCTCTGGTCACGTTTGTAGCATTCGCCGGGATCCTGGATAACGGATTTGTTGCCTGGGACGACACGGACAACTTCCTCGGCAACCTGGCTTATCAGGGGCTAGGCTCAAAGCAGATTTGCTGGGCTTGGACGACCTTTTGGATGGGGGTCTATCAACCCCTGGGGTGGATACTGGCCGAAGTGGAATATGTCACATCAGGGCTGAATCCGCGCGGCTATCACCTCGCGAGCCTGTTCTTGCACATGGCCTGCGCGGTGGTCTTGTATGTGCTCACCTTCAGCCTGCTGGGTTACTGTCAACCCGCGAATGGACCTCGAGAATCGCGCGGGCGTGACCGCTTTGTACTTTCGGGCTTGGTGACGGTGCTGTTTACAGTTCATCCCCTGCGCGTCGAGCCGGTTGCCTGGGCATCCGGTCAGGCGTACTTGCCGTGTGCCCTGTTCGCTATGCTGAGCGTACTGTGTTACCTTTGGGCTCACGGGGCTGGTGAGAGTCCAACGCCACGATCCAGAGGCAGGTGGCTTGCGATTTCGGTTGCGCTGTTTACAACATCGCTGCTCTCGAAGGCAGCATCGCTAGGGTTGCCCGGCGTGTTACTGGTTCTCGACGTTTACCCTTTGCGCCGGCTTGGTTCCGGTAAATGGTCAGGACCTGCAGGATTCCAGTGGCGTGTCTGGCTGGAAAAGCTTCCGTATGTTGCCTTGAGTTTGATTTTTGGCGTGCTGGCTGTGGCCGCCAAGCGAGCCGACCGCACCCTTGTCAATGTGGAAGAAACCGGGATCATGGGCCGACTGGCCCTTACCTGTTACTCGGTCTGGTTTTACTTGATCAAGACCCTATGGCCGACCAACCTGCATGCGTTTCCCATGCGGCCTGAGCCTCTGGACTGGACTCAGGCCCCATATGTGCTGAGCATGCTTGGCACGATTGTGGTCAGTGTCGGTCTCTATCGCCATCGGCGTCATTACCCAGGCTGGTTGGCTGGCTGGCTGGCTTATCTGCTCCTGCTGGCTCCCACGTCCGGCTTGGTCACCTATGGGCGCCAGGTGATCGGCGATCGATATAGCTATCTGGCTATGACTCCCTGGGTCGCTTTGATGGCCGGCGGACTCTGGCAGTGGTGTGCTCGGGCCAATCTGACCATCGGCCGGCGCCCCCCCGGACAGATCGCCTGCTTAGCGATTGGGCTAGCCTGGATGGCCTGCCTGATGGTCTTGACCTGGCGCCAGTGCCAAACCTGGGAGAACTCAGGTACTCTCTGGACGCACGCGATCCAGCACGGAGGCGCCGAGATTGCCGACCTACATAACAACCTTGGCGTCTGGCGGGCGAGAGATAGAGATTTTGACGCTGCGGTGGCCGAGTTGAAGCAAGCTGTCTGGTTACGACCCGACTGCGGGGAATCTCACGTCAACCTGGCCAATGCGCTCAGTCAAAAGGGTGAGCTTGACAAGGCTATCGCCACATTGCGGATTGCGAGCTGGCGGTGGCCCGATCACATTTACATTCGCGGCCTGCTGGGCAAGGCCTTGTTCCAAGCGGGCCGTTACACCGAAGCTGCCGACCAGTACGCGACGATTGCCCGGCTCCATCCGGAGGAATCGTCCACACACCTCTTTCTCGGTCATGTTCTAGCTCGAGGAGGCAAGTACGCCGAGGCTGCCAGCCAGTACGCCGAAGCGTTGCGTCTGGCCCCCAAAGACCAGGAAGCTCAACGCGGCTGGAACGATGTCCGACGGGTAATGGAACACTCACGGTTGCCGGATCCACCCGGCTCATCATCGCGAGGTTGAATCACCGTCCAATCTGTGTTTGCCATTTTCTCGGGGCTTTTCTGCGGCCCCTGTTCATGTTCCAATCCGTGACCGAACGCGCTACTGGCACTGCCAAGGTTAATCTTGGCGCGCTGACTTTGAGGATCGACCATCCTCGTCCAGCTCATCGATCGAGAGGAGTGCGCGATGATGCCCAGGAAAGCACTCGCGGAGGCTGAAGGAGACACCAATCTCTCACCGCCGCGCCGCGCCTGGTCCGAGACCCAGCTCGATGAACCGACACGCGCACTAGTCCAGCGCGATGCCCGGGTTTTCCTGCGACAATCGGTGTCCACACCGTGCCTGTCAGCGATTCGTCACGCTGAGGGAATTTGGATCGAAGATCTGCAGGGACGGCGGTACATGGATTTCCATGGGAACAATGTCCACCACATCGGCAATGGCCATCCCCGGCTGATCGACGCGATCCGGAGGCAAATGAATATTGGCGACGTTCGTGGCCGTGGCTGTCTTATGGGTGCAGAGCTTGTAGTCGATCGGACGACACGTACCCCGGCTTGCGACGCGGCGGGCGCTGTGCTCTACGAAGCTCTCAGCCGCAGTTTGAATTTCAAGACGACGATGGGGAACGTACCAACCCTGACACCACCACTCATCATCACCGAGCGTCAAATGCTCCAGGCCCTGGAGATTCTTGAGGAATCGATCGGTGAAGTGGAGTTGGAGATGGGGATAACCCAGTCCTGACCTGGCTTTCACAGAAATTTCATTCCCCTTTCGGCATACAGCCGGTAAGCATGCTTCGGCTGGCTTCATACTTTTTGAACCCGGCTCCTTGCCGCTGCATCCTCTTCTGCCTGGCTTAGAATCGTGATCTCTCCGGATGAAAGGCCTGAATGGAATGAATGATCATACTCAACTGTCAAGTGCGCGGGACAAGTTACTGTTCACTCCAGGACCGCTCACGACCAGTTTAAGCGTCAAACACGCAATGATCCATGATGCGGGGTCCTGGCATTTCGAGTTCAACGCCATTGTACGGAGAGTCCGCGAGTCGCTGCTCAAGCTGGCCGAACTGACTGCTGGAGACGGTTTTGAGGCGATCTTGATGCAGGGAAGCGGAACGTTCGGCGTCGAGTCAGTAATCGCCTCGGTGATCCCTTCGCAGGGTCGGTTGCTGATTCTTGCCAACGGTGCCTATGGCGAGCGAATCGCCAAGATCGCGGCCTACCTAAGAATCGTTCATCGTGTGCTGTGAAGCGAGGAAGACACAGTCCCGATTGCCCAGCAGATGGAAAGCCTCTTGCTTGAAGATCCGGCGATCACTCATGTCGCCTTGGTCCACTGCGAGACAACCACAGGCATCCTGAACCCGCTCGAGCCGATTGGACAGGTTGTGCAGCGATATCATTGAAGCTTCATTGTGGACGCGATGAGCAGCTTCGGTGCGATTCCAATCGATCTGAGAGCGGCAGGTATCGACTACATGGTATCCTCGGCCAATAAGTGTCTTGAGGGTGTGCCGGGTTTCAGCTTCATCATTGCGCGTCGGACTGCCTTGCAGGCAACGAGTGGCTATGCTCGCAGCCTGAGCTTGGACCTCCTGGATCAGCTCCGGGGCTTTGAGGCCATCGGCCAGTTTCGATTCACCCTGCCGACTCACGCGATCCTTGCCTTTGACCACGCGCTGCGAGAGCTGGACCAAGAGGGCGGGATCGCTACGCGGGGCCGCCGCTATGCCACCAATCACCGGATGCTCTTGGCCGGAATGCGACGTCTTGGGTTCACACCCTTCCTCGATCCCGCGATCCAGAGCTTCATCATCACGGCATTTCATTCACCCCCAGATCCAGCATTCCGGTTCTCCGAGTTTTACCACCGTCTCAGTGACCGTGGTATGATTATCTATCCGGGCAAGCTGACCAGGGTCGATACCTTCCGGATCGGTACCATTGGCCGCCTCTTCGAGACCGATATCGCCCAGCTCTTGCACGTTATTGAGGATGTCCTCCGGGACATGAGCTGCACGTTGCCTCTGCACCGCTGAGTCCCGGGATACGTAGCTCAACGACGCGAAGACAGGGAATGTCGGCACGATGTAAACTCTGGTTGAGGTACGTTGACGAAGATGGATAGCTATGCCCTGTACATCAACCTGGCCGGTCTGGCGGTGATCGCCGTTGGGTGTCTTGGGCTCATCGTGCGTGCATTCCGGCACTGGCGCAAGGGACTTGCCCCCCTGATGCTGATCGGGATCGGCCTGATGGTCACCGGGTTTCCCCCAGCATACCGATTGGTGGTGCCGATCGATCTTGGGCCTCGAGAAAAGATTGTTGATGGTCAGCGGCACATCACGCTCACGGGCTGGGACCGTAAGGATTACACGTTCCTGGGGTCGAAGCACGACGTCGCTGTACTGCAGATGGCAAACCACGACGTGACGGACCGGACGCTTGAGCTGCTCAAGGGAATGAACGCCCTGAAGGACCTCGATCTCGATAACACACAGGTGACCGATGCGGGCCTGAAAATCCTCAAGGACTTGCCCGCACTCAATGCATTACATTTGCGCAATACCAGGATCACCGACCAGGGTTTTCAGGAAGAGCTGGCCACGAAGGAGTCATTACAACAGCTTGACCTCACCGGGACCCAGGTGAGCCGAGAAACCGCTCAGGCCTGGCGAAAAGCCAAGGATGGGCGGCGGGTATTAAGATGACAGATGACAGATGACAGGCGCGATTGATAAGGAACTCAGAAATGCCCATGGTACTGGACGCTACGAAACTGGGCGACGCTCGGAACGCCCTCTTCCTGGTTCAAGCGTGCAATCTGGCGTATTTCGACGCGCCGGTCGGAGTCAATAGGTTTCATGATGAGTTGGGGCTGGAGGCAAGGCTGATCAGCGTTGGCAACACGCAAGTCTACGTCGCGCAGAATGACAAGGTGCTGGTTGTGGCATTTCGCGGCTCTCAGGCACCAAACACGCTGGACGGGCTCAAGGACTGGCTACTCACCAACGCCAACAACTACCTGATCCTACCCGAGGGACAAATTGGGACGGATTTTGCCGCGGCTGGAGTGGGGGCACGTTTTCATCGGGGTTTCATGGAAGCGCTTCATGAGATCTGGGAGCCATTGCTCACCGCGGTGGCTGAGGCAATGGAATCAAACGACCGTCCGCTCTGGGTCACCGGGCATAGCCTGGGAGGTGCCCTGGCACTCCTGGCGTCCTGGCGTCTTCAGCGCAACTTCATCACGGTGCATGAGGTCGTCACCTTCGGCGCGCCGATGATCGGCAACGAAGCAGCCGCGCGGGCATTTGAACAGGAATTCGCAGGCAAGATTTTCCGCTACGTCAATTTCGAGGATCCCGTGCCCCTCTTGCCATCGATCAGCCTAGTCGCCAATACGTATGCCCACTGTCAGAGCGAAGTCTTGCTGGCTGCCGTGGCGGCTATGGCGTCAGCGCTCGATATGCTCAAAGAATCGGCTGGCTCGGCTGTGGATCGCCTGATCGAGGCCAGCCAGATCGATCATCTCTGGGAAGTCGTCCAGAGCCGGATCTCCGCCCACTTCATTGACCACTACCAGGAACGGGTCAAGGTGAAATGCGAGGACAGGGAAGCATCCTCGATTGCTGCGGAGACAACCATCACCGCCCAGACGAATGCCAAGGGCGAATTGCTGGAAGTCAACCCCAGTGGACTTCGCTCAGACCGTTCTTAACTCCGAGCAACCCTTCTGTAACCTCATGCGAATCCAGCCGATTGCGCGGTTGCGAGAGACGTTCCATGAAGAATCAGGATTTCGAGAAACTCGGGTACTTTTATCTGGGCAAGGAGTATGACCTCGAGCAGCGAAAAGTCACCTCGGGGCTTGTGCTTTACGAGTCGAAGCAACTGACCACGCACGCGGTCTGCGTGGGGATGACTGGCAGCGGCAAGACGGGTCTATGCCTGTCGTTGTTGGAGGAAGCGGCAATCGACGGAATTCCGGTGATCGCTATCGATCCTAAGGGAGATCTGGGGAATCTGCTGCTAAGCTTTCCCAAGCTGCGTGGCGAGGACTTCGCACCCTGGGTTGATCCTGAGGAGGCGAACCGGAAAGGACTCGCGCGGGAACAGTTTGCTGAGCAGACGGCCAAGCTTTGGCAAGACGGCCTGGCTACCTGGGGCCAGGACGGCGCGCGGATCACGCGATTCCGCGAATCTGCCGATCTGGCAATTTACACTCCCGGCTCCAGTGCAGGACTTCCGCTGACGATCCTTCGCTCGTTCGCGGCCCCGCCACCGGCCTTGGTCAGTCAGGGAGAAGCGTACCGTGAGAGGGTTGCCTCCTCGGTTTCAGGATTGCTAGCGCTCTTGGGGATCGAGGCAGACCCCATTTCCAGCCGCGAACACATCTTGCTTGCAAACGTGCTAGATCAAAGCTGGCGAGCTAGCCGCGACCTTGACATGGCGGGCTTCATTCATGCGGTGCAGTCACCGCCCTTCGACAAGGTTGGGGTGATCGACCTGGAGACCTTCTATCCTGCCCGGGAGCGGTTTGCCCTGGCGATGAAGCTGAACAATCTGATCGCCTCGCCTGGGTTCGCTGCCTGGATGGATGGAGAGGCGCTCGACGTTGGCAGCCTGCTCTATACTCCTGCTGGCAAGCCGCGGTTGTCGATCCTCTCGATCGCGCACCTGTCGGACAGCGAGCGCATGTTCTTCATCACGATTCTCCTGAATGAGGTTTTGGCCTGGGTCCGGACCCAGCCGGGAACCTTGAGCCTGCGGGCTGTGCTCTACATGGACGAGATCTTCGGCTATTTTCCCCCTACGGCCAACCCGCCGTCAAAGGTTCCGATGCTTACACTACTCAAACAGGCACGAGCGTTTGGCCTTGGAATCGTACTGGCCACTCAGAACCCGGTAGACCTCGACTACAAGGGCCTCTCCAATGCCGGCACTTGGTTCCTGGGCCGGTTGCAGACCAAGCGCGACAAGGAGCGCGTGCTGGAGGGACTAGAAGGAGCCTCGAACGCGGCCGGACATACCTTCGATCGCCGGCAAATGGACGAGCTCCTTTCCAGCCTGGCTAACCGCGTCTTCCTAATGAGCAACGTCTATGCAGACCAGCCGGTTGTTTTCCAGACCCGCTGGGCACTTTCATATCTGCGCGGTCCCTTGACCCGCGAACAGATCCAGACGCTAATGGCACCACGCAAGGCGGCTCAGTCCACGCTCACACGCAACCTGGCCTCGCCTTCACCCGCCGGCGCTGCGATGGCTACCCCAAAGTCAGCAAGCACGCCACCCTTCACATCCAGTCCGGCTCCATCTGTATCGTCGGCTGGTAGCCGACCAGTCGTACCGCCCGATGTCCCTGAGCTCTTCATCCCTCGCCGTGAGCAACTCGACGCCGGGTCCGTACTGCTCTACCGCGCCGCGATTCTGGGCGTGGCACGGCTCCATTACGCCGACAAGAAGACCGGCATGGACCACTGGGAAACGCTAGGGCTGCTGCGCCCTGTCGTTGAGGAGCTACCGGCCGATATCTGGGACGGTGCCGAAGCACACACCGATCACGTTCCCGAGTTGAACAAGACACCTGAGCCTGGGGCACGGTTCGGTCCCTTACCCGGCGCACTAGCGCGGGCCAAGTCTTATGCCGAATACACCAAGGGCCTGAAGAACTACCTTTATCGCGAGCGCAAGCTAACCGTCTGGTCGTGCCCGGACTTCAAAGCCTATTCCCGGCCCGGGGAATCTCAGCGCGACTTCCGGCTGCGGCTCTCGCAAAGCTCTCGCGAGGCTCGCGACAGGGCAAACGAGGAACTCCGTACCAAGTATGCGTCAAAGCGCAATAAGCTTCAGGAAGACATCCGCAAGGCGCGCGAGAAGTTGGATCGAGAACAGGCCCAGGCGAGCAAGGCCAAGTGGGACGCCGCCGTTGCGTTTGGCAACTCGGTACTTGGGGCGTTTCTCGGCAAGAAGACAATCAGCAAGACAAACGTGGGGAAGGCCACATCCGCTGCCAGGGCAGCCGGCAAGGCCATGCAGCAAAGCGGCGATCTTGGTACAGCCCAGTCCGAGCTTGATCGAGCCCTGGAGAATTTCACGAACCTGGAAATCGAGTTCCAGGCGGAGGTTGAAAGACTCGAGGCCATGCTCCGGCCCGATGCTCTGGCGCTGGAAGCCATCAAGCTTACTCCCAAGAAAGCCGACATCACGATCGAGCAGGTCGTGCTGGCCTGGACACCGTGGACGGCGAGTGCCGGGGGAGAGCCCGTAGCGGCGTATTGATAGATTTCTCTCAGTTCCCACTCGAAACCCGCCACTTGAGCACACTCAATGAGAGTGGTAGGAACCGGTAGACGAAGCGGGGTGAGACCACGGTGATAGTCGATTGACGGGAGCTGAGGTCAGGTACAGCCTGGGCGGGCAGGGGACCATCGATTCGCAGCGTCCGGTCGCCGGCCAAGGTCGTGCAGAGTTTCTAGGCGTGGTAGGTGGGCGTCTTGTAGGGCCGGTAGTTGTCGGTCTGGATGCAGCCCGTAAATCGATACCAGCGGCCGGGATTCTAGCAAACCTCCTGCCCCAGCGCTGTGTCCGATGCTTCGCTTGCAGTGACCCGCAATGATTGCCGGCCCTCGTGGACTTCCTTATCGTCGATAGCAACGTCCACCCTGGCGCCGTAGGTAACGATCTCCCAGCCATCAAGCAGCCGGGGGGACTCGAAGCCGGCGTTTGCCAGAGTTGGCTGTGGGTTAGTCTGCTGAGCGGCGATTGCTTCGGCTCTCTGACTCAGCAGCAGGATAAGTATAATGGAGATAAGGGTCGTCATAGGCGTTCTCGCATGGTTGCCGGCCGGTCGCTCTCGACTTTCCGGCAAGGTGTCCACCCGTATCAACTCTCAGCCTCGAGCTGCTTTCTGGCCTGTCCGATCTCGGTCTCCTGGTTGGGGCTTACCTCGGGGTAGCGGAGATCAAGCTTGTCGCTGGTCGAGGCAACGATTCGAGCTACCAAGCCGCGGGTGACCCACTTGTGATTGGCGGGAATAATGTACCAGGGTGCCCATTTCGTGCTCGTCGCGCTGAGAGCCTCCTCGTAGGCCTTCATGTAGTCGTCCCAGAAGCCGCGCTCGAAAAGGTCTGCCGCTGAGAACTTCCAGTGTTTCCTGGGATCTTCAAGCCGCTTGAGAAATCGCTTACGCTGTTCGTCCTTGGAGATGTACAGGAAGAACTTGAGCACTACTGTGCCGTTGCGGGTGAGGTGCCGCTCCAAAGCATTGATGTCTTCATAACGGTCAGCCCAGAAGTCGTCGTCGATCTTGATGTTGGAGATCCGCTCAGCCTTGATGAGCTCAGGATGCACCCGGACGACCAAAACCTCCTCGTAATAAGAGCGGTTGAAGATGCCGATCCGTCCCCGTTCGGGTAGAGCCCGAGTGTACCGCCAGAGGAAGTTGTGATCGAGATCCTCGGCCGAGGGCTTCTTGAAGCTGAAGACCTGGCAGCCCTGGGGGTTGACTCCCGACATCACGTGCTTGATGGTGCCGTCCTTGCCGGCGGCATCCATCGCTTGAAAGATCATCAGGATCGACCAGGAATCCGCGGCGTAGAGCCGCTCTTGGGCTTCGGCCAACTCCGAAACATCCTGGGTGAGCGACTGCTCGGCGTCCCTCTTGCGCTCATTCTTCGGAACTTCAGGGTCGCCTGCCCAGTCGGGATCATAATCCTTGAGCTGGACTTTCTTACCTTCCGGCACGCGACACCTGTCGATCAGATCATTGGCAGAAGACATGACGAGACACCATGAGATAGAAACATCCTCGGGCTCCATTCACAATCCAGGGAAATCCTCCCGGAGTACGATCCGGCATTATAGGAGCGGCCAGGAGGAAAGGCCAGAGTGCGGTCAGATCGGCCCAGGCTTGCCGGCCGCCCCTGCCTTCTGGCACTTGCCTCACCTTGGCCGCCGGGCCTCCTGCCTCTAGAATGATGATAAGCTGGACTGCGTACCGTCCAGAAAACGAGGATAAGATGCTACCCGGCACCGGCGCAACCCAGGAACAACCACTACCGCTTTCCTCGAAGCGTCTCCTTCTGGAGGCGACGGTCGAGGAGTTACAGGCTTGGATGGCGAGCCAAGGTCACCCCGGATATCGTGTGCGACAAGTCCTCGAGTGGGTGATCCAGCGCCGCGCTGAATCGTTTAAGCCAATGTCGGACTTGCCCTTGGTGCTCCGTCAGCACCTCGCGCTCGAGTGGTCCGTCTTTGGCACCCACGTGGCCTTTCATGGGCGTTCGCCCGATGGGACAGACAAGCTGCTACTAGAATGTCGCGATGGGCAGCGAATCGAGTGTGTGCTGATGACTGAAGATCGGCGGCGTACCGTCTGCATCAGTACTCAGGTCGGCTGCGGCATGGGCTGCGTCTTTTGCGCCAGCGGTCTGAAAGGCGTCGAGCGGAACTTGACCGCGGACGAGATCGTCGAACAAGTGCTCCGACTGCGAAACCTCCTGCCGCCCGGCAACTCCGTCACGCACATTGTCGTCATGGGTATGGGAGAGAGCCTGGCAAATCTTGACAATCTGATTTCCGCCTTGGACCGGCTCTGCTCGGCTGCGCCGGATTTGGGCTTAGGGCTGAGCCAGCGGCGGGTTACCATCTCGACGGTCGGCTTGCCGGAGAAGATTCGCAAACTTGCCACCCTCAACCGGCAATACCACCTGGCAGTCTCTCTCCATGCACCGACCGAGGAGCTGCGCAATGAGCTGGTGCCGGTCAACGAGAAGATCGGACTGAGCGCCGTGCTCAGGGCAGCCGATTTCTATTTCCAGACAACGGGCCGCCAGGTGACCTATGAGTATGTCTTGCTGCATGACATCAACGACCGGCTTCGGGATGCTCTGGCCCTGGCAGAGCGGCTTCAGGGGCGAAAGGCGCATGTCAACCTGATCCCCTACAATCCCGTGGCGGGCCTTCCCTTCGAGCGGCCTCAGCCCGAGGCGATCCGCCGGTTTGTAACCGTCCTTCGCGACCGGGGTGTGAGCGCGACGATTCGCAAGACCAAGGGCCGGGCCATCGATGCCGCCTGTGGCCAGCTTCGCCGTCGCCTTGACGACCCCGGCTTGTCACCACCCGTGCCTGAACCGGCTTCCCCCATGACGGTGGATGTTCCTTGATGACGGACTTCGATAGAGTATGGTAAACCTCGTCGTCTCATCGGGCGGGTTAAACCAGGTGCGTTCCACCGGACTCCTAGCACAATTTCCGGTCAGCCTCGCAGTCGGCTTACCCTGCCCCATGGTGGTCAAATTCTGGAGAACCCCCTTGTGAGCCGTGGCGAGCTCGACGTTCTGGAACGGCAACTGGAGGCGAGAGACCCTGACGTCAGGTTAATGCTCCAGGTGCGGGACGATACCCCAGGCGCGTTCGAAGCCTTGGTCCAGCGGTATCAGGATCGGCTCGTTGGCATCCTCTATCATCTCGTCGGCAGCCTCGAGGAAGCGGAGGACCTTAGCCAGGATGTCTTCCTGCGGATTTACAAGGCGCGCAAGGGCTAT
>JGI12270J11330_10002973_pt1 | contig 12315 bp, 12 predicted proteins | sample PeaSoiMetSII2010_FD_11330 | JGI IMG/M metagenome (IMG submission 11330)
GAGACGGAGCGACGAATGCCGGGCTGCCGGGCCATCGGCGGTTACGGCCTGACTGAGACCTCGCCGGTCCTGACGCTAGCGCGTCGCAAGGCGCACTGCGCCGGTGATCCGGAGGAGTTCCAATTACGCCGGCAAGCCACCGCGGGATACGCTTTTGCGGGTTCTGAAATCCGCGTGGTGACGCCGGATGGGCGCGATGTCAAACCGGATGCAGCGGAGGTTGGAGAGGTAGTCGTCCGAGGCGATGTCGTCATGGAAGGCTATTGGCGGCAGCCCGAGGCCACCGCCAACGTCATCCACGACGGCTGGTTTCACACCGGCGACTTGGCCACCATCGACGAGGAAGGTTACATCCTCATTGTGGACCGCGGCAAAGACATGATCCTGAGCGGCGGCGAAAACATCGCCTCGGCGGAAATCGAACGGGTCATTTACGGACATCCGGCGGTCATGGAGTGCGCAGTCATCGCCGTTCCGGACGAATCGTGGGGCGAAGTGCCGAAAGCCCTCGTTACGCTCAAACCCGGCCAGCAAGCCGCCGATACGGAAATCATCGCGCATTGCCGCCAGCACCTGGCAGCGTACAAGGCCCCCAAAACAGTGGAGATTGTGGAAAGCCTCCCGAAGGGTGGTACGGGCAAGATTCTCAAACGCGTGTTGCGCGAGAAATACTGGCAGGGACGCCAGCGGCGCGTGCAATGAATCGGAGTCACTCGAAATCCAAAGGGCTACACCGAGGTAGACGTGGAGCGTTTGATTGACGACGAGCGTGGCAGCACCTTGAAGCCACGAAAACGACTCCTCTTCACCGGCTTGTAGGGGGACGGCTTGCCGTCCCCTTTCGAACAGGCAAGGGCCGCCCCTAGGTGGGCTGGTCAATGTTGCGAAGAAAGTTCTCGATCTCTCCGACTTCCTCGGAACTCACGCGAAATTCTGCCGCGCCAATTACGCCGGAGACCTGTTCTGCGCGGCGAAGCCCGACGATGGCGCCGGTCACAGAGGGGTGCCGCAACGTCCAGGCAATCGCCACTTCGCCAGGCGTGCGTCCATGACGCGCGCCAATCTCGCGCAGCAATTCCACCAGGCGAAGATTGCGGGATAATGCCGGCTCTTGAAAATCCGGGTCGTTCCGGCGCCAATCGTCATCCGGCAAAGCGCTGGCGCGCTCGCGCGTCATCGCGCCACTCAGGAGTCCGGCCCTCATCGGGGAATAAACAATCACGCCGATGTTCTGCTCGACGCAGTAGGGGAGGATCTCTTTCTCAACCGCGCGAGCCAGCAACGAATACGGCGGCTGAAGCGAGGTTATAGGTGCTATGGCTTGGGCTCGCTTCATCTGCTGCACGTTGAAGTTCGATACCGCGATGCAGCGGATCTTGCCTTCTTCTTTAAGTTTTGCGAGGGTCGTCCAGCCTTCTTCGATGTCCTCCTCCGGACTGGGCCAGTGAATCTGGTAGAGGTCGATGGCGTCAACTTTGAGCCGCCGCAGGCTCGCCTCACACTCGGCGCGGAGGGAGTCGGCCTTCAGGCTGCCGCCGAGTTCCCCGCGCTCGTTCCACCGGCGCTCGCACTTGGTGAAGATATAAGGGCGGCGCGGGATGCCCTGCACGGCGCGACCGACGACCTCTTCCGAGTGTCCCAATCCATAGACTGCCGCGGTATCGATCCAATTGATGCCGGATTCGATCGCGAGATGGATGGCCGCGATCGAGTCGCGATCCTCCTGCGCTCCCCAACTGAAGCGCCACCCTGCTCCACCCATGGCCCAGGAGCCCACTCCGAGGGGAGTAATTTGAAGATCGCTGTTGCCCAGCCGCCTCAATTCCATACGAATACTCCTCGATGTCTTGTCATTCTGAGCGAAGCGAACAATCTCGTCAGTTGCCTGATTACCAGACTACGGAGATTCTTCGCTTCGGTCAGAATGACAGAAAGATGCCACTGAACGCCAGTTCAGCCTTCGTTGCGGTAATCGAGCGCGGCAACCATCGGCCGGGCGTCGCGCCAATTGGCTTCAACTTTGACGTAGAGTTCAAGGAAGACTTTGGGCGGGAACAACCTTTCCAATTCCCGGCGCGCCTCGCTGCCAATCTGCTTCAGCATCTCGCCGCCCGCGCCGATAATGATCGGCTTCTGCGACTCCCTTTCAACCACGATGCTGGCGTGGATGCGCGTGATCGTCTCGCTTTCCTCAAAGCTCTCGATGATGACGGCCGTCGCGTAGGGAAGTTCCTGCCGAGTGTGGAGGATGATCTTCTCTCGAATGATCTCCGAGGCCAGAAAGCGCTCCGGCTGATCGGTGTACATTTCAGGCGGGAAATAGTGCGGGCCCTCGGGCAGCAGTCTCACGACGGCGTCCGTAAGCTCCGTGAGCCCTTCGCCCTTGAGAGCCGAGACCGGCATGATTTCCTCGAAGGTGTACAACTCGGAATAGCGCTGCATGAGCGGCAAAAGTTGCAGTTTCCTGATTCGATCGATTTTGTTCAGCGCCAGGATGGTTCGAGGTCCGTACTCTTTCAACAGGCCCACGGCAAACTCGTCGCCATGCCCGAAGCGCTCCGAAGCGTCGACGATCAGAATCGCCAGGTCCCGTTCCGAGAGCGCCTGGCGAACGAAGCTCATCATTTGTTCGTTGAGGCGGGAAAGCGGGCGATGAATCCCGGGCGTGTCCATAAGCACGATCTGTGCGGGGGGGCGATTGACGATTCCCAGAATTCGATTGCGGGTGGTTTGCGGCACTGCGGTGACGATGGAAACCTTGCTCCCAACCAGAGCGTTTACCAAGGTACTCTTGCCGGCGTTGGGCCTTCCTACCACGGCCACAAATCCGGATTTAGTGGTCTCCGCGATGCTCATCAGCCGCCTCAGTGTCTTGCGGGGTAAGGGTCAAGCGAACCTTTAAGACGGTCCGCTTGTTTGCTTCCAGGACTTCGATGTTCACGCCGTTTTCCTTCACTTTCTCCCCCGGAACCGGCACGTGGCCGAGATGCGTCAGCACCAGCCCTGCCACGGTGGAATAGCCAGGAGCCTGGAGGAGAACATGCAATTCTTCGCCAATCTGCGACAAGTCTGTGTGGCCTGAAACGAGGTAGGAATTCTCCGCTTCCTTCACGATATCCTGTGCGTGGGGTTCGAACTCGTCCTTGATTTCTCCCACAATCTCTTCCAGCATGTCCTCGATCGTCACCAAGCCGGTAACGCTGCCATATTCGTCGATGACGATCGCCATCTGAATGGTGGATTTCTGCAATTCCTTGAGCAGGTCCTTGATATTCCGCGTTTCCGGAACGAAGGGGACAGGCCTGACCAGGCTGCGAATTGTGACCCTCGCCTGTTCTTCGGGAGGCAACTCCATGAGGTCTCGGACGTTGACAATACCTTCGATCCGGTCCAGTTGACCGCTGTAGACGGGGTACCTCGTCAGTCGCTTCTCGCGAAACAGCTTACGCAGGTCTTCGAGAGAAGCGTTCACGTCGATGGCGGCGATTTCCGTGCGGGGCGTCATCACCTCGCGCACCAACTTCTCCCCGAATTCCACCACCGACTGCACGAGCTCAGCCTCCCCTTTTTCGATCAGGCCGTCTTGCCGCCCGACCTCGATGAACTCTTGCAAGTTTTCTTGTGGGGTGGGGGGCTCCGGTTCCTGCTCCGTGGATTCCAACAGGCGGCTCATGGTGGTGGAAATAAGAATGAGAAAAGTGAGTGGCAGGGCCAGGTAAACCAGTCGTCGAACCACCGGCATCCAACGCTCCAGGATGACCTCCGCCTCGTCGTGGCGCGCCACCAGAAGGAAAGGGATGAGTTGGTCGGCAACCGCAACCGCAGTCAACACGATCACCAGCGCGGCGCCCACGTTTCCCCAGAAATGATCCGGCCTGCGCAGAACCAGCAGCGCGGTTACACCGACGGCAAACAGGTGCATCGCGGCACCGTGCAGGGCTGAAATCGAGACTCCCACACGCTCCCGGTCGATCGTGATGCGCCCCGGTTCGGGAGGGCGAAACAACTTCCTGGCGCTCATCACGGTCAGCCGGCGCATCAGCAGCCGCAGATAAGAGGCCACCGCGCCGGCCACGAGCAGGGCGGCCAAAACGACCAGCCACACAATAGTGATCAGGATCGTATTGGGGTCCATCACTCTCCCGAAATGCCCAGCCGGGTCCGAAGGGCAAGCTCCAGCCGATTCATCTCGCCCTGATCAGTTTCGTGGTCGTAGCCCAGCAGGTGCAGGAAGCCGTGCAGGATAAGCCAGCGGATCTCGTTCAGGGTTGAGTGTCCTTCCTGGCGCGCGTTTCGTTTGGCGGTCTCGACCGATATGACGATATCGCCGAGATGGTTCCTGAACTCTAGCTTGGCGCTCGCATCGGGGCCCCCGCCCGTTTGCCTGCGGCGCGTATGTCCGCGCGTCGTTCGCGAGCAGGCCCGCCGCTGCCGAGCATGCCACGGAAATGACAAGACATCGGTGGCGCGCTCCTTCCCACGGAAGAGCGCATTCAAGCGCCTGATCTCACGGTCGTTCACCAGGCAAATGTTGCAATCGCGCCTGCCCATTCCAAGCGCCCGCCTTAGCTCCCCCACATATTCGCTCAATCGGGAAGTATTGACAATGTATTTGTCTTGCAGATTAAGGATCAATGGCTCTGTTGTGGTTCTTGTTGTTATTCGCGCCGGCGCGCACCTGGTCGTATTCCTCGTAGGCGCGGATGATGCGCTGCACCAGGGTGTGCCGCACCACATCCCGCTCCGTGAAATAAACGAACCTGATGCCGGGCACCCTGGAGACCACATCGATGGCCTCAACCAGGCCGGAACGCCGGCCATCCGGCAGGTCGATCTGCGTGATGTCGCCGGTGACCACCGCTTTGGAGTTGAAGCCCAAGCGAGTCAGGAACATCTTCATCTGCTCGCTGGTCGTGTTCTGGGCCTCGTCAAGAATCACGAAAGCGTCATTCAACGTCCGGCCGCGCATAAAAGCAATAGGTGCGATCTCAATGATGCCTTTCTCAATGTGGCGTTCCACCCTGTCCGGGTCCAGGACGTCGTACAGCGCATCGTACAGCGGGCGCAAGTAAGGGTTCACTTTTTCCTGGATTGTGCCTGGGAGGAATCCCAGGCGTTCGCCCGCTTCCACCGCAGGGCGCGCTAGGATGATGCGGCTGACCTCTCTACTCAGCAGCGCGTCCACGGCCATGGCCACCGCCAGGTACGTCTTGCCGGTACCCGACGGGCCAATTCCAAAAACCATGTCGTGACGCTCGATCGCATCCACGTAGGTGCGCTGGTTGAGGCTCTTGGGTGTGATGGATTTCTTGCCTAAGGTCCGCGGCCGGCCCGCTTCAGCAAGACCCTTCAGCGTGGCCTCCGGATCCTGTCCGGCAATGCGCAGGAAGGACTCGACTTCCGAGCTGTCAAATCGCGATCCGCCCTCCACCAAGTCCGCATATTCTTCCAGGAGCTTTTGCGCTCGGCGCACTTCGTTGTCGCCGCCTTCGATTTCCACCGCGTCCTCGCCGAGGTTTACGGAAACATTGAAACTCCTCTCCAGCAGGCGCAGGTTCCCGTCGTGCGTGCCTACGAGTTCTTCCACTCCGTTCGGAACCTTCACACTCGTCTTCATCTTTTGTGCATGCCTCACACCCTCCTAAATGGGAGAAGGATCATCCTGCGGTGTTCGGAGGACGCGCCGAGAACCGGCGTTGGGGAGAGAGAGTCTACTTCTCATCAACTCATTAACAATTTAGCTTTGTGGGCGTCTAATGTCAAGCTCCTGCTCTGAAAATCGTGGTGCGGGCGTCCCGCCCGCTGTCGCGCGGGCATCCTGCCCGCGCCACGTCCGTCAGCCGACGGGCATGAGGGACTGCCAAGACTCCGGCAGAGGTGGGGGCGAGGGGTTACTTCTTCGCGGCGCTCTTGGGTACGGGCTCCAGGAGTTGCTCCTTGCGGTAAACCAAGGCATTGGTGTCGTAAGCGGCAATCTCGAAGCCGTGGCCGTGGGTGATGGCGTCGCAGGGGCAAGCTTCTACGCAGTAGCCGCAGAAGATGCAGCGGTTGTAGTCAATGTTGTAGACCTTGGCATAACGCTCCGCCGCGCTGATGCGGTGGTCACCGGTGTTCTCAGCACCTTCGATGTAGATACAATTAGCCGGGCAAGCTGCGGCGCACAGGAAGCAGGCGACGCACTTCTCAAGGCCGTTTTCATCGCGCCGCAAAACGTGCAACCCGCGGTATCGGTCCTCAAAATGCACCGGCTCATCCGGGTAGTTCTCCGTCACGGTAGGCCGGAGCATAGTCTTGAAAGTGATGGAAAAGCCCTTGGCGAGAGCCGTGGCGGAATCCGCGATTTCTTTGAGTATGTTTGGCATCGCCCTTCAAACTTCAGTATAACGGACGGGCAGACGAAAGTCGAGGGAAGTCGAGAGTCGAGAGTCCAAAGTCAAGAGACAGACTCCTCAGCCTCAGGACTGCTCACCTTTCGACTCTCGACTCTTGACTTTCGACTTCTTCTATCCTCGCGCGAACGGTTCCTCCAGCGACGCGCTCTGCGCCGTGAACAGTTCGGCGCCGTTTTCCGTGACGTGCATGTCATCCTCCAGGCGGACGCCGAACTCACCGTGAATGTAAATCCCCGGCTCGTCGCTGAAGGTCATATTCGGCTCGAGCTTGAGGGTATTTCCGCGCACCAGGTATGGCCACTCGTGCCCATCCATCCCCATGCCATGGCCGAGGCGGTGCTTGAAGAACTTATAACCCGGGCCATAGCCCGCGTCGGTGATCACCTTGCGCGCCGCCGCGTCCACGTCCTGAGCTTCGATCCCAGGCCTGGCGGCATCCAGTGCTGCCTTTTGCGCGCGGCGGACAATGTCAAAAACCTGCCCCATCTTCTCGGTCGGCTTGCCGAGCACGAAGGTCCGCGTGATATCCGACGTGTAGCCTTCCACGACACAGCCGTCGTCGATCATCACGACTTCGCCCTCATGGATGCTCTGGGGCGCAATCGATCCATGCGGCAGCGCGGAGTACGCGCCGACGTTGACGCTGGCTCCGCCCGGAAAGCCGAGTTGGGAATAGGCGGCGTCAATCAGCCGTCCGAGTTGGTGCTGCGTCATGCCTGGTTGGAGGGCCCGCCAAGCCGCCTCGTAGGCGGTGATGGTCACCTGGGCTGCGAGCCGCATCAAGGCGATTTCATGCTCACTCTTGCGCATCCTGCACCCGGCAGTCACCGGCGTAGCGCTCAGGATGTTGAGCGCCGGCGCGGCCTTGCTCACGCCGTCGCTGAAGACGTAGTGGACCGTCTCCTCCATTCCCAGGCGCCCGCCGGCAAGGCCCCTTTCCCTTATTCCCTCGGCGATCAACACGTAGGGGTTTTCGTCTTCCTCCCAGACTCGGATATCAGCAACGCCGGCGAAGGGACTCTGAGCAATCACCTCCTCGGCGCGATCCCGCTCGAAGGAGGGACAAACGAAGAACGCCTGGCCTTTCGCCGGGAGAATCAGAGCGAACAGCCGCTCGCCGCCCCACCAACGGATGTTGGTGAAGTACACGAGCGACGTGCCGCCCATCAGCATCAATGCATCAATCCGGTTGTCGGCCATCAAACGCCGAGCCCGGTCAATCCGCGCCCGCCTCTCCTCTGTGCTGATCGGCTTGGCGAGTTCCTTCATGGATTTCAGCGCCTTGATCGAAGGCGGTATCGAGGCAGAAGCGCCCGGCCCGGCACTTCCCTGCCCCGCAAGCGGATTCGCCGCCAGGGCCGCTCTAACACCGGCCGTCAGGACAAGCCCTGCGCCGGCATGACGAAAGAATCGACGTCGAGAAGGCATCTGTTTCTCCAATGATGGATTGCCTGTAAGAGGGAAGACTAAAGCTGATACAATTGAATCGTCAAGCGCAACGTAGGGGTTCGTGGGAGGCGCTATGAGAAGCTCAAGACTCATCCTGACTGCCGCAGCCATTCTGGTCATTTCAACCTCCTCTGTTGTGGCAGACGACACGATCACGCTACCGGCCGGGAGCGAGATCCAAGTGCAACTGATCACCACGCTCAGCTCGAAAACCAACCAAGCCGGCGACATGTGGTCGGCCAAGGTTGTGGAGCCCATATTCCTGAAAGGCAAGGAAGTCTTTCCGGAAGGCAGCTTCGTGGATGGCCACATCACATACTTGAAGGGGCCGGGACATGCAAAAGGGAGAGGCGAAATGCGCCTGGTGGTCGATTCGATCGCTAATCCTGAGGGCGCGAAGTACAACATCGTGGCCAGCTTGAAGGACGCCGAGGGCGCCGATGTGAAGGATCAAGAGGGCACCTTGCAAGGGGCCGCCAAAGATGGGAGAGGGACGGCCGTGGAGACGGGCATCGGCGGGGCGGCGGGGGCGACCGTCGGCGCCATCGCGCACGGTGGAAGCGGGGCGCTCTACGGCGCCGGGATCGGGGCCGCGGCCGGCCTCGTTCATGGCGCCCTCAAGAAGGGCAAGGACATTATCGTTCCGGCAGGCCTTGAGATGACCTTCGTGATTCCCCGCGATACGACGGCGAGAAGAGCGGGCAGTGGGCAGTAGGCAGGTCGGCCGGTAGGCAGATGGGCAGGTCGGCAGATGGGCAGATGGGCAGGTCGGAGCCGCGCAGTTGGTAAGAGTGATGTCATTCTGAGCGCAGCGAAGAATCTGGCCCTGGCTCAGATGCAACAGCACATCGAGATTCCTCGCTGCGCTCGGAATGACAAGAAACGGGGCGACGATATGAGCAAATCAAGATCCGCGGTGGGACTCTCGGCCCTACTGGTCAGCGCTGCGATCTGCATCGCGGCAGATGACTCGATTACGCTCATCGCAGGAAGAGAGCTGCACGTGCAGTTCATCACCGAGCTGAGCTCGAAAAACAACGAAAGCGGGGACATGTGGACCGGCAAAGTTGTGGAACCCGTCTTCGGCCATGGGGGAGAAATTGTTCCGGACGGCAGCACCGTTGATGGTCACCTCAAGTTTGTGAACCCGCCGGAGCAAGCCAAAGGCAAGGGCAAGGATAAAGAGAAGGGCGATTTTCTACTTATCGCAGACTCTATCTCGATTCCGGACGGCACGAAGTACAACATCGTCGCAAACGCTCAGGCTGCGGGTGGCGCGCCGGCCAAAGATCAGGCCGCCGGCGGCCTCACCGCCCTGGCGAGCAAGTTCTTCACCAAGAAAGGCAAGAACATCGTTATCGCTCCGGGGACCGAGGTGACCTTCGAGATTACTCACGACACGGTGGCCACGAAGGTGCCGGTGAAGCAGTAGGCAGATGGGCAGTCGGCAGATGGGCAGTCGGCAGATAGGCAGTTGTCAGGAGCTCGTGGGGTGGCAATGGGCGAGCCGTATCGAGAAGAGCGTCTAATACAACATTAAATAATACCTACAATACTCATATTAAAACACGAACTATCCGCCGCTGACAACTGACGACTGACAACTGACTACTGACGACTGTTTCTCGCCCTTATATCGTCCACAATCTGCTTGCCGTGGAAGCGGCCGTTCTCGATGAAGATCTCATTGGTATCCATGCCGGCAATGATCACGCCCGCCAGATACAGGCCGGGCACGTTGGTTTGGCGAGTTTCCGTGCTGCATTCCGGGCGGCATGTTTTCAGGTCTATCCGCACACCGGCGCTGCGCAAGAAGTCGAAGTCGGGATGATAACCCGTGAGGGCGAAGACGAAGTCATTTTCGAGGCACACCGTTTCGCCTTCTGAATTGCGCACTAGAATCCAGTCCTGCGCAATCTCAGTCAGGATGCTTCCGAAGAAAGCCTGGATGGAGCCTTCCTTGATCCGGTTCTCAAGATCAGGCCTGATCCAGTACTTGATATGCCGGCTTAGTTCGCGCTCCCGCACCACCAGCGTCACCTCGACGCCGTAGCGGTAGAGTTCCAGCGCCGCAATCGCCGCCGAATTGCCTCCCCCAACCACCGCCACGCGGCGCCCGAAGAATTGGTGCGGCTCAAGGTAATAATGCGAGACCTTGGGCAGGTCCTCTCCCGACAGGTTCATCAGGTTGGGAAGATCGTAGTAGCCCGTCGCCAGCACAACGTTGCGAGAGTGGTATCGGCAGTGCTGCCCGCCGCGCAGGCCGGTGTCAATCACGAAGGCGTCATCTTCTTTCCTGACCCGCGCCACACGCTCCTCATAGTGGATGGGCAAATGGTAATGGTCTGCCACGCGGCGATAGTATTCCAGGGCTTCGGCCCGCGTGGGTTTGATATTCACGCTCACAAAAGGCAGGTCGCCGATCTCCAACAGCTCACGCGTCGTGAAGAAGGTCATGTTGGGCGGATAGTGGAACAGCGAGTTCACCAGGCAGCCCTTCTCCAGGATCAGCAGCTTCAGATCAGCCCGCTGCGCCTCGATTCCGCACGCCAGCCCCGTCGGGCCCGCGCCAACCACGAGCACGTCATATAAATCGTTCATTCCTATCAGTTCCTCCCTGCATTAAAGGCGGGCAGTCGGCCGCTTGGGCACGCATTTCAAATGGCAAATGGCAAACGGCAAAATTCAAGTGGCTTACAACTTGCCGATTGAGAATTGGCCAACCATTTGCCATTTGACCTTTGCCATTTGCCATTTGAATTCGCTCTTTCGTTGCGAGCCTGTTGTCTGCCTAATGCGGTTCTCCTTCCGACCCTCTTAACAGCCGGTTCAGGTCCTGCCTAAATCGCTCATACGCGGCCAGCATCTCCGGCGTGGCGGCGACGGATTCGCTCTTCCAGGTAAAGGCCTTGCCCCCGGCTCGCTCCACCAGCATGGCGATTCCTTCCCCGACATGATACCCCACTTGGCCGAAGAGCCTTACCTTTCCTTCGCTGATCTCGAGCAGGGCAACGAATCCCTCCCGTTCTACCGCCAGGTAACGCGCGTAGCGCTCGAAAGTCACGAACTTAAAGCCCGCTTGCAGGACCGACTCGAGAGCGCGGACCTGGTTTGGCTTTAACTCGTTTGGTTGCGTGTCAAGCATCATTCGCCTACCGAAGCGGTCCTTTATTTTCTATAACATTCCCGGTTCGTTCGTAAAGAAAGTTGAGAGTCGAAAGTTGAGAGTCGAGGAGTCTGGTCCGGCTTCGCCCCGCTCGACTCTTCAAATCCTTGACTCCTGGACTTCTTGACCTCATCCTTTGTTTTCATAGACATTCTCGCTTTGTTCCGCTGGTTCTCATAGGCTGGCGCCCCGATGTATGGGGTCTGCGATGTCCCGAAGGGACAGGTCAGGGCGCGTAGTACAATCTGACCGACTTGCGCCTCCGGCGCATAGCAGACGTTGACAAGCAACGTGTGCGCCAGCCAGAGACTTAGTGACCCTTTCCTTTGTTTTCATAGACATTCCCGGATCGTTCGTCGAAAAACCGCTATTGGCGGTCAGCTTTCAGGGCTCAGCCGCCATGTGGGATGGCGCAGACCCCGAAGTATGGGGTCTGCGATGTCCCAAAGGGACAGGTCCGGCCAAGCGGTACAATCTGACCGACCTGCGCCTTCGGCGCATCGCAGACGTTCAAGAACAACGTCTGCGCCAGCCCGAGATAGCGGCCCTTTGTTTTCATAGACATTCTCGCTTTGTTCCGTCCATTCTTGTAACGCCGACCTTGGGGTCGGCGCCGCACCGGGTGCGAAAATGTGGCGCGGCACATCTTCCACTTAGCATTGTAGCCTATCGTTTCGGGTTTGTCAAGAGACAACAAGTCCCTTTCTATACTTTGCGGTTATAATGGTAGTACTAAGGCGAGATCAGTCGCAGTCATTTTTCCCGAAAGGAGAAACCTACTCATGGCGGGGAACCCGATGGAATACCTCTGGCCGGGCATCGTTGCCGCGCAGGCCATTCATGTTGCGGCGAAGCTGCGCATTCCTGACCTGCTTGCTTCCGGCCCGAAGACGGCGGCCGAGCTTGCGGCAGATTGCGGCGCTCATCCTGCCACGCTTGAGCGTTTGCTGCGCGCGCTGGGCACGCTCGAAATGTTCGAGCGCACAGCCGACGGCCGTTTTCGCAACACGCCGTTCACGGAAGTGCTGCGCGCGTCTCACCCGCAATCACAGCGCGAGAGCGCCTTGTTCCTGCCCGCGGCGTTCCTTTGGCGGCCGCTGGGCGAACTGGAGTATTCGGTGCGCACGGGTGGGCCATCGTTTGAACGAATCTTCGGGCAACGTTTCTTCGACTACCTCGAGGGGCATGCGGAGGACGCCGCACTCTTCAATGCCGCCATGACTCAGGGTGTGGCTTGGACCAGCCCGGCGCTCGTGGCGGCGTACGATTTCTCGCGCTTCGAGCGGCTCGTGGACGTGGGCGGCGGCG
>JGI12270J11330_10002976_pt1 | contig 12310 bp, 10 predicted proteins | sample PeaSoiMetSII2010_FD_11330 | JGI IMG/M metagenome (IMG submission 11330)
CTGGAACAGGCCTTTTTGAATCTGATTCTCAATGCCGCTGAAGCGATGCCGGAGGGCGGCTCACTCACCATAAAATCCCGGACCGTCCGTTCTCCGCGCACGAGTGAAAAGCCAACACACGTTTCAGTGGAATTCAAAGACACGGGGAAGGGCATGAGTGAAGAATTACAACATCGCGCCTTCACCGCGGTACTCAACACGACGAAAGCCAAGGGTACCGGACTTGGCCTGGCCGTCGTTGGCCGCATTATTGAAACGCATCGCGGCAACATTCGCATCAAATCCCGCCTCAAGCACGGCACGAGTATTATTCTCACGTTGCCACTCCAGTAAACTCCACAAGGTTCGCCTTCAGATCTGAAGGGTTAATTCATCCGGGCTTGTCATTTCGGGCAGAAATGCTTCGCGCAATTTTCTTGCAACCAACCGTCATCAAATTTATTCACTCACATTGAAACAAATTTTATGAGTCATTCAAAATTGCAATGCTGGGAGCGGTTCCAAAAATATTACACAGAATTCCCCGAAGTTGGTCTGGGGGTGGACTTGAGCTGCATGAAGGTGTCCGATGAGTTTTTTGCCAAAATGGAACCGCGCGTGCGAAAGGCACTGGCCGACATGTCAGCGTTGGAAAAGGGAGCGATTGCCAATCCTGACGAAAATCGCATGGTCGGCCACTATTGGCTGCGGAATCCCGCCCTGGCGCCGACACCGGAAATCCGCCAGGAAATTGAGGAAACCATTTCCCGGATCAAGGGGTTTGCCGGGCAAGTTCACACCGGAAAAATTCGCGGGAATGGCGGGAAATTTAAGAATTATCTGCTCATTGGTATTGGGGGTTCTGCGCTTGGACCTCAATTTGTGGCTCATGCGCTGGGAGATCCGCGCACCGACAAGCTCAGACCGTATTTCTTCGATAATACTGACCCGGACGGCATGGATCGAGTCTTGGCGACAATTGGCCGCAATTTGAATCGAACCTTGTGCATTGTCATTTCCAAATCCGGGGGCACAAAGGAAACCCGCAATGGAATGCTCGTTGCCAAAGCGGCATATGAAACGGTGGGCTTCGATTTTGGTTCACACGCCGTCGCCACTACTATGGTGGGAAGTGATCTTGATAAATATGCAAATGAAAATAAATGGCTGGCACGCTTCCCAATGTGGGATTGGATTGGAGGGCGAACCAGTGAACTTTCCGCAGTTGGCTTGCTACCGGCAGCATTGCAAGGTATAGATATAAATGACTTATTGTCAGGAGCCTGTGAGATTGACAAAACAACCAGAAATCAGAACGTTAAAGCGAACCCTGCCTTACAGTTGGCTCTGGCTTGGTTTGCTTCCGGTAACGGTAAAGGAACAAAAAACATGGTCGTTTTACCTTATAAAGACAGATTGGAACTGTTTTCGAAGTATCTCCAACAACTCCTGATGGAATCGCTCGGCAAGGAGTTGGACTTGAATAAAAATGTCGTTAACCAAGGAATCACTGTCTTGGGCAATAAAGGCTCCACAGATCAACATTCCTACGTTCAGCAATTGCGGGACGGCTTGGATAACTTTTTTGTCACCTTCATCGAAGTGTTGGCCGATGGTCAGAATTCGAGTTTGATGGTTGAGGAGAAGGTAACGTCCGGAGATTTCCTCCATGGCTTTTATCTGGGAACGCGACAAGCTTTGGCGGACAAAGATCGAGAATCGCTGACGATCACTGTGAACGAAGTTTCGGCAAATACCGTTGGAAAGCTGATAGCATTATTTGAACGTGCTGTTGGCTTTTATGCGTCGCTGATCAATATCAACGCCTATCATCAACCTGGCGTCGAAGCCGGCAAGAAGGCGGCTGGGCAGGTTATTGAGATCCAAAGACAGATTCTGAATTACCTGTCTAATCAATCGGATAAGTTATTCACGGCCGCTGAAATTTCAAAAGCAATTTGTGCAGAACATGATATAGAGACAGTATATAAAGTTATTCAACACTTAGCATCAAATCCACACCACAGTATCTCAAAATCCCAGGATTGCCCATCGCTCAAGGCAAAATATGGTTTGAGTTGATTCATTCATGTTCGCTTATCCAAAACAATATGACGTAATTGTAGTCGGATCCGGGCACGCCGGAGTTGAAGCCGCGCTGGCCGCTGCGCGCATGGGTTGCCAGACGCTCCTGCTGACGATGAATGCAGACACGATTGGTCAGATGTCCTGCAACCCAGCCATAGGGGGACTGGCCAAAGGGCATTTGGCTCGTGAAATTGATGCGCTTGGCGGAGAGATGGGCAAGAACACGGATATGACCGGTCTTCAGTTTCGCATGCTGAATACAAAAAAGGGGCCCGCCGTCTGGGCACCGCGAGCTCAGTGTGATAAGAAGGCCTATCAATTCAGATTAAAATGGGTATGTGAAAGGGAACCCAACCTCGACGTAAGACAAGGCCAATCCGCCAAAATTCTCTACAAGGACAAAGTTGCGCTTGGGGTGGAAACAACCATGCAAGTCCAATTCCATGGAAAGACTGTGATAGTCACCACGGGGACTTTCCTGAGAGGGCTGATGCATATCGGATCAAACCAACAAACCGGCGGACGTGCCGGCGATGTAGCCGCAATGAGCCTTTCGTCTTCGCTTCAAGAAATCGGACTGGAGCTTGGTCGGTTTAAGACGGGGACTCCACCGCGCTTGCTGCGCCGCTCAATTGAATTTTCAAAGACCGAAGTGCAGCCAGGTGATGAGCCGGTTCCGTACTTTACATATTGGAAAGACGATTTGTTCCACATGGAACAAAATGGCAAAGGCCGAACGGAAACCAGGCTGAATACCGGCAAATATCCGCCCCGATCTATCTTGGAGCGGTTAAATGGCCAAATGCCTTGTTATATCACCTATTCGACAAAAAAGACCGCTACGCTGATTCGGGACAATCTCCATAAATCTCCTTTGTATTCAGGTATTATCCAAGGAGTTGGGCCAAGATACTGCCCGTCAATTGAAGACAAGATAGTAAGATTCAGTGAAAAAGAGCGGCATCAGATTTTCCTTGAGCCTGAGGGTATCGAAACGGATGAGATTTACGTCAATGGTTTTTCAACCAGCCTCCCCTTTGAGGTACAGGTTGACTTGGTTCGGACAATCATCGGGTGTGAAAATGCCGAAATCATGCGTCCTGCCTATGCTGTCGAATACGATCTCGTCTATCCGACGCAACTGCTGCCGACGCTGGAGACAAAGGCATGTCGCAACTTGTTCCTGGCCGGACAAATTAATGGTACTTCAGGTTATGAAGAAGCCGGGGCGCAGGGTCTTATTGCCGGAATTAATGCAGCAAGACGGGTTAAGAAACTTGATCCCATAGTTCTGCGGCGCGATCAAGCATACATAGGTGTTTTGATTGATGATTTGGTCACAAAGGGAACCACCGAGCCTTACCGCATGTTTACTTCGCGAGCAGAGTATCGTTTGCTGTTGCGCCAGGATAATGCTGATTTGCGGCTTTCGGAGCTTGGCCATGATATTGGCCTTTTGCCTGAACGCAATTACAAGAAATTCCGGGAGAAGCAAGAAGTCATTGCTGCAGAATTGGACAGAATTAATACAACTCGTTGTGGTTCATATACTTTGGTAAAAGTTTTAAGCCGCCCTGAAGTTACTTACAAAGATTTGCCCAGCAGGAATGAGACATTGTCAGACGAAGTTATTCAACAAGTTGAAATTGCAGCTAAATACGCTGGATATATCGAACGTCAGGAACTTGAAGTCGAAAAATTTAAAAATTTGGAAGACAAAATCATTCCCGAGACGTTTGATTTTTCGAGAGTGCCGAGTCTTCGGCTGGAAGCTTCGCAAAAGCTTGCCCGGATTCGCCCCACAACCATTGGCCAAGCCGCTCGGATTTCCGGCGTATCACCCGCCGACATTGGCATCCTGATGGTTTGGTTGAAGCGTAGCGCGGTGGCCAACGGGAATAATGATCGTTCGTCGGATTTGTGTGTCGACGGTTCCGACAAGGCCGGGCTTGATGAATGACTACAGGATTGGCTGTCCGACTTGGATTCGAACCAAGAATAACGCCTCCAAAGGGCGCTGTGTTACCATTACACCATCGGACAAGGCGCACGAACATTAAGCCTTCTGCGTTGCACGCGCAAAGCGAAAATGGCGGGCTAACGCTTTCTGCGAGTGAAAGAAAGTTTGCCCGTACCGGTTCTTGCCAACACAATGTTACGGTTTGTCATGAGCGACATTTTAACTACACCCAATTCGCCGGCTGCCGGAAGCGTCCCGGCGACCGTGGGTGCGCCCGATTTTGCCAAGCCGGTTCAGCGGGCGAAAAAGGGTGTGCTGAAACTCGTGGGTGAGGTCCTGCGTCACGGAGGGCCGGGCTATTTGCAGTTTGCGATCACCAACATCTGCAATGCCGATTGTGATTTTTGCGGATTCGCGCGTTCCAAATTTGATCCCAAGGCCCGGCGCAGTGTGACGTTGCCCGAAGCGTGCAATGCCATTGATATCGCGGTAAAAAATCACATCGGCTACCTGCTCTTCGTCGGCGGTGAACCCATGGTCCATCGCGATTTACGCGCCATGACACGGTACGCAACGGAGCGCGGCATTCACCCGATGATTTGCACCAATGGCGGTTTATGGACCGAAGAAAACATGCGCGGCCTGGCAAGCGATGGCTTAAGCAGCGTCATCATGTCAATAGACGCACACGACGTGGCCAGGCACGAAAAAAACCGCGGGCTGCCGGACGTGTGCCGAAAAATCAAACGGGCGAATGAATTCTTTCATTCAGTTGGCGTTCAAACCACCGCCAGTATCACGGCCAGCCGATTGATTGATGACTATGACAAACTACCTGCCTTTCTTGAATCGCTCGGATTCAAGAGTTGCACGTTCAGCTATCCGCTCACGTCACTGGCCAGCAGTTATTTGAGCTTCAGCAACAGCGGTCTGGTGAATTATTCGAAAGACGAACTGCTGCAAGTGTTTGAGAAGATCAAGCAGATGAAACATCGCAGCCATTTTCCCGTCGTCAATCCTATGGAATCGCTCACTGAAATGCAGCGGCATTTGCGGGGCGAAAAGGAAAAATTCGGCTGCCTGGGGGGCCACAAGTATTTTTACCTCGACTGGAACCTCGACCTTTATCGTTGCCATTTTTGGGAAAAGCCGATGTGCAAAGTTTGGGAATGGGACGATTCGAAGCTTATCCGCGATGGGTGTACTCGTTGCATGATTGACTGCTATCGGGATCCGAGCGTGCTGCAATTTATGGCGATCAACACCAGTGACGCGTGGAACGCCTTGAAGCAGGGCAAGTTGGTCAAGGCTGCCAAACATATCTTCGATTCACGTAATTTGACTTCACTCAAGGCCGTTTGGGAAGACCGCCAATGGATTAGCGGCGTGTAGTTCCTGCAATTTCCGTCTTGTCATCCGGCAAATTCATGGTAGTTTCGTGCCCCTTTTTATGAAGACGGACATCCATCCGAAATATGTGGATGCGGAGATTCGTTGCGCCTGCGGCAACGTAATCAAGACCCGCTCCACCAAGCCTGTGATTATCGTCGGTATTTGCAACGTCTGCCACCCGTTTTACACCGGTCAGCAAAAGTTCGTGGACACCGCCGGACGCGTGGACAAATTCCAGCAGCGCGCCGCCAAGACGCAGGCCGCTCAGGCCGCGTTTGCCACGAAAAAGAAAAAGAAGGCTTAGCGACCCGATATTATTCCGCCCGCTTGTGCGTTGCCACAGGTGGGCGGATTTCTTTTTCAAATCAACCACGGATTAACACGGATAAAAAAGCCTGATATTAATTTCACGGAATGATACGAAATCGTGTTCTCAAATCCGTGTTTATCCGTATCCATCCGTGGTTAAATAGTTTTTGATTAGCAATGGATTTGACGCCGCACATCGAAAAATTCCGCCGCCGCTATGCCGAGGTCGAAACCGCATTGAGCGATCCGAAGGTCTTCGACAACCAGCAACGCGCGCAGGAATTGTCCCGTGAATACGCCCGGCTCAAGGAGCTGGTCGCGTTGGGAGACGTCTATTTGAAGACGCTCGCCGATCTGGAGCAAAACCACGCGTTACTCAAATCCGAACCGGCGGAATCCGAGCTGGCGCTGATGGCCGGGGAGGAAAACAGCCGGCTGGAAGCGGACAAAAAAAAACTCTCGCATAAGATCCAGTTTGGCCTGGTGCCGCCAGACCCGACCGACTCGCGCAACACCATCATCGAAATCCGCGCCGGCGCGGGCGGCTCGGAATCTGCGCTTTTCGCCGCCGACCTTTACCGGATGTATTGCCGTTACGCCGAAGCGCGCGGCTGGAAGGTCGAGACGCTTGATTCCAATCCGTCCGACCTCGGCGGCTTCAAGGAAATTGTTTTCCAGGTCAGCGGCACGGACGTTTACAAACGGCTCAAATACGAGAGTGGTGTGCATCGCGTCCAGCGCGTGCCGGCGACCGAGGCCCAGGGGCGCATCCACACCAGCACCAGCACCGTCGCCGTGTTGCCTGAAGCGCAGGAAGTGGACATCGAGATCAAACCCGAAGACGTCGAGATCAACGTCTGCCGCGCGTCCGGCAAAGGCGGCCAAGGCGTGAACACCACTGACTCGGCGGTGCAAATCCAGCACAAGCCCAGCGGATTGATTGTACGTTGCGCGGATGAACGTTCGCAGCAGAAAAACAGGGCCAAGGCCATGACTGTCTTGCGCTCGCGTTTGCTGGAAGCGAAAATTGCCGAGGAAAACGCGAAATACGCCGCCCATCGGAAATCGCAGGTCGGCACCGGCGAGCGCAACGAGAAAATCCGCACCTACAATTTTCCGCAGAACCGCGTCACCGACCATCGCGTTGAAGTGACGCTCTACAATCTGGCGAACTTCATTGATGGCGATCTCGACCCGATGATTGACCCGTTGATGACGCATGACCTGGAGGAGAGGTTAAAAGCGTTAAACGATTGAATCGTCGGACGGTTTCCTGGCTTTCACGTTTCTCCGAATTATGGATCCCAAAGGTTTGATTTTTGACTGTGACGGCACCCTGGCCGACACGATGCCGCTGCACTGGCACGCCTGGCAAATTGTCACGCAACGCCACAACCTCCACTTTCCTGAAGACCGGTTCTATGCTTTCGGCGGCGTGCCCTCGCGCGATATTCTGAAATTACTCGCCGAGGAACAGGGCCGATCGCTGGATCACATCGCCATCGCGCATGAAAAGGAGGAAGCGTATCTGCCAATGATGGCGCGGATTGAACCCATCCATGCCGTCGTGGAAATTGCGAAGGCGAACCATGGCAAAATTCCGATGGCCGTCGCGTCCGGCGGCACGCAAAAAGTCATCGGCCTGGTGCTCGATCATCTGAAAATCCGGCACCTGTTTGACACGGTGGTGACCAGTGAAATGGTGAAGCACCAGAAACCGGCGCCGGACATTTTTCTGGAAGCCGCGCGACTGCTTGGCGTGGAACCTAGATTCTGCCGTGCCTACGAAGACACCGACCTCGGCCTGCAAGCCATTCGGGCCGCCGGAATGGAAGCGGTGGACGTGCGAAAACTGCGTGATCAGTTGGAATATTGAACAGCGGGCAAAGTTTCAGTTTTGTCCGAGCTTCTTCGATTTTTCCGTCGCGGCGCGGACGGCGCTCATCACGATGGCGCGCATCCGGCCTTTCTCTAACTCGTGCAATCCTTCAATGGTTGTGCCGCCGGGGCTGGTGACCTGGTCCTTGAGTGCGCCAGGATGCTGACCGGTTTCCAGGACCATCTTGGCTGCGCCTAAGACGGTTTGCGCGGCAAGTTTCGTCGCCAAGTCACGCGGCAAACCCGCCGCCACGCCGCCGTCGCTTAACGCCTCGATGAATTGAAAAACATAGGCCGGGCCGCTGCCGCTCAAGCCGGTCACGGCGTCCAGCAGCGATTCCTTCACCTGAAACGCAATGCCCACGGCGGAAAGGAGTCTTTTCGTGAGCTCGCCATCCGCCACCGTCGCGGACTTGCCGAGTGCGAACGCCGAAGCACCCGTGGCGACGAGCGCCGGCGTATTGGGCATAACGCGGATGACTCGCGCACCCGGCGGCAATGCACCTTCCAGTTTTGTCAACGTTACCCCGGCCGCGATGGAAATGAGCAGATGATTACCGGTGAATTTGCCGCACAATCCGGCCAAAACGCTTGAACATTGGTCGGGTTTGACGGCGAGAATCAGCACATTGGCGGTATTGGCCACGTCCGCATTGGATTCCGTGGTCGTCACCCCGATTTCATCGGTGAAATGTTTTCTCGCGGCGGCAACCGGATCAGCGGCAACGATGTCTTTGGGACCCACGAGTTCCGCCTGGATGAAGCCGCGGGCCAGGGCTGTGGCCATCTTGCCCGCGCCGAGAAAGCCGATGGTGAGTTTGGTTGCCATGAAAATTTTGTAACAGGCCGTCAGAGAGAACGGAAGCGAAAACACGCGGCCAATTCGCGGCTTGAATTTGCGTCGCGAAGATTTATGATAGGGGCGGCACAAAAAGCGCCTTAAACCTTAATTTTGCAATGGCAGGCAACCGCCAGACATGGGATTCACTCGATGCGATGCGCCAGGCCGCTCACGACGGCGACCCGCAGGCGCAATGCTATCTGGGCGTTTGCTTTCAAACCGGCCAGGGCGTGACGCAGGATCATCAGGAGGCGGTAAAATGGTTCCGGCGCGCGGCGGAGCAGGGCGATCCCGTGGCGCAATGTTATCTGGGCGTGTGTTACCTGCATGGCTCGGGCGTGCCGCAGGAATACGGCGAGGCGGCCAAGTGGCTGCGTGAAGCGGCGGAACAGGGCGACCCGGCGGCGCAATTCAACCTCGGCGTGCTTTACGAAACCGGGCAGGGTGTTTCTCAAAATTACGCGGAAGCCGTCAAATGGTATCGCGAAGCGGCGGAACGCGGCTATCCCGCGGCGCAATTCAACCTTGGGGTCTTTTATGAAACCGGCCAAGTCGTGCCGCAGAATTATGTCGAGGCGGTCAAATGGTATCGCGCGGCCGCCGAGCAGGAATGTGCGCCTGCCCAATGCAATCTCGGCCTCTGCTACCAGACCGGGCGCGGAGTGGAACAAAACCAGCAGCAAGCCTTGAAATGGTTCATCCGGGCGGCGCGGCAGGGCGACAAGACCGCCCAGCATAATCTCGGCCTCCATTATGCCGAAATGGAAATCAAGGAAGCAGAGGCCGCGGAAGCCGCTGCGAAAGAATCGCCGGAAAATACAACACCCGCGGGCTAACGCGTCAATTCCTCGAGTTTCGCGTTGGCGCGCCCGCTGTCAATAGTCCGGCCAGCCAATTTCCAACCTTCGGCCAATGATTTCGTTTTGCCGGCCACAAACAGCGCGGCGGCGCCATTGAGCAGAACCGCATCACGTTTGGGGCCGCTTTCTTCACCACGGAAAATGCGGCGGATGATTTCGGCATTCACAACCTTGTCGCCTCCGCGCAAATCCGCCAGCGTCGCCGGCTGCCGCGGAAACATTTCCGGCGAGAGACTCGAAACCGAAAAACCGCGTTCCTGATAAAATTCCGCGACGTGGCTGGTGCCCAACGTTGAAAGTTCGTCCAAATTTTTCCCTTCAGCCGATCCGCAGACGACCATGCCGCGCCGCACGCCGAGCGACTGCAACGCCCGCGCCATCGGCTCGCACAGCTCCGGGCGGGGCACACCGACGAGCATCGCCGACGGGCGGGCTGGATTAAGCAGCGGGCCAAGGATGTTGAAAATGGTCCGCTGGCCCCTCTCGGCGCACAGTTTCCGGACAGGTGCGATGTGCTTGAACGCCGGATGAAAATGCGGAGCGAAGAAAAACGCAAAGCCGTGTTCGCGCAGTGCGCACGCCGCTTCCGCCGGCGACAAGTCAACCCTGATGCCGAGTGCTTCCACCACGTCGGCGCTGCCGACGGACGACGTCACGGCGCGGTTGCCGTGTTTGGCCACGGTGACACCTGCGGCAGCGCACAGGATGGCAACGGTGGTGGAAATGTTGAACGTGCTCAAGCGGTCGCCTCCGGTGCCCACCACGTCGAGGATTTCACGAGCCTCCCGCCAGGCGGGGTCAATCGGAGGCAGAATGGATTTATCACGCAAGGCACGGGCGAACGCAGTGATTTCGTCCGACGTTTCGCCTTTTTGCGCCAGCGCGGTCAAAAAGTCGGCTTTGATGGCCGCTGAAATTTTTTCATCAGCCAGTACATCCACGGCTTGACGAACTTGTCCTTCCGTGAGGTGATCCGAGCCGGCGAGCTGCTGGGTGAATTTTTCAAGCACGGACTGATTCTAAGAACGGGAAAAGGCTGCTCAAAGCGGAAAGTGCGTTTGATTACACTTCCTACCAATGATGAAAACATGGACAAGTACTGAAAATTCCGTAACTTGTCGTTTATTGTCTCTGTCTCAATCTCTAAACGGTGAAGGTATTAAAATTTATGGCAGAAAATCGCAGTCATTCCTGGATGAAGTGGGGAATCATTATTGCAGTTGTCGTTGTCATCGTTGGCTTTGGTATTTGGTATTTTCATCACAGGCAGGATGATGCACCGGCTTATCAAACGGTGGCGGTAACGCGCGGCGAATTGACAAAGCTGGTGACGGCGACGGGGACGCTAAACCCGGTGACCAACGTGACAGTCGGCTGCCAGGTATCAGGCCGGATCAGCAAGCTATATGTGGATTTCAATTCGCCGGTAACCAATAGCCAGTTGATCGCGGAGATTGATCCGCGGACGTATGAGGCGGCGATGGAGCAGGCCTCGGCGGATCTGGCCAACGCGAATGCCAATTTGGAATTGCAGCAGGTGGAAGCCCACCGCAGCGGCGAATTGTTCACCAACCAGCTGGTTTCGGTGTCCGATTATGACACGGCGATCGCCAATCTGCACGAAGCCGAGGCGATGGTGAAAATCAAGCAGGCCTCGCTCGACAACGCGAAGGCCAATCTGGGTTATTGTAAAATTTATTCGCCGGTGGATGGCATTGTTATTTCCCGGGACGTGGATGTCGGCCAAACCGTGGCGGCGAGTTTACAGTCACCCACGTTGTTCCAAATCGCAAACGACCTGACGAAAATGCAGATTGATTCGAGCGTGGCGGAGGCGGATGTTGGCGGCGTCACCGAGAAACAGGAAGTGATTTTTACGGTGGATGCGTATCCCGACCGGACGTTTCACGGCGAGGTCACGCAGGTGCGCAATTCGCCGACAACGGTGAACAACGTTGTCACTTACGACTGCGTCATTGGCGTGACGAACTCGGATTACAAATTGAAACCCGGTATGACAGCGAATGTTTCGATCACCGTCGCCCAGCATGAAAATGCGCTGACCATTCCGAATGGTGCATTGCGTTTCCGTCCGCCGGACAATGCCGTGGTATTGACCAACTCGGTTGTCACCCAAACTGCACCGATGACCAACGGCGGAAATTTCGCCCGCGGCCCCGGCGGTCGTCGTGGTGGCGGCCACGGACGTGGCGAGCGCCCGGTTTTTCACACGATCTATGTGCTTTCCGGCACGGGTGACGATGCGAAGCTGCAGATGGTGCAAATCCGGACCGGCATCACCGACGGCATTTCGACCGAGGTGCTTTCGGGGCTGGACGCGGGTGCGCAGGTTGTGACCGGCATGGTTTCAACCGGCACACAGGCCGTCAGAGCAGCGAACCCGCTCGGCGGCGGCTTCCCCAGAATGCGTTGATTTGCGTGCAGACCAATCCCGTCATCAAGCTCGCGGACATTCACAAGGTGTATCACACCGGCGAAGTGGATGTCCACGCCGTGCGCGGGATTACGCTGGAAGTCTTTCCGGGCGAATTTGTGGCACTCATGGGCGCGAGTGGCTCCGGCAAAAGCACGCTGATGAACATGATCGGGGCGTTGGACCGTCCGAGCAGCGGCAATTATCTGCTCGATGGCATTGACGTTTCCACGCTCGATCGTGATGCGCTCGCTGACGTCCGCAATGAAAAAATCGGCTTCGTCTTCCAGGGTTTCAACCTGCTTTCACGAACGTCGGCGCTGGAAAATGTCGAAATGCCGATGCTTTACAACCGTCATCGCATCCAGTCCCGCGAGCAGTATGAGCGTGCCATGCACGCGCTCGAACTAGTGGGTCTTGGTTCGCGCGCCGATCACCATCCCAACCAGCTTTCCGGGGGCCAGCAGCAGCGTGTCGCGATCGCCCGCGCGCTCGTCAACCGGCCGTCCTTGCTGCTCGCCGACGAGCCGACCGGCAACCTCGACAGCCAGACGAGCATCGAAATCATG
>JGI12270J11330_10002986_pt1 | contig 12278 bp, 10 predicted proteins | sample PeaSoiMetSII2010_FD_11330 | JGI IMG/M metagenome (IMG submission 11330)
TGGGTGGTCAGGCGCCGGGCGGAGCTGAGGCGGTCCTGGTACCGGTCGGGGGTGGTATCGGCGAGCTGGCGGTAGGCGGCTTCGGCCCGCTCGGCGGCTGCCAGCGCTCCCTCGTGTTGCTCCATCTTGCGCAGGGTGATGGCCTGGTTGAACGACGCGATCGCGGTCAGCTCGCGCAGCACCGGGTCGGGGTCATCGGCGAACCGGTCCAGCAGTTCCCGGTAGGCCGCGACCGCGTCGTCCAGGTGCTCCTGATCCGCCAGCCCGCCGGCCTTCTCAAGCAGCGGCTTCGCCAGGTCGGCCTTGATCTGGGTGGTCAGGCGCCGGGCGGAGCTGAGGCGGTCCTGGTACCGGTCGGGGGTGGTNTCGGCGAGCTGGCGGTAGGCGGCTTCGGCCCGCTCGGCGGGCGGCAGCGCTNCCTCATAGTGCTGCATCTTGCGCAGGGTGATGGCCTGGTTGAACGANGCGATCGCGGTCAGCTCGCGCAGCACCGGGTCGGGGTCATCGGCGAACCGGTCCAGCAGTTCCCGGTAGGCCGCGACCGCGTCGTCCAGGTGCTCCTGGTCCGCCAGCCCGTCGGCCTTCTCAAGCAGCGATGCCGCGAGTTGCTCGCGAAGGTGGGGGGTGCTCAGCAATGACATGCCCAAGAACCCCCCGTCACGGTACTGGCGAGTGGTCACGGTAAGGAAATGGTCTGGGCCCAACAGTCTCGATGCATCCTTGAGGATGTCACGGAATGCAGGTCTGGCTTCTTCTTCTCGTCCCTGTAGCCGTATTGCCTGCGCCAGGTTATGACGGGTCGCCAGGGTCGCGCGGTCATCTGGACCGAATACGCGTCTCTGGTCTTGTAGCAGGTTTTTCAGGGCAGCCTCAGCCTCGGCCCAGCGGTCCTGAAAGCACCACAACGTGGCCAGCTGCTGACGGGTGGACAGCGTGTTGGGGTCGTCCGGACCGAGCACCCGTTGCTCGTCTTTGAGGAGATCTTGTAGAGCGGCCTCTGCTTCGTCTCGGCGGTTTGGCTGAGCGCTAATCACACCGGCCAAATTGTGGCGAATGGCCAGGTTTCCGGGGTCGTCTGCGGGCCAAATGCGCAACTGGGCGTCAAGAACTTCGCGGTAAATCGCTTCTGCATCGGCCGCGGCCCCTACCTGTCTGAGCAACATCGCCAGTTGCTGCTGAGCGATAAGGATTGTCTGGGTTTGGCCCATGGCGCGCCGGTGAGCAATGCTAAGGGCAAGATCAATTAGCTCGATGCCGAACTCCGGCGATCTCATTTGCCCATAGGCCTCTGCGGCGTGGCCCGTGACACGGACAAGTGTGTCGAGATGGTCCTCATCGAGCCTGCTCGCGGAGTTGGCGAGAAGAGCCTGCAGGTGCGGACTGAGCAGGCGGAAGGCCGGCCAGTCGCCCGGCCGGTCCTCGATGAGCTTGTCGAGCACCGCCACCAGGAGGGTCACGGCGGTCTGCCGGACCAGCGACTCTGCGGGATCAGAAGGCCCAGGTTCAAGCAGGTAGATGCGGTTGGTGTCAGCAATCGCCGGGTGGACGAGTATCGCGGACTGCTGACCCGGCCGGTCAGGTGTGTCATCCTGCTGGCCCAAGATGCTCATCGTCTGCTTGTCGGACAGGGGAGCACTATCGATGAGGCCGAGACGGCTGAGTCCACGCAGGACTTGGTCTGGGCGCACGTCAGAGGTCTCGGGGCCCCTGGCCAGATCAGCCGAGTCATGAAGCAGGGGGTCAAGGAGGTCATGCCTGAGCAGGCTGATCGGAATGGGCAGGGCTGGTTCAAAGCAGGAGAGCATCCGAAGCAGCGGCCGCGCTTGCGGCAGGCCAGCGTCCGCTAGGGCGTTCAGGGAGAGTTCCCAGGTCAGCATCACCATCGCACGTTCGACGCGCTCAGGGTCGCCTGGATCGGGCTCCATGAGCTTGAGCGCCCTTGGGTCTGAGTTCAAAGCACCGAGGTACCCCGCGAAACTGGCGTCGGCCACGTACTCAGAACCTAGATAGCGACCCGCAAGGTACAAGACGAGCGGAAGTCCGCCGAGGCGGTGGCCCAAAGCTCTGGCCTGTGCCTCATTCCCGGCCGCCGGTGCCAGATCGAGCAGGACCTTCGCAGCCTCCTCCTGCGTGAGTTTTGTCACCGGATACAGAACCGCTTGCCCCGGCCAGAATGCCTCCTCGCGCTGACGGCTACTCACCAGCACTAGCCCGCGCCGATTTACCCGCGCCCAGCCGGTACCGTCGCGCAGCTTCGGAGCGCTGTCAGCCCCCGCCACCATCGGAGCGGCCAGGATCTCAGGGCTATCGGCATTGTCTATGATCAGCAACCAGCCTTTTGGAGCCCGAGTCAGGAGCTCCCACAAGCGATCAGGTCCGGCTGGAGCCGGGCCAGCAATTGCCTGGAGCTCAGCCTCACTAGCGCCGAGCTGGCGCGCGACCGTGATGAGGCCCGCGGTGAGACTGGTGACGGAGACCCCGGATACTTCCCAAATCAGAGAATCACTCAGGCCTTTCCGCTTTGCCGACATCCGGCGGACAAGCTCACGGGCGACAGTGGATTTGCCCATACCGCCAGTGCCGGTCAAGACTGCCAGCCCCCCCAAGCGAAACTGCTGCTGGAGTTCACGCAGAATAACCTCGCGACCTCTTACTTCGGCGGGCAGCCGGTCAATAGGAACCGACACGACGGACCCCTGATCCGCGAAGCTGGGAGGCACGCCTCCGTCGTGACTGGATCCGCCAGGCGATCCGCCTTCAGGCACATTCCCTGGAGGCGGCATCGGACCGTCTGTACCGCGGACGCGGGACGCCCACACACCACCCAGCGTCACCAACGACGTAGCGGCGATAGTGGCGACCGCCACCGCCGCAGCCTGCCCGGCTCCGGCAGCCTCAATGCCCTGCCAGGACCCGACAGCCGCCGCAGCGGCTACCACGGCGGTGACACCGATCCGAGACCACAAGCCCACCAAAGGGCCCCTTCCGGCGACTATGGAGGATGCCCGCCATTGTCGCCGGAAATCTGCCAGTCGGCTAGCCAGCGCACACCCGTGTGCTTGCGTCGTCGATGAGTGGGAGACGGCCGAGCAGTCTCAGCAGTCCACGGCAGATCCGGACCTGTAGGCATTCATCGGGCAGATGGGCGCCGCCCCTAGCGCGAGGTCACGATCACCGATGCGGTCGGCTCATCGATCAGATCTGACTCACCGGGCTTGCCGCTGCCTATCCGGCCGTCCGCCGCATTAATCAGCCAGAACTGAGTGACCAGCGTCTTGCGAAACCTGGAGTCGCAGCGGAGGTGCGGGGCTGCTGGAGATGGCTGGCCGAGGTTGAGCACGCGGCCAACGTGCTGGCGAGGCCCGCAATGACTGCGGCAAGCCATCGTGGTTCGCAGAACCGATTCGCTATCGTGTCCACTCTTTGCTACCGATTATATACAGTTAGGCTCTACCTATAAGAATCAGGCTTTTGCGACCACGCACTCTGACAGGCGGCCATCCGGCGACCAAGACAGTGTTCGCCCGTCGACGAGAAGCGCAAATGCTAAGCTGACCCGGCCATAACGGCCGAACCCGTGGTAAAGACTGCTGTTGGCGGCACGTTTATCTGAAGCCGAAACTTGTAATTCAGGCAACGCTCAATGAGCACGTCCGATGAGAATGCGTGTGATCAGCCGTTGCTGAGGTAGATCACCGGATTTGGCGTTGACAGCGGCGCTGAGTAGGTCGGTCACGGTGTCGGCGGCCATCGGCGTCTGCTTGCCACCGTTAGGAGGAAGACGCGACGGCAGTAACGGAGAGTTAACAGATCCGTTGCTCACGGAGCCGCCGTTGGGGCGCCGAGCGAATATTTGCTGGCAATCGACCGCGAATTCGCTGCGTGTGAGGTGCACAGAACGATCATCCGGACCGCAAGAGTGGCTGGCCGGGCCCGTTGGCTTGGTACCTGGTGCCGTCGATCCGATCGGCGTCGCCGATGCATGCACTCCACGTTCGCAAGCGTGCCATCCGGGTTGGCTGGGCCGGTGAGCGCGTCTGCCTCAGCGGCTCCGTGAGTTCACGGCCCTGCGCTGCCTGCTGGTGTTGTGCGGCATCAGCCACGCTGGCGGTCTGCCTGGTCACTTCCTAAACGGTCCTGCACGGCGTGCGGGCTCCCTATAACCTGCAGGCCGGCCCACCAGTACGGGGCGATTGGCCAGCAGCCGGTGCTGCGGTGGTCTTGGACTATGGCATGCATGCGCTCGCGGACGGCAGCCGCGGGGTCCGGCTCGGTCAGCATGATACCGACGCAGATGTCGTCGATACTTGTGGCTCTTGGATCATCAATGACCGGCCAGCCGTGTGCAATAACGCAGGAAGCACCGCGCAGCAGGGCGGCGGCGGCGACGCTCGACCACTCCAGGCCGGTGCCGAAGCCGGCGCCCTCGCAGCCGCCGAGATAAACCCGAGACGGGAAATGCAGTCTTCCGGTCAGGATATCGAGGGCGGTGAGGCGGGGCGCTGCGCTGCCCGGGACATCTGGTGCCAGGACCAGGCCCGACGAACCTGGATGCAGACGGCTACCCGGATGGATGTGGCCTGCGAAACTCAGGACGCCCTCCTCCGTGCTGGATCGCAATGCAGCTGTGACGCGGCCGAGTGTCGCAACCGAGCCCATGTGATCTGCTTGCGACCAGCCCGTGAGCAGCATGTCGGCAGTGGCCAGCGTTCCCGGTGTCGGGCGAGCGGCGGAGAGATCACCGGTCGGGTCATGGATGGCCAGAATGTGTCTGCCCGGCGGGCCGGTAGATGTGCGTAGTGCGAGCTCGGCAACGGTGGGAGGCGGCATGACCACTATGGTCGCCGCCTCGAGAAGGAGCCTGTCGGGCGAGAGCGGGAGCAGACAGAACGGAAGCGTCGCCAGTGGCGGTGGCAGTGAGACGAGCAGCCGCACGTCCGTTTCCCTGACGAGAAAGTCACGCAACGGCGACGGCAGCAGTTCTCTCCCCAGGACCTCGTACGTTTCCAGCCACGCGGTCTCCTGGATAGCGTCCAGGTAGACGATGGCTTGCCTGCGTGACGTTGCGGGAAGCGCAGTCAGGCAGCGCTCGGCGAGCGACTCGTCGGCCACAAGCGGGCCACGCGCGGTGCGGGCGAGGGCGACCAGCGAATGACACCAATCGGGCGCGTCGGCGTTGAGCGCCTGTCGGTCAGCTGGCAAGACGATCGGCAGGTAGCGAAGGTGTCGGCCGAGCGCGTCGCTGAACTCGCCGGACAAATCGGCTTGACCGCCGCGGACGCCGCCGGGCAGGCACAGCGACCAAGACAGGGTGCGGCCGAGTACTGCCATCGACCACCACACCGACCTATCACCGGCAAGGTCACGCCGTAGCACGTCTAGGTCTAGCTGGGGTGTGATGCCCACGGCCTTCCCGACAAGTGATTTTCCGCCAACCGAAAGGACTGGCGGCAATCCCAGGGCGCTATCGGTGACACCAGCAACCGGGTCCGACACCAGGTCGCGGAACGGTGGGAGCACGCTCTCAACAGTGTCGGCGCTGACTCCGGACGGATGGCTCCTGGCAAACTCGATTACCTCGAACAGCGCCTGCCAATCCTGCTGGATGACAGCGGTCCGCATGGTGTCCGCCAACTCCTGGCCGCCTGCGGTGAGGTACCCGGCCCTGGAGGTCTCACTTTCCTGCGAGCGTGCGTCCGCCTGGCAATAGTAGAGCTCGCAGGCATTGAGCAGCAGGATGGACGTCCAGTTCAGGTCCCGTACCGCGACACCTCTGAAGCTGTTGAGCGTCCGCTGCGGCAACCGGGACAATGCAGCGGCTCGGTGGAGCGTGGCCTCGGTGGTGTCGTCGACCTCGCCGGTCAGCAGCATGTCGACAAAGGCGGTGAAAGTGTCGGCGGCGACGTCTGCCAGCGGCACCGCCAGTCCGCGAAGCTCGGCGATGAGCCTGTTGACATTGGGGACGGCGCGTCTCCTGTCCTCGTCGGTGGCAGCCATCATGCTGTTCACTTGCGCGACCAGCTGGTTGAGGCATGCTTTGAAAGGGTCGAGTTCCACGCTTCGTGCACTCAGTTCGGCGAAGCGGACTTGGAGCTGATCTGCTTGCTCCCCCTGGTCCTCGCTCTGATACACCCTTACCAGCGTTTCGATCGCTTCGGTCAGCCACAGTGGCGGTGCAGCGCAGCCGTCGTCACGCCAGTCGGAGATCAGCGCCGTTAGCGTGCGTTCGGCATCCGGGAGATAGCCCAGCCGTGCGCGGGCCCTCGCGCCGATCACGCGGGCGCGCCGAGCCAGCCCGTCATTTCCCGCCTGGGAAAGCAGAGTCGATGCCGCGCTGGAAGCGTTGAGGGCGGAACCATGCCGATTGAATTCAACGTAGGTGACGGCAAGATTCAGAAGCACTGTGCCTTTCAGCAGCGCATTATCGCTGGCCTGGAGCATCTTCAGCGCGTCGAGCAGAACGCCGATGCCTTCATCCTGGCCAAGGACACGCAACGCGATACTACGGTTGACCGCTATCCGCGCGAGCTGCGCGGTAACCATCCAATCAGGCATATCGCAGCGGTGGACGTCGTCAACGGCCGCGTCCAGCTTCGCTAATGCTTCGTCTACCCTGTAGAGCATGATGAGAGGGACTGCGTGGTTGATTAGTGCGGACGACCGCTTCCACAGCTGCCTTTCGGCAGTGAACCCTTCTTCGGCTTGCTTGAAATACTCGATCGCCTCCGACGGATTCCCGGTCATCGACCGTTGCTGGCCGAAGACCGAGGCCAGCAATGCTGCCAATGAGACATCAGTAAGCGGGTCGATGACAGATGTCGCCTGATCAAGCAGCAAGGCCGCCTCGTCGTACCGGGACAGCTGGAGGAGGCAGTTGGCAGACCAAACGAGCAGGAAGACCCGATCAGCCTCATGCGCGGCAAGGGGGATCAGTTCCTCGGCCTCGGCCAGTACCATGCTGGCGTGACCGCGGGCGAGCGCCTCTTGCCACTCCTCGGCGAGAGTGTCACGCCAGCCTGACTCGCTCACTGCTCGACTTCGGGTGACGGCGGGCTGTCGTCAAGCACCAGCCTCAGCACTTCGGCGACCTTATCCGCCGGCGTGTCTCGCGTCAGTTCGAGTTCCGCCCGCCCCTTGGGACCTCGAACGCTCAGCGTGATTACTGCACGCTCCTTTTGCTCTCCTCGGGCGGCACTCCACAGGTGCAGGCGTCGGGCTAGGTCCTCCAGCACGGAGGGAGACTGGGCGAGCGTGACAAGTACAGAACTCATCTGCAAGGCAGACACGGCGATCGCAACAGCGTCAATTCCGCCAGTGCGGGCCTGCGGTATCCGAACCGCGGCCCCCTCGACCTCAAGCGAATCAACGATATCGACAGGGAGAAGTGCCATGAGCGGGTAAGAACTCGACATGGCGAGATGGTACTCGCGGAGCGGCAAGCCCGGGCAGGCCCGCCCGACGCGTTGATCATCGCAGGGCAACCAGATAACTCGGATCTGTGCCGGCACTGGGGCCTATCGTGGATGGCTGCTTAGCCGCGCAGAACGGTTCGGTGCGCCGTGCCACGTGCTGGCAATCACATTCTGTGACGAAACTAACCGTCTACGGCCATCCATGAGGGTAGCAAGCCGTCGCTTCCGATGATCGCCGACATCGCCCGGCTCGGCAATGAGCCAGCACGGCCCTGAGCGTCTCTCGATGCCCAGCGGTGGCGATAGAACGCGGCCGGACCGTCTCCACGGATCTCTGCCGGTCCATGTGCAGATAGCGAGGTCGGTAACAACTGCTGGAATTCATCGACGATCAGTCCTCTAACGAGTCGTCGGTTAACCAGTAGGTCGTTGCCTTGGCGACAAGGAAGGGCAATGCGTCTACCGGGATCCCGAGGAGACACAGCTGGTCATGAGGTTTAAGGCCTGCAGAGGGCGGCTGGGATCCCGCTCGGCGATCCCGTTCCACTCAAGTCACCTGGCGGTTGCGATGCCGGACACAACGGCATGGCGTGAGCGGCCGGTTCAATGCACAGGTCACGCATTGCGCAGTGACCCGAGCGGGAGGCCACTGCCCAGAACGGTTAGGTTTGCGGTGGTCGTTCGAGCCCAGACTTCCGCATTGAATAAGTTGCGAACCAATGGTGTGGTGTTAGTTGGTAGGTCATGCTGGTACAGGTTGGTATCGCACTCGGTAGGAGGTCCGAGATATCCCGTGATTTCGACGACTCGGATTGATCCCCGTAAGTGAGGATGATTCATGCGATATTCCCATGCCATCGCCAGGTTGCCCGTCACGTGTCACGGCGCTGGTGCATCGTGACCAGAAGGCCGCCAGCACTATGTGCCGTCCGGGGCAGATCTCGCTCGCTTGCATGCCATTCTGTAAGGTGGTTCGCGCTCGCCGTGATTGTCGGGCTTCCCGCAATTATGGGCGCCGTTCCTTCCTCGCTCGCAGCCTCTCTGACAGCCGACGCGAGCCCGACGGTCACGTCGCCGCCGTCCGGTGGGCCGCTCAACAACAGCCAGTCGATTGAGCCGTCGCCGGTGTTGTGTGGGTTTGACCCGACGTACAACGCCCCGTTCACCTACGCTACTGGCCTCGTCGGCACGGCCGAGCCGGCGACCACTATGTCGCTGCCTTCCGGGTCGTCGGACTACTTCTACGTCGGTTCCGACGCGGGCGGTTACCCGCTGACGGACATCAGCTGGAACGAGGACCTGTCTGTCACCGCCGCCTACTCCGGGAACAAGTCCATATCGATTGGCCGGAGCACCGTGACTCCGCCTCACTCAACTCGAACTCCAGCACCAACGTCGCCCTGGCCGGGCTGGCTGTCACCGGATACCAGATGACCGGCAAACCCGTCACGGCGTCCACCAGCACCGGCACGTCGGCGTCGGTGACCGCCACGACCGCTGCGGGGGACCTGCTCCTGGTCGTGGTCGGCGGCGAGGGCGACGGCCTGCTCCAGCAGAGCGGCACGCCGCTGAGCACGCTGCTCAACGTGACCTACAGCGAATGCGGATCGGACGTGATCGCGTCAGCCGGCATGTTCGCTGCCTTCCCCGGAGTCGGGGCGCAGACTGTCACGATCAGCGGGATCACCTACCCGACCAACAGCGGCACCTCAATGGGCGTTGCCGCGTATGTGCTCGCTCCGACCACGACCCCGCCGCCGGTGCCACCGGCAGCGGCGTGCTCGACCAGTCCGGCGAGCGCAGTGCCCGGCCAGTCACGACCCCACCTGATCACAGCTCTCGCGACGCCGACCGCGCCCCCGGCCGCGGCGGCTGCTGGGACGCCGTATCAGGGCAGCTACTGCGTGGTCGCCGAAGTACTTGACGCCTCGGGTGCCCCTGTCGCGGGCACCGCGGTGACGTTCGATGTCACGACCCCGACGGGCGGGTTCAGCACCACCAAATCGACCGACAACGCGGGCGGGGCGGCTATCGTGGTCCCCTCAAGCGGCTCGCTGACCGCCTCGACCACGGTGAACATCGTCTCAGGATCAGTGTCCACATCGATCGGAGTGACCGAGAACTGGCTGCCCGGCGACCACACCAACGCCATGGTCGGGCTCGGGATCGCGGGCCAGAGCATCACCTGGCCAGCGAGGTCCGCTGCCGAGGACGGGCTCTGTTACACCAATGCCTACCTCACTACGACCACGACCTCGTCGTGCCAGCGTGTGTATCGCAGCGACGGGTGGGGCACCAAAGGCCAGCCGGTCTCGATGCCCGCTGCAGCGACTACCATCTGCCAGGCATTCGACGCCGTCACGACCGTGCTTTCCTGTGCAGCCACTGCCCTGACCCCGGCCGTGTGCCTGCTCGGAGCCGAGACGGGCCCTCTTGCCTGCGGGGCGTACATAGCCGGGATCACCGACCTCGGCCTGCCGGTCCAGTGCGCAGAGGCGCTGGCAGGCGCGCTCGGCGATGCGATCACCGCCGATCACGGCCCCTCCAGTGCGATCAGCGCAGCCGACTTCTCCACCATCAGCCCGCAGGACATCAGGACTCCCAAAGGCGCCAGCAGCGGAATCCAGGACGTCGTCGGGGTAGCCTGCACGGTCGTCCCTGTCCTGAAACTGACACCCACGCAGATACCCCAGCCCACGAACGGCGCGACCACCACACAGGTCACCCTGGCCGTGAACGGCGTCACGATCCCGAACGCGGTGGCCTCGCTGACGTTCATGCCAGCCTTTGCGGGCGGAGGGAGCCAGGCCGAGGTTATCCTGGGCGGCAGGAGCTTTCCGCTGTCGGCGGCACCGCTCACCCTCGCCTTCGACAGCTCCGATGATCCGATCCAGATCAGCTACACCTACCCCACCTCAGCGCTGTACAAAGAGCTGACGCTTACAGACATCATCACCGCGATTCCGGCAGATTCTCTGGCCGGCACCCTTACTCCGACCGCGAGCTACACGAGCAAAGGAGCGCGGCAACCACCTTGCGGTCCGACCATCTGCTCCTCGGCCGCAAACGCTGACGTCGGCCAGTCAGTAAACATCACCGCACGGGGATTCACGCCAGGATCCCTCGTCACCTTCCTCATTGAGTCAGCGCCCCGCCTGCTCGGCCGCGTGTCCGCCAGCACATCAGGGACAGCCCAGCTCACCTTCGCGGTACCGCAGGCAGCTAGCTCGGGCATGCACGTCGTCTCCGCCGTCGGAGAGACTGCCCACGGCAAGATCCTCTCCCGTTCCATCGTGCTAACGGTCCGGCCGGCCCAGGGCAGCTCCCGGACATGGGTGATCGTCGTGGTCGGCCTGTTGGCACTGGCCCTTCTCGCTGGCATGGCGTGGCTCGCAGCAGCCATGAAGCGACAGCGCCTGAGTCGGGTTCAGCAGTAGTCCTGACACCACCTGCCGCGCCATGCTTTGCCACAGCTGCCACGTCTAGCAGAAGCGGCTGGGGAACCTAATCAGGAACGGCCGGAACGATCCCTGCGGGAACCTTGCCAACACCGCTGTACCTGTCCGTGCGGTTCTTGCAGGCTAGAGAGTGCCGAGACCGTCAAGGACGGGACAGCCTGCCTCGCTCCCGGTAGTGCCTGCGTCCCCGAGCTGCGGCAGCAACAGCCGCGGCCTCCCCGTATTCATGCCCGCGAACATGCAGAACGCCCAGGCCGGGAGTACTCTCCGTTGGCCTGGCGCTCTGGCTCGACCCGATCGCTAGCAGCGTCACCGGGCGGTGTGCTATCCGCTCGTAAGTGCGAGGAGGGTGGCGCCGTAGCTGATGAGGTCGGTTCCCTGGGAACCTGCGTTCAGGTTGCGTGTGATGGCCGCGAAGTCCGCCGCTTCCGAAAGTGTCAGAAGCGGCCCCGGGCTGGCGTACGCGCGGTACTGGTCTGGGACGGTTCCGGTCAGCGCCCAGCGGAGCAGGCTGCGGGCGGTGGCTCCGTCGTCGGTGTCCTGGTCTACGGGCGGGAGTTCGGCGTAGTCCTCGAATCCGTGGAGCATTCCTGTGATCAGCAGGTCGCACTGGCCGGCGAGGATCAGGTCGCTGCGGTCCTGTCCGACACACACCCCGGCCCGGCGAAATGCGTCGGCCAGCTGGCAGAGCTGGCCGTAGGGGACGGCGAACAGGGGGCAGGTTCCGGTCTCCCACATGCGGACGGTTGCGGGGGTGACGGACAGCATGCGGGCCAGGTGGCGCTGGGATAGGTGCGCCGATCGCCGTGCCGCCCTGATGACCGCGGCGCCGATGACTCCGGGCGGCGATGCCGGGAGGCAGGCAGCCGCGCAGTCGTCGGCGATCTGGCCGTGCGGGCCGGTCTTAATGGCGGCTGGCGTCCGGACATTTCGCGGCGCGGGTAATGGCCGGTCAGGGACCGGGCGGGATCGGCGCCTGGTGCTGGCGGACGATGAGGACATGCGGCGGCCTGCCCTTGAAACAAGAATGGCGGTCATGATGGCTGGGTCTCCTTGCTGGCTGGGGTCAGGGCTGGCGCGCGGCGGGCCTGGCTGGTGGGGGCTGGTGTCCTGGCGGTGTGCAGGTCGAGTACCCGGCTGGTCAGGGCGGTGCTGAGGCTGCGGGGGCAGGAGGTCAGGGAGCCGGTGCGTTCCTGGCGGCGGATGCCGATGGCCAGGATGGCGAGCGGTATGGCGAAGATCAGGACGAAGATCAGGGCTGATGCGATCAGGAGGGTTTCCATAGCAGGAAGGGTGCGCCAGGGCGTGCGGACGCCGGTACCGCGCTGCTGGACGGGTGGGAGACGTCCCGGCTAGGGTGATGGCGTCCTAGACGTCCCGCAGACCCGGCCTGGTGCATGCCTAACGA
>JGI12270J11330_10002991_pt1 | contig 12272 bp, 12 predicted proteins | sample PeaSoiMetSII2010_FD_11330 | JGI IMG/M metagenome (IMG submission 11330)
TCAATTCATCGCCGGCGACGAATATACGATCGCCGATATGGCGATCTGGCCGTGGTACGGCAACGGCATGTTGAACGGCGCCTCCTACAACGACCCGCGCAAGTTCCTGCAGACGCACGAATATAAAAACCTGACACGCTGGACAAAAGAAATCGGTGAGCGCTCGGCCGTCAAGCGCGGGCGAATGGTCAACCGCACCAGCGGGCCGCCTGAAGAACAATTGCACGAGCGCCATGACGCCAGCGATTTCGAGACCAAAACGCAGGACAAGATCGGCGCGCGCGGCTGACCCATCGTAATCCTAATAAATCAAACCGACGATGCCAACCTCACTTCCGTTGCGTGCTGACGAAGTAATTGAATGAGAAAGCGAATGTCGGCTTAGGGCACTTAGCGGATTTTCAAAAAGGCGGGCGCGAATGTCCATTTTAGAGGCTAGTCGGGTGTGACGAGCTGCCCATGCGGAGAGATATGCTCACATTGGCTGAGCCCAAGAAAAAAAAGGCAGCATGAAGCGGTTTCTGATTTTTCTTTTCCTCTTTCCCGCCGTCGCCACTGTCTCGTTCTATGCAGTGCTCTACGTCTTGACCGGCGCAGTGGTGGACAGTTTGTCCGGACCGGGAATTATGTACCTCGTCTCCATTGGGCCTGGGCTCGTACTCGCGTTGGTGAATTGGCTCGTCGCCAAAACGCCCATTCCTGCTGTCATCGGCACAACCCTTTTCGCCTATGGGGCTTTGGTTCTGTTTTTGGCTTGGGACGGCAGCGCTAAAGACATTCTCGCGCTCGGTCTTATCGGCGCAATCCCAGCCGCGGTGTGTTCGTGGCTGTCGAGTGGAAAGCCACATGGGAGGGCTCAATGAGTGAATATTTACAGGGGCGATTTCTGCTCCTGGCACTTAGCGGACATTACCAAGCGCCGAGCCGATGTCTGCTGTTGGGGGCGAAGCAAACATTGGGGCGTTTCCAGGTTGATGTAAAAGCTTTATTATTTCCGTGGCTTAACAGGATATCAGTCAGTCTCTAAGGTGGAAAATTGCAGACTTTTGCCCCGCATCGGCAGATTTTTATCGAAAGTCTCCGGTCGCAATTTTTCGATATCCAGGTTTTGATGGGAGAGACTCGGTTTGAATGCACTGAGACCAGTTCGATCGCTGCATTTCCTCAATTCTTGAACGCGAATTGCAACGCCGGCGCCACTTGAGCAGCGAATAACTCGACCGAATGCAGCATTTCATCAAGCTTGAGATCACCGAAACAAAATTGGCCGACGATGTAGTTTGCGCCGCTGTCCTCGATTTGCGCCGCAAGGAACGCGCGCACCGTTTCCGGCGAGCCGGCAATGGCCTGGCCCTGGCTGATGAGAGTGTCGAAACCGTCCCGGTTCAACGGCGAATCCGGCATGGTGCCGTTCATTTCCGACAGATAGTTAAAACTTGATCGCCAACGCAGATAAGCACGCCGCGCGATTGCCATCGCTGTTGCGTCGCTGTCGGCAACCACGATGAACCGGACCATGCCCATTTTGGGCGGCGCCGCCGAGCCTTGCACTTCGTGCCATACCTTTCTGTATCGGGCGATGATCGCGCGCGCATTGGTGGGCATGTCGTTCGTAACCATATTCAAACCCTTGCGGGCGGCGCGTTCGGCGCTGTCCGGCGAATGGGCGCCGTACCACAACGGCGGATGCGGCTTCTGCAGCGGCGCAAGCTCCATGGGCACATTCTCGAACTGGTCGTAGCGTCCGTGCCAGTTCAACGTGGCGACCGTAAACGCCTTGAGAATGAGCTCGAGACGTTCGGCATAGATCTGCTGCCGCTCCTCGGCATTCTGCCCATAGTAGGAAATCTCGAATGGCACGGAGCCGCGCCCGAAGCCGATTTCAAGCCGGCCGCCGCTCATATGATCGAGCATGCAGATTTCCTCGAGAACCCGCAGCGGATGATGCACCGGCAGCGCATAGACGAAGGTACCGAAGCGCAGTCGTGTAGTCCGCTGCCCGATCGCCGACAGGAACACGCTGGGCGACGGCGCCATGCCGAGCGGCGTGAAGTGATGCTCGGCGACGTGATAGGCGTAAAAGCCTGACCGGTCGAACGCCTCGATGACTTTCAACCTCTGCTCGTAATAGTCGCGCAACGGCAGATCATTGCGGTCGAGATGATCGAAAATACCGAATTCCAACGTCATGCCGTCCCCGCCCACGCGATGCGCGCTTGTTTCCGCCCGTTGATCCACGGCCGCGCCTTTAGCATTTGATCATCGGTCTGCATAACGGAGCGGTCAACCGAGCCGAAACACCTCTAGCGAGCCATGTCCTGTACCGCCTAGTATGGCGGCAGCCGCCGATACAAAATGGCAGCCTAGGGAGAGCCGCGATGAACAAGCCGAACACATTTGCCAATCCCGTTTCCCGGCGCAAACTCCTCAAGACTTCAGCCGGCGCGGGAGCCGCGCTGGTTTCGACGCTCTCGGCGCCGCCTATTCTCGCCCAGGCGAATGCGCCGATCCGGATTGGCAACCTCAATTCGTACACCGGCGGAATTGCCTATGCCGCCGAGAACAATCTCAACGGCATGAATCTCTATTTCGATAGCATCAATTGGACCGTCGCCGGCCGCAAGATCGAAATCATCAAGGAAGACGATCAGTTCAATCCGCAGCTCGGCTTGCAAAAAGCGAAGAAGCTCGTCGAAAGCGACAATGTCGATCTGGTGCTCGGGGTCCAGGCGAGCAACGTGGCGCTCGCGGTGCTCAACTACATGAAGCAGCAAAAGGCGTTCTATGTGGTGTCCGGCGCCGGCACCGACGCCATCACCTGGGACCGCTACCCCTACTTGTTCCGCACCTCAATCTCGACTTTTCAGCTCTCTACCCCGATGGCGAACTATATCTACGACAATCTCGGCAAACAGATCGTCACCACGGCTTCCGACTATGCTGGCGGCCGCGATGTCATGGCGCAATTCAGGCGGCCCTACCTGGCCAGGGGCGGCACCGTGCTCAAGGAAATTTGGCCACCGCTCAACACCACAGACTACAGTCCGTATCTGACCGACATCAAGTCCATCAATCCGCCCGTGACGTACGATTTCATGCCGGGCGCCGACGCGGTGCGTTTCATCCAACAATATTCCGAATTCGGCCTGAAGGAGAAAATGCCGCTGACCGGCTTCACCATCATCGACTCGCAGACGGTAAGCGCGCTCGGCAAGGCTGCCGTCGGCGTGATTTCCGCGCTCACCTATGTCGACACCGTCGACAACCCCGAGAGCACGGAATTCGCCGCCAATTTCCGGGCGAAATACAAGATCTCGCCGGATCTATTCGCGGACTACGGTTACGTCGCCGCCAAGGCGCTCGGCGAGGCGCTGAAAATGACGGATGGCGATGCGTCCAACAAAGACAAGCTCGCCGAGGCGATGACCAAGGTCAAATTCAACGCGCCGCGGGGCCCGTTCCGCATGGATCCGGCGACGCACAATCCGATCCAGGACATTTACATCGTTCAGGTCATCGACAGCGGCAGCGGGATTTCAACCAAGATCCTCTCCACCGCCAAGGATGTACAAGACCCCGGCAAAAAGCTCGACTGACAAGCCAGACCGCATCCCGCTGACCGCCGGCCGAGGCGCGCATGGAGGTGTTCGTCGCCCAGCTGCTGAACGGGCTGGTCTACGGTGTGCTGCTGTTTTTGATCGCAGCCGGCCTGTCGCTGATCTTCGGCCTGATGAACGTCGTTAGCTTGGCGCATGGCTCGTTTTTCATGCTGGGCGCATATTTCGGGCTGTCGATCTTCAAGATCACCGGCAGCTTCTGGCTGGCGCTCATCCTGGCGCCGATTCCGGTGATCGTACTCGGCGTCCTGATGGAGTTGTTGTTCCTGCGGCCACTCTATCGCCGCGGACACCTTGATCAGGTGCTGCTGACGTTCGGCTTCACCTTTGTGTTCCTCGATCTCGTGCAAACGCTGTGGGGCCGCACAGTGCTGCGCCTGCCGGCGCCGCCGTCGCTTCAAGGCACGGTGCAGATCGGGCTCGGCGTGTTTTCCGCGTATCGCCTGTGCCTAATCGGTTTCGGCTTCACGATCGCATTATTGCTATGGCTGATTCTGGAACGCAGCCGCATTGGTGCCATGGTGCGCGCCGGCGTCGACAATGCGGTCATGGCCGCCGGCCTAGGCGCAAACGTCCCGGCGCTGTTCACGGGAATCTTCGGCTTCGGCGTGGCACTCGCGGCGCTCGGCGGCATCGCGGCCGCGCCGGTGCTCGGCCTTTATCCCGGAATGGATTCGGAAATCCTCATTCCAGCCTTCATCGTCATCGTCATCGGCGGCATGGGCAGCTTGCGNGGCGCCTTCGTCGGCAGCCTCTTGATCGGCGTCGCCGATACGTTCGGNAAGGCCTATTTCCAGAGCATCGCGCTGTTTCTGATCTATCTCACCATGACGGNGGTACTGCTGNTNCGGCCCCAAGGCCTGTTCGGCATAAAATATTCCGACGTCGCGATCGCTCCGGCTATCGCCACCACAAGCCGGCCCAGCACGGCGCNGCGGCGTGCCGCCGAGCTTTTGGTGCTTCTGGCTCTGATGGTGTTGCCGTTCCTGATGACCGATTATCCGCGTGCGCTNGTNTCGGAAATCTACATCTTCGCGATCTTCGCCATGAGCCTGGATCTGCTGCTTGGCTTCACCGGGCTNATGTCGCTCGGGCACGCGGCCTTCTTCGGCTTGGGCGCTTATTCGGTTGCCGTCCTCGGCGCTCAATTCGGCGTCAATGCCTGGCTCGGCCTTGCCGCGGGCGTCGCCATCGCCGGCTCCGGCGCGGCGCTGATCGGCTTTTTTTGCGTGCGCACCGGCGGCATTCCGTTTTTGATGCTCACGCTTGCCTTTTCGCAACTCGTATTCTCGGTGGCGCTGAAGTGGCGCGACGTCACCGGCGGTTCGGACGGCATAGCGATCGCCGGGAAGCCCGGCTTCTTCGGTTTCAACCTGTCCAATTCGCTGGTGATGTATTTCATGGCGTTGAGCTTCTTTGCGCTCGCTTACTGGGGCCTGCGGCGTCTGCTTAACGCGCCGCTTGGTCACGCCTTCGTCGGCATCCGTGAAAACGAGCAACGCATGGCGGCGATCGGCTATCCGACCCGCGCGTACAAACTCATCTCCTTCACCATCGCCGGCGCAATCGCCGGCCTTGCCGGCGGGCTTTACGCCATCTTCAACGGCTTCATCTCCGCCGACGCGGTTTATTGGACTGCGTCTGGCGATATTCTGATCATGACCATGCTCGGCGGCGCCGGTACGTTGATCGGTCCTGCCGTCGGCGCGGCCATCGTCCTCTTGATGAAGAATGTGGTCAGCTCGTACAGCGAGCATTGGCTCGCCATAATTGGCGTCACATTCATCTGCTGCGTGATGTTTTTTCCCGGCGGCCTGTGGGGCGCATGGCGGACGATGCAGTTGCGGCGGATGCGGCCATGAATGTGCTTCGACTGGAACGCCTCAACAAATCGTTCGGCAGCCTAATCGTGACCGACGACGTCGACCTCGCCGTCGCGGCGGGCGAGCGGCACGTGATCATCGGGCCCAATGGCGCCGGCAAGACCAGCCTGGTAAACCAAATCGGCGGCCAGCTGCAGCCGAGCTCGGGGCGCATTGTGCTGAACGACCGCGACATCACCGGGGCATCGCCGGACCGGATCAGCCGTATGGGCGTGGCGCGCACGTTTCAACGCAACAACCTTTTCCAGAATCTCAGCGTGATTGAGAATATCCGGCTGGCATTAGCGGTCCGTCGCGGTCATCCGCTCGACTTCTTCACGCCGGTCGGCCGCGACAACACGCTTTCCGAGCGCGCCAGGGACTTGATGGCGCGGGTTCACCTTGACGGCGGCGGCACGCGCCTTACGCGCAATTTGTCCTATGGCGAGCAACGGCAACTCGAAATTGCGATTGCGCTCGCGGGCGAGCCCGACCTTCTCTTGCTGGACGAGCCAACGTCGGGCATGTCGCCAAGCGAAACCGAGCGCATGATCGGTCTGATCGGGACGCTGCCGCGGACCTTGTCGATCCTGATGATCGAACACGACATGAAAGTTGTGTTCTCGGTCGCCGATCGCATTACGGTTCTGTACTACGGCAAGGTGCTGGCCACGGGTACGCCGGCGGAAATCCAGGCCAACGCCCGCGTGCGCGAAGTCTATCTCGGGATGGTGCACTGATGCTCGAGCTCGAGAACATCAACGCCTATTACGGCGACAGCCACATTCTTCACGGCGTCTCGCTGTCGGTGGGGGAGGGCGAGATCGTCTGCCTGCTCGGCCGCAACGGTGCCGGTAAAACCACGACGATCCTCACCGTCATGGGATATTTGCAGCCGCGGCCCGGCCGCATCCGGTATCGCGATCGTGACATCTCGGGCCTGCCACCTTACGTCATAGCGCGGCTCGGCTTCGGCTTCGTGCCGCAGGAGCGCGGCATCTTTCCGAGCCTGACGGTTCGGGAGAACCTGACCGTGTTCGCGCGAGCGGGCGGCAAAGGTTTTTGGACGCTGCAGCGCATTTTCGAACTTTTTCCCGTCTTGCGTGCGCGCGAACGCAACCTCGGCTTCCAGCTTTCCGGCGGCGAGCAGCAGATGCTGTCGATTGCGCGCGCTTTGATGCTCAATCCGGCAATGCTCCTGCTCGATGAGCCCTCGGAGGGGTTGGCGCCAATGATCGTGCAGCAGATCATCGAAGTCCTGGCGCGGCTGAAACAGGAGGGCCTGGCCATCCTCCTGGTCGAGCAGAGCCTGCGCACCGCGTTTGCGGTCGGCGACCGCCACCACGTCTTGAACAAAGGCGAAATCTGCTTTTCCGGCAGTGCAGCAGAGCTTGAAAACAACGAGTTCGTCCTACGCAATTATTTGAGCGTGTAAGGTGCGGGCGCGATGCAGCTATTCCGGGAGCGGCATTCCTTTGGCGAAGTCGATGTGCAAGGCTTGCGGGGGGGGGGGGGGGGGGCCATCGCCACGGGAGGCATTCGGGTGCAATCGACCAAGCTGAAAGTCGCAGACGTCGAGCTTGAATTGCTCGATACCGGCCAAGGGGCTGCACGCCCCGTTCTGTTCTTGCATGGCGGTGGCGGTTTTGCTCCGCAGCAACCGTTCGTAGAGCCGCTCGCCGAAAAACGCCGCTTCGTCGCACCGACGCATCCAGGTTTCGGCAAGTCGACCCTGCCGGATTGGCTCGACAGCGTCGATGATATTGCCCATCTCTATCTCGAATTGATGGATATTTTGCAGCTCGATGGCATCGACCTTGTCGGCTGCTCGATCGGAGGCTGGATCGCCGCCGAAATGGCGACCAAATCTCCGGAGCGTTTTCGCCGCATCGTCTTCTCCGGACCGGTGGGCATCAAGGTCGGGCCGCCCGACAAGCTCGATATTCCGGACGTCTTCGCGATGCCGGAGTCGGAAGCGCTGAAATTGACATTTCACGACCCTGAGCGGATGAAGCTCGATACCGCAAAAATGTCGGACGATGAGCTCGCCGCCATGTTCCGCGCGCGCGAGACGCTTGCGCTGTTGACCTGGGAACCGTGGATGCACAATCCGAAGCTCAAGCGGCGTTTGCACCGCGTCGCGGCTCCGGCGCTCTTCATCCGCGGCGAAAGCGACGGGCTGGTGTCGGCGGCCTATCTCGACGCCTATGCGCGCCTGCTGCCGAACGCGCGCACGATGACGATCAAGGCCGCCGGACACGTGCCGCAGCTGGAGCAGCCCGCGGCCTTTACTGCCGCCGTCCAAAATTTTCTTGGAGAGTAGCATGCGCGCGTGGCACTTCAGCGAAACCGCCTATCCCTACCTGCCGCCGGCAGACAGCTATCCGTCGATCCGGGTGTCGCTGCCCAATCGCATCTACGATCCGGCCAAGGGCGCGGCGCTGTACGACCGTTACATTGACGAATGGCTGATCGCCGAAGACGAAGGCGTGGAGATCATGCTCAACGAGCATCATCAGACCGCAACCTGCGTCGATCCCGGCGCGCCGCTGATGCTGGCGGCACTCGCCCGCTTGAGCAAGAAGGCTCGTCTCCTGATCCTCGGTAATCCGATCGCCAACCGGCGGCAGCCGGTTCGCGTCGCCGAAGAGATGGCGATGGTCGACGTGCTCTCCCACGGCCGCCTGGAGGCAGGCTTCGTGCGCGGCGTGCCCTATGAGATTTTGCCGGCGAACAGCAATCCGGTGCGGATGAACGAGCGCCATTGGGAGGCGCTCGATCTCATCGTCAAATGTTGGACCCGCCACGACGGCCCATTTAGTCACGAGGGCCGCTTCTTCCATCACCGCTCGATCAATATCTGGCCGCGCCCGATTCAACAGCCGCATCCGCCGATTTGGGTCAGTACAACGAGCACGGGCGGTGCCGCGCAGGTGGGCGCTCATGGTTACATTCAGGCGACGTTTCTCACGGGATTCGACACCACCAAACGCATTTATGAAGGATATCGTCGCGGTTGGCGCGAGGCCGGGCTGGGTCAAGACGTGCCGATCGACCGGCTGGCCTATGCGGCGCTGATCTATGTCGGCGAAACCGAGGCGAAGGCGCGGGCCGGTGCGGAGAAATTGCTGTGGTACATCACCGCCAACAAGGTGCCGCCGCACTTTTCCAATCCGCCGGGCTATGTGCCGGTGGCGATGAACGTGCAATTGGCGCGCGGCGCGCACAACGTGGTCAGCGCCTTCGGCACCAAGCAAGCCACGGTCGAAGGCGCGATCGAGGCCGGCACGATGTTCGCCGGAACGCCCGATCAGGTCTTTCAGCAGATCAAGAATCATTGGGACTATGTCGGCGGCTATGGTCACCTGCTTATCATGGGACAGGCGGGATTTCTTGAGCACGACGAAACGGTCCATGGCATCCGTATGTTCGCGCGCGAAGTCTATCCCCGGCTTAAGGAGATCTATCCCAATACTATCGTTTCTGGGACGTCGGAAAAATTGAATGCGGCTGCGGATTGACGGGATGAATCTGCGAAGCGGCGCGCTCCTGCCGAATAGGCGGCTCTGGCGTGCCTTACGTGTTGCGGCCCTCGTCGTTGTCTGTGGCGCGCCAACGCCGTCGGCCGCCGACCCGGTCGCCGACTTCTATCGCGGCAAGACTATCTCGGTGCTTATCGGCGTCGGTGCCGGCGGCGAATACGACACGATTGCGCGGCTCGTGGCCAGATATATTGGCCGCTACATTCCCGGCCATCCGTCGCTGGTGCCGCAGAACATGACCGGCGCGAGCGGCCTGAAATCGATGAATTATCTGGCGACGCTGGCGCCCCACGACGGAACTTATATTGGTATGATTTCCGAAGGCCTGCCGTCGCTGCAAGCGGTCGGCATGGCAGGCGTGCAATTCGATGCCGCCAAATTCAACTGGCTTGGCGCCATTGCGCCGACTGACGAGACCGTCGCAGTCTGGCACACGGCCGGCATCACCACGTTCGATGGCGCGCGTCAGAAAGACGTCGTCACCGGCGCGACGGCGCGAGGCTCGATCACCTATACGTTTCCGGCACTGTTGAACGAGCTGTTCGGTAGCCGGTTCAAGCTGGTGACCGGCTACAACGGCGGCACCGAGATCAACTTGGCCATGGAACGCGGCGAGGTCGAGGCGCGCAACAATACCTGGTCGAGCTGGAAGGCGACCAAGCCGGCGTGGCTCAGCGAGCACAAGATTTCGATCATCCTCCAATCGGGCCCCCGCCCGGCCGACCTTGATGTGCCTTTGGCCGCTGACCTCGCCAGCAATCCCGACGACCGCCGCCTGATCGATCTGGTGTTGTCCGGTGGCGCACTCGGCCGGCCGCTCGCCACGACGCCCGACGTTCCGCCGGAACGGGTTGCGGCGTTACGCGCCGCGTTCGATGAAGCCGTGAAGGACCCCGAATTTCTCGCCGAGGCCAAGACGCTGAATTTCGACGTCGACCCCATTCGCGGCGTCGACATGCAGGCAACGGTCGAACGCATTCTTACCGCGCCGCCCGATGTGACGCGCCGCGCCAAACATCTCCTGGAATAAATAATCGAAGCGGCGTTACCGCCACGCGTCGATGGAGACGGTCTTGCGATATTTGGCGCCCATGATGCGCCAATAGCCATTGGCTTCGCCGCCGACAACGACCACGTTAATCTCGTTTTCCGGAAATATGCGGATCGGCTCGTCGGGCTTGGCTTTGAGCCACGTCGCCATCGGCTCCTGGCCGAACGTCGCCCACGGATAGACGTAATTCTGCACCAGCTGGAGATCCCAATAACGCCCGGCCAGCATTTCCCCGGTCTCGTGGATGAAGCGGATGAGTTTTTGCTTGGTGTCGAAGCCGCCGCGGTCGATGAATTGACGCGCCGTTATCGGATCGAGCAGGAGACAAGGCATCGATTGCCCGTCGATGCCCGCCAGCATGTCGCGAACATGCTCACGCCAATATTTTTCGCGAAGCCCTAGGCAAAATGTCGTCGAGCGGCAGCCGAAGAAAATGCTCACGGTGGAGTCGGTCGTCTTAAATCCCTTTTGCACGTGCAGCGGCTCCCAGGAACTTTTCTCCTCGTTCTCGGCAAACGTGATGTTGTTGTAGCCGTAGCTGTTGCCCTGCGAGCCCATATAGGTCTCGCCGGGCACCGAGCCGCCCTGAAGGTTCTGCGACAATAGGCCATAAGCGCGGCCGATCGTTGCGTTGGCGTGATTGTACGGACCCATGGCGCCGACGCCGCAATTCATGCCGATCTCGTGGCGGATCGGGCCGTTGACGACAACCATCATCGCCGAGGAGCTCGAACTCGACGAACGCGCCGAGAGCTCGGAGGCCGCAAGCGCAAGGATCACCGGAAAGTATTCCGGCCGCGCACCGGCCATCACAGCGTTCACGGCGACCTGCTCGACCGTAAATTCCCAGGCGGCGCGGAATTCGACCGGCTGCAGGTGGCCGACGATTTCGCCCGGCGAGTGGCTCGTCGCCTTGAGCATGGCGTCGACGCGCTCGCGCGTCGGCAGCACGATCGGCAATTTGTCGGTCCAATTGTTCTCGAGGAACAGCTGTTGCAGGTTGTCCTCTGTATCCGGGCCGATCAGCCCCGCAATCGGGACCTCAATGGCCGGCATGAACGCCGTCCAGCGCCGCGGTCAGCGCCTGGATCACCTCCTGCATCACCGGCCGGCCGGTGATCGGGTCGTTGCCGTCGACGTAAGCGGCGAGCTCGGCCGCCGTCTTGCCCATGACCGGCTGCGGCACGAACGAACGCGGCGCCTCGGGCAGCCCTGCCATCTTGGCGACCGACGCAACCACCTTGTCGAACTTGTCGGTATGCAAGGCGACGGTCGGCACGCCGTATCTGGTCTCGAGCGTGATCGCGTGCGTGGTCACGGCGGGCGCGCAATTGCTGCAATGGCCGACGCCGATGATGGCGGCATCGCCGTTCGCCTTGATCTCGTTCCAGGTTTTCGGATCGTCCTTCTGATAGGTCGCCGACAAAGACACGATCCGCGTCTTGACGTTCGGCATATGCGTGGCGAACCATGCCGCCACCTGCTTGAGCAGCTCGATTGAATCGTCGAAACGGCAATCGACCANGTAGATCGTCTTGCCGTCGAGGCTTTCGAGACGCGGTGCGGCCGTCTTCTTCGTGATCTTCGGCGGGGTGCCGATCGGACTNAATACCGTGAAAGTCTTGGCGGCGGGGGCGAGCACCTCAATCGGTTGGGCTTCGGTGGGGGTGACGATCCTGTTCATTGTCGATGCTCCTGCGGCCTTCGCGATGGCACTTTGCAGCAAGTATAAGGTCAAGCGCGATAGCGGCCAAGCCGCCATGCGCCGCTCGGACACCAGCCTCGATCTTGAACGGCGACGGGGCCTGATCTAGGGTCACTAGCTCTCTCCGATTGTCGCCGAGCAACAAGATGAGGAACGCATGGCCGAACTCTTGAGCGTTCACGATCCGCGTGGCTATCCGCCGAAGGTGACCGGCAAGCGTCTTGCGCCGCGCCTTGCCGGCCTCGACGGCAAGATCGTCTACCTGGTCGATTGCCTGTTCGACAATTCCGCGGTTTTCATGGAGCAGCTGCGGCAGTGGTTCGCCAAGCATCTGCCGGCCGTCAACACCCAAATCATCACGCCGCGCGAGAGCTGGGTCGATGATCTGGATATGCGCAAGAAGATCGCGGCCGACGGCAATGCCGCCATTCTCGGTGTCGGGCTTTGAAGCTCCTGTAGCCCGACGGTCGTCGGGTTGACATCGCTGTTGGAAGG
>JGI12270J11330_10002997_pt1 | contig 12249 bp, 13 predicted proteins | sample PeaSoiMetSII2010_FD_11330 | JGI IMG/M metagenome (IMG submission 11330)
GACGGGCGCGAAAGCAGTGTGCCTCGCGGGCGGCGTGGCGTTCAATTGCGTTGCCAATGGCAAAATATTTGACACGACTCCTTTTGAGCAGGTCTACGTTCATCCCGCTGCCGGTGATGGTGGGCTGGCGGTCGGCGCGGCCTACTATGTTTGGCACCAACTCCTCGGCAAACCCCGCTCCTTCGTGATGGATCATGCCTATTGGGGTCCGGCTTACACGCCCGCGGAAATCCGCGCCGCCATCCAGGCCAGTCCGGTCTCTCAGGGCGGCTACACTATCGCGGAACTTCCTGAGCCGGAACTAATGCGCCGCACAGCGGGCCTCATCGCGGAAGGGAAAATCCTGGGCTGGTATCAGGGGCGCGCGGAATGGGGCCCGCGGGCGCTCGGCAACCGTAGCATTGTCGCCGATCCACGCCGCCCGGAAATGAAGGAAACTCTGAATCGCCGGATCAAGCACCGCGAAATCTTTCGCCCCTTCGCTCCCTCCATCCTTGCGGAAAAGACCGGCGAGTGGTTCACCAAGTCCCACCCTTCTCCGTTCATGAACCTGGCGTATTCCGTTCAACCGGACAAGCGCGACAAAATCCCCGCGCCCACTCACGTGGACGGCACAGGGCGTCTGCAAACCGTCACCCGCGAAGCAAACCCGCGTTATCACGCGCTCATCAGCGAATTCGGGCGCCAAACCGGCGTGCCCGTCGTCTTAAACACCTCCTTCAACGACAACGAGCCCATCGTCTGCCGCCCCGAAGAAGCGCTCGATTGTTTCCTGCGCACGCAGATGGACGCCCTCGTCCTCGGTGACATCCTCATTACGCGTCCTTGAATCGGCGCACCCGGCGGCCAGGGTAGTCGCGAAAATTCTGAGGGAATTGCTGAGCAGGATGCCTGGCCGTTGAACTTCACTTTCGCGCTGCAACTGACCCTTCCACCTTCAGCGTGATTTTGGGCGGGTGCAACAGCGTGTTGTGCACCAGGCAATGCTCCACCGCCTCTTTCAGTCCTTGGCGATGTTCCTTCGTCAATTCCACCGGCGCGTCCACTTCAATCACGAAATTCGTCATTCGCGCCACCGGGTCCTTCACTTTTTCGCAGGTCACCCGGACGCGCGTTCCTTCCGTCGCCAGCCTGTTCTTGCGCAGATACTGCGCCGCGTAATAACCGGCGCACGAGCCCAGCGACGCCAGCAGCAATTCCGGCGGCGTCATGCCTTCGTCGAATCCGCCGTTTTCCAGTGGCTGATCGCTGACTATCTCGTGGCCGCGCGTCTTGATCTCGAATTGCACGGAGCCCAGATGTTCCACGGTCATTTCCATGGATGCCTCCATTCTGGGGCGAACCCGGGCGCGCACTGGGCGTGTTGGGGATTGCGCTGCGGGCAGGATCCTATCATCTGACATATAGCAGAACGCGAAGTTGCCGCCAATTCCTTTCGGGACGGCACGAACTCTCTCCTGCCCTGATCGTGTTAGAAAGCTTGCGCCTGGTCCTCGGATTCGAAGGTGGGAATGGCTTCGACGAGGCGGGTTACGGTAAGGGCGTCGCGAACGCGGCCCTGGCCTATCACCAGGTGCAAACCGCCGCCGAGGCGCGCCAGAGAGATGGAGAGTTTCACGAGGACGGAGATGCCGGAGCTGTCAATCTGCGGAATGTCGTTGAGGTTGATGACGATCTTGCGGGCGCCCTGCTGGACCAGATTTTGCACGAATTCGAGCAAACGCTCGCTGGGATCGCCGATGGTAAGGCGGCCATGCACGCCGACATAGTGGATTCCGGCGGCTTCACGCGCGGAGACTTCCAAGGGTGGATGCAGAGTCATGGGACGATCCCCTCAGTGGATTTCGAGAGACGCTGGCTCGCCGCAGAGTAGTGGCGTCAATAGCGGCTGTTGCATTATACGATGATAGGCATGGAGTACAAATCACGGGAATGGGCCAAAAGGCATGACTGGAGAGTTGCGCCCGAACAGGCGCGGGCGATCCAGGAGGAGTTGCGAAAAGAGTGGGAAGGGGTAGACCGGCTCCCGGAGATTCGCACGGTGGCGGGACTAGATGCGGCGTTTGTGCTGACGGGCTCGCAAGCGCTGAAGAAGCGCCGCAGCCGCTGGGACGTTTTGCGTGAAGCTAACCGGGCGATTGGCTGCGTGGTGGTTTTCCGGTTTCCGGGGATGGAAGAGTTGGAGCGGGCAAGCGCGGTGGTGCCTTTGCACTTTCCGTATATTCCGGGGTTGCTGAGTTTCCGCGAGATTCCGGCGCTTCTGGCGGCTCTGAGAAAGCTCAGGGAATTGCCGGATCTGTTGTTCTGCGATGGGCAGGGATACGCGCATCCGCGGCGGTTCGGGTTGGCGTGTCATTTGGGGGTGTTGCTGGACCGGGCGACGATCGGTTGCGCGAAGAGCCTGCTGGTGGGCACACACGCGGAATTGGAAGAAGAGTCGGGTAGCTGGGTGCCATTAATGGACGAAAGGGCGGAGGGAGAAAGGATTGGAGCAGTCCTTCGGACGCGCAAGGGAGTACGGCCGGTTTATGTGTCTCAGGGCCACCGGGTCAGCCTGGAGACAGCCATCGGGCTGACCTTCGAGGTGGCGGATGGTGTGCGCATCCCGAAACCTACGCGCGCGGCGGATGCGTTCGCGAGCGAAAGAAAACAAAGCCTCTTGCGGGAGCATGCATGAGAAAAACGAATCGAGGCCAGCAAAATTTCGCGCACCCTGGAAGTGGCCGGGTGGGTATAATCGGCGCTATATTCTGGCAGGTCCCCAAGACAAGAAGCGAGCGACCCTGAGCAGCCAGTCCTTAATCTTTTCGCAGCGGAGAGTTCGATGAAGCGGATGGGCGTAGTGTGTTGTGGCCTGATAATCCTGGTGCTGATCGCGTTTCCTCTTCTGGCCCGACAAGCCTCAGTCCCCCCAACACCCCCTGCCCCCAGCGCAGGCGCCGCCACCCCGGAAGTTCCCCAAGCCGTCACAGAGAAGCTGAACCAATTGGAGCAGAAAGTGACCGCGGCGCAGTCCTCCGCGGACAACGCCTGGATGCTGGTAAGCGCGGCGCTGGTGTTGCTCATGACCGGGCCGGGGTTAGCACTGTTTTATGGCGGGCTGGTGCGCCAGAAAAACGTGCTGGCGATCATGATGCAGAGTTTCGCGCTGATGGCGCTGATCACGGTGCTGTGGGCGCTGGTGGGATACAGCTTGTGCTTCGGCGGCAACGGGCCGGTGATCGGAAATTTTGAGCATGCCTTTCTGCGGGGAGTAGGAGCCGCACCGAACCCGGATTATGCCGGCACCATCCCGCAAACCACTTTCATGATCTACCAGTTGATGTTTGCGATCATCACGCCGGCGTTGATTACCGGAGCGACCGCGGAGCGCATGAAGTTTTCCGGCACGGCGCTGTTCATGACGCTTTGGTTCCTGGTGGTGTACGCGCCGATGGCGCACATGGTGTGGGGCAAAGGCGGGTTTTTGAACGCCGCCGGAGGACGATTCCCGACGCTGGACTTTGCGGGCGGTACAGTGGTGCATGTCACCTCGGGGGTTTCCGCGCTCGTTTGCGCGCTGTACTTGGGAAAGCGTGTGGGCTACCCGAGACAGCCGATGCCGCCGCACAGCCTGGTGCTGAGCTTCACGGGCGCTTGCTTGCTGTGGGTGGGATGGTTCGGGTTTAACGCGGGGAGCGCGCTGGCATCGAACGGGCTGGCGTCAAGCGCTTTCGTTGCCACCCATTTTGGAGCGGCGGCTGCAGCGCTGGGATGGAGCCTGGCGGAATGGTTAAAGCATGGAAGGCCGAGCGCCCTGGGCGCAATTTCCGGAGCGGTGGCGGGACTCGTGGCGATCACGCCCGCGGCGGGCTTCGTGGGCCCCATACCGGCTTTGGCAATAGGGTTCATTGCCGGGTTGTTTTGTTTTTGGATGGTAACCCGGATCAAAGGGATGTTCCGCTACGATGACGCGCTGGATGCGTTTGGAGTGCACGGCGCCGGAGGAACTATCGGCGCGCTGCTGACGGGCGTGTTCGCGCAAGCAGCGATTAATCCGATCTTCGGCGAAGGAAGACCCGTGGGCGGACTAGATGGTCGCTGGAGGCAGGTGGGCAACCAGTTGATGGGCGTATTGATCGCGTGGAGTATTGCGCTGGTTGGGACATTTGTTCTTTTGAAGCTGGTGGATCTGCTGACGGGCGTGCGCGTCCAGGAAGAACACGAAGTTGCCGGTCTGGACATCACGCTGCACGGCGAAGAAGGGTATAACCTGGAGAACTAAAGGGAAGGGTGAACACCCTTCTCTCACCCGGCAGGAGCGGAAACTCGTATGATGAAAATTGAAGCGATCATTCAGCCGTCGCGTTTGGAATCGGTGAAAGAGGCCTTGCTGGAGATCGGCGTCGAAGGAATCACGGTGACCGAGGTGCGGGGCCACGGCCGCCAAAAGGGCCATACAGAGGTCTACCGCGGCCGGGAATACACGGTGGATCTTCTGCCGAAGATCAAGCTAGAGATGGTCTTGGCGGATGGGCTTGCGAACCGCGCGGTGGAAGCAATTCTGAAAAGCGCGAAGACAGGGAAAATCGGAGACGGTAAAATATTCCTATCGAGGATCGAGGAAGCGATCCGGATTCGGAATGAGGAACGCGGCGAGGGCGTGCTCTAAGCATGACGATGGCCTCCCCTCGTTCAGGTCTGGAAGCCAGCTTTCGGCCGAACAAGAAAATGACAGACCCGGTAAGCTCGTTGTCCGTGCTGGGGCCGCAGTGCGACGCCCAGCGCGAGCGGATTCGCAAGCTGTTTGATAACGGTGCCAGCGCGCAAGATACGCTGCGGCAGTTGTGTGAGCTGGCGGACGGGGCAATCAAGCAGGTTTTTGCGGAACTCTTAGCGGTTCGCCAGACGCCGGCGCAGGGATTCTGCCTGCTAGCGCTTGGCGGCTACGGCCGCGAGATGCTGTTTCCCCATTCTGACCTCGACCTGCTGTTTCTTTTTGGGAATGAAAAATCGGAAGAAGAGTTTCGGCCACTGATCGCCGAATTTTCGCGGACCCTGTGGGACCTGGGATTTCGCGTAAGTTCGGCGGGGCGCACGCTGGACGAGTGCCGTAGGATCGAAGAAGACAACGCGGAATTCCACCTGGCCATGCTGGACCGGCGCTTCCTGAACGGCGACGCTACGCTGTTTGAAAAACTGGACGCGAAAGTGATGTCTGGCCCGGAAAAGCAGGCGCGGCCGTTTCTGCTGAACGAATTGCAGCGGCTGACGCGCGACCGGCTGAACCGCTACGGAAACACCATTTTTCACCTGGAGCCCAACGTCAAGGAGGCGCCGGGGGGCCTGCGCGACTACCATGCGACACTCTGGATGCGGCAGCTGGCAGGTGACCGCCGCGATCCGCGCATCAGCCCAGTGAACGAGGACGAACTGACGCGCAATGCGGTGGAGTTTCTGAGCGCCATCCGTTGCTTTCTGCACTACAGCAACACGCGAAACGACAACACGCTGACCTATGAGTTGCAGGCCGGGGCGGCGGAGCGCTCCCTGGGCATTGATGACAACCTGCGTCGCAATGCCGCCGAATGGATGCGGCTGTATTTCCGGCACGCGCGCACGCTGAACCGGCAATTGCTGCGCTACATGGACCAACGGCCGCAAGCCACGATGACGCTGCGGCAACGCCTGGTGAATGCAACGCTGGGAGCGCGGCAAGAAGGCACAAATGGAAAGGCCTTCATGGTGCGCGATGGATTGCTGGAACTCACAAATGAGCAGGCCTATGCCGATCGCAATGTGACATATGCCTTGCTGACCGAGGCGTCCCGAACGGGAATCCCAGTCAGCCGCGAGGCCGAGCGCAGCATCGCCTACATCATGACGCATCCCGAATTGCCACAGCGGAATTCGCGGATTGCCTGGCCCGTGCTGAGCGAGATTCTGGGCGCGGATTACCCGGGCATGGCCTTGCGGCCCATGCACCGGTTGGGGATGCTGATTGAAGTGCTGCCGGAATTCCGCACCATCGATTCGCTGGTAGTGCGCGACTTTTATCATCGCTACACGGTGGACGAACATTCCCTGCGCACGATCGAGCACCTGCAGGAGCTGGCCGAGCCTCCGGATTCGCGCGGCGCGCACTTCGCGCAGCTGTGGCGCACGGTGGAGCGCCGCGACCTCTTGATTCTTTCCCTGCTGCTGCATGACGTCGGCAAAGGCATGCCGGTGGAAAGCCACGTGGCGGGCAGCTTGCAGGCGCTGGAAACCGCCGCCGACCGGCTGAAGCTGGAGGCGGAAGAGAAAGCGGAAGTTCACTTTTTGATCGAGCACCATCTGGACATGTCCGCGACGGTGCAGCGGCGCGACATTTTCGATCCCGCCACGGTTTCGGCGTTTGCCACCACTGTGGTCACGCATGAACGGTTGCAGCGCTTGTGCCTGATGACCTACGCGGACATCCACGCGGTGAACCCGGAAGCGCTCACGCCATGGAAAGCGGAAATGTTGTGGCGGCTGTTCGTATCGACGTCAAATTACTTCAGCCGGACGCTGGACCGCGACCGGCTGCACGCTTCCGACGAAGCGATCCTGCTGGAACAGGTACGGCAACAGGCGTTGGGTGCGTCAAAGGCGGATATAGAGCGCTTCCTTGATGGCTTCCCGCGGCGCTACCTTGCGGTACATTCGCCGGCGGAAATTGCAGCGCATTTCGCGTTGTACCGAAAACTCGGTGCGGAACCCGTGCAGACGGATGTCAAGGCGACGCACCACGCCTATACTCTGACGCTACTGTCGGCGGACCGGCCGGCGCTGTTCGCGACAATTGCGGGGGTGCTGGCGGCGTGGGGCATGAACATCGTGAAGGCCGACGCCTTTGCGAACGCGGCCGGGGTTGTGCTGGACACTTTCCACTTCGTGGACCTGCACCGCACACTGGAGCTGAATCCCGGGGAAGTTGCGCGGTTCCGACAAAGCATCGCGGACATCGTCAACGGGAAGCAGGCGCTAGAGCCGCTCTTGAAGGGAAGATTGGCGGCGGCACTCGCGCGTCCGCCGAAGGTGGCCGTCCCGACAACGCTCAATTTCGACGATGCCTCGTCGGATCAGTGCACGCTGATGGAAATTGTGACGCAGGACCGGCCGGGGCTGCTGTTTGGGATCGGTTCGGCATTGTCGCGGCTGGGCTGCAACATTGAAGTGGCGCTGATCGATACGGAAGGCCAGAAGGCGATTGACGTTTTTTATCTCACCGCGCAAGGGAAGAAGCTGGCGCCGCAGAAGCAGGAATTGCTCCGGGAAGTCTTGAACGCGACGTTGTCCTGAGCGACCGCGCCGGATACTGCCGATATGCCCGAGCGGGCCTCGGGCGAAGGGCCTATTTTGAAGGGGCCGAATCCGCAGGAATGCGGCAGGAGATGATGCTGACCCCTCCCCCCCCTGTTTCTTGTAAGTGTTGATTCTAATCAAGATTAAGTTGATTGTTTTCATACACTTTGCAAGTGTTGATTCTAAAGGGGTTGGAGAGTGCTTGCCGGGGGTTAATTTTCAAAGAGCCTGGGGTCTATAGAGAGGGACAACCCGTAGCCGCGCGGAGGCGGCTATACTACTAGGACTGATTATACTATAGGATTAATAGACAGTCAAGGAATATCTTGGACATTCTTTACAGACCAGCGTCGAGTCAGGTGCGAAGGGAGTGGGAGGGACGGAAGAAAATGCGACCGTGGAAAAATCAAAAACCGCGCCCTTTGCAGAAAGCGCAAAGGATGCGGGGCCCATCACTCTAAGCCCCAACCTGTCGGCCACCCGCCGCGGCATCTTGCGGCCGTCATTCACAAGTCCACGGCCAGCCCGCCTCAGAAGGCGAGGCCTACAACAACGAGGCCATACTTAGAGGCAGAGTAAACTGCACCTGCATGTGAGGCGGGTCAAGCCATGAGTTCGCGGACTTTGGCGACGAGCTGGGCGGAATCGTAGACGGGTTTTTCGAGGTAGCCATCGGCGCCAGAGGATTCCAGAAGGCGTTCGCGATCCCCGCTCATGGCATGGGCCGTAGCGAGAAGCACAGGAAGGCGGCGCGGGGATTTTTCCTTAAGCAGGCGGCAGAGTTCGACGCCGTTGACGTTCCGGCTGTTCCATTCGGCATTGGTCAGAGAGACATCGAGCAGGATGAGGTCTACTTCGCCAGCGGCGACTTCGCGGAGTATGCCAGGCACATCTTCGGTGACGAGACAGGAAAAACCGCCGGCGCGTTCCAGCGCCATCTGGAAAAACTTGGCAACCAGCGCGTTATCCTCGACGATGATGATGCGCTGCTTTCTTCCCTGCGGGGCGGGCTGATTCATGCGGAGCGAGCCTCCGGCGGCTGGGCATGCGAGGCCAGCGGGAGGGTGAACCAGGCGATGGAGCCATTGCCGTTGGAGCCGCCTTGCAAACCGATTTTGCCGTGCATCATCTCCACGAGGCGCTTGGCGATGGCCAAGCCGAGGCCCGAACCGGCAATTCCGCGAAGCGCCGCGAGATCGTGGCGCACAAATTTCTCGAACACGGCGTCGCGCTTGTCCTCCGGTATGCCGATGCCGGTGTCCTCAATTTCAATTCGCAAGAAGCCTTGTGCGTGGTTGACGGAGGCACGGATCGCAACGCCGCCGCTGGGAGTGAATTTTACGGCGTTGGAGAGCAGGTTCAGAAGCACCTGGCGAAAACGGATTTCGTCGCCCCGCACGAGCGGGAGTTGCTGCTCCAGCGTTTCATCAACGAGCCGCAGATTCCGGGAAGCCGCCTGGACAGCGACAAGGGGCAGGGTGGAATCGAGGACGGCTCGGGGATCGAGATCCTCGACTTGCAGCGCCAGCTTTCCCGCTTCAATGGAAGAGATGTCCAGAAGATCGTTGACCAGGCGAAGAAGCAACTGGCCGCTGTCGAAGACATCGCGGAGAACTTCCTTTTCCTCCTCGGGGCTTGCGCACAGACCATCGAGGACGAGTTTGGTAAAGCTGAGAATGGAGTTAAGGGGTGTGCGCAGGTCGTGGGAAACCTGGGCGAGGAATTCGTCCTTGATGGAGTTGGCCTCGGCGAGTTCCACACCGGCCTGTTCGAGCTCCTGATTGAGGGTTTGCAGGTGCGCCATGGTGGCGCGGAAATAGGAATCGCACATCAGATTGAGGTCCAGGTCGAGGATCTTGCTGAGAGCCTGAGAATAGGCAAGGCGCTCCTCGCGGTTGGGAAATTCGTCGAACATCTTTTCCAGAAGAAAGGAGCGCACCACGCCCATGGCGCTGATTACGTATTTCTGGTCGAGAGCGATGCGTACGTGGCGGAAACCAATCTGGAAACGATCGTCAGCGTAGTGTTCATCATAGACGCCGTTGAACAGCCCGCGGCCCCAAGCCTGAAGCGTGGACTTAAGGCGCAGAACCTGGGCTTGGCCACCAGTGAAAACGTGGCTGGCCCCGGGATGGTGGGGAATTTGAGCGTAGAAGCGCTCCGCCATCTCGGGGAGATACTTTTCCATGCGCGGGAGGAGGCGTTTGAGAAGGACGGCGTCGTTTTCGCCGAGGTGGAGGTAACGCTTCATCTCCTCGATGAAGGTTTCTTCACGGGGCTGGGTTGGAACCGGAGCCGACATCCTGGGGATGATACCACTGGTCGAAGGGTGGGAATACCGGGGCAGGGGGTCGGCGTTGGGGTGGGGGGAAACTCCACAGGATTGGGTGAACTGCCGCAGAGCGGCGCGCACGGCCAAAAATGGCCATCTAACACACGTATTTACAATCTGTTACGGGAGGCACGTTGGTCTGTGACGTGCATCACGTAATTGAATCGGCTTGTCACACGTGTTTTCGGAGAGCGCACAGATCATGTCCACGGGGAGAGTGACCGTCAGGGACGACCCAGGTAAGCCCGTCGTGGAGTTCCGCCGGATCCTGGTGGCCACGGATTTTTCGGAAGGGGCACGGGGCGCACTGCAGTACGCGCTGACGATTGCCCGCCGGTTCAAGAGCAAGGTGTACGTGGCGCATGTGATTCCCTCGCAGGTTTTCCACTTCGTCTCCCCGGAGTCGGCGGCGGAAGCGATTCAGAAGGCCAAAGCATTTGCGATCGGTGCATTGCGCCGGTGGATCGATTCCGCAGCGATGGGAGACGTGGAACACGAAGAGCTACTGGTTGAAGGGCAGGTGTGGCCGGTGCTCCAGGAACTGATCAAGTCACACGGAATTGATCTGCTGGCGATGGGCACGCACGGGCGCACCTCGCAAAAGAAACTCCTTGGGGGGGGGGGGGGGGGGGGGGGGGCCCTGAGGTGTGCGTGGAGGCGGGGAAGAAGGCGGAGTTGCTGCGATTGTTGTATGCGACGAACCTAAAGCCGCACGCCGAACGCGCGGCAAGTTTGGCGTTCGCAATGGAGCGAGCCTACCAGGCGAAGCTCACAGTGCTGAACGTGGTGGAGGAGAGTGGCGATCCCTCGCAGGAGGGTCACGAGATTATTCGGGAATTCCTGGTCAAACGGCTGAAGAAAGGAATGCCGGCAGCCTGCAAGAATACCTGCGAGCCGGAGTTTCTGGTGCGGTTTGGCGAAGCGGCACAGGAAATATTGCGAACAGCAGAGGAGCAGGACGCCGACCTGCTCGTATTAGGCTTGCGAAGCAGTCCAAAACATGCGGGGCAACTTCCTTCAGCGACCGCCTACGAACTGGTGCGGCAAGCGCCGTGCCCCGTGCTCACGCTGCGGACGTAAGCAAGCTCGAGCGTGAAGAGTATAGGGATGAACGGTCAGGAGCTAAGGAGTCCCAGCAATTACGGAGGGATCGTGGGGCAGGTCTGGCAGCCAGGCAAACGTTCCAGATGGCGCCCCCTCAGAGGATCCGTTGGCTAGTAATCTTCTTGTGGCTTGCGTCCCCAGAGCTTTGCCGGAGACTTCGGCGAGCGAGCTGCCTTGTAGGAATCCAGTTCCGCGCTGGTGATGACAAATTGCGTTTCAGAGGGGCTGTTGGCATGTGCGGCCAACTCTGCCTGCAACCTCTCCGAGCAAATGGCTGGAGCATCTTGATAGCGAGCGCGATGGGAAATGAAGGCCTCGTTGGCGATGTTGAAAGTAAAATCGCGCTCTTCAGCGGCCCCACGGACATGAAAAGTGTACTCGCGGGAGAGCGTCTTCGCCTGGAAGCCGATGTATTGGACGATGAGGCTGGTGCTCATTTGGCGCCCGGAACGAACACCTTTGCAGCGAGTGTGGGTAGAGGCTTCACGGCCTTGACACGCTTGGCGCGACGGCGTTTCGGCGGTGTTCCTTCGGCAGCTTCGACGACCATCAGGCTGGTGACAAAAAGCTTGAGGCCATGAGTGTCGAAATCAATGGTCGTGCGGTCCGGGCTGGATTCGGTGATGACCCCACAACCATACTGGAAGTGCTTGATGTATTGACCGACGGAAACTGTCATAAGAAAATCCTCCAAGTTATAAACAGCATCGTGCGCCGGGCCTCGCGGGCGGTGAAAGAAGCGCGGCACCAAACTTACAAAGAAACGCTGTGGAACTCCCGGGCCAGCTAATAGCGTTGCCGACCGCCTCCGCCCCCAGAGCGTCCACCGGAGTAGCCGCCGCGGCCGCCGGAACGATCCCCGCCGCCACGCGATTCCTGGGGACGCGCCTCATTCACCTGCAAGGCGCGGCCTTCGATATCCATGCCGTTGAATTCGCCGATGGCTTTGGTGGCGTCGTCAGCTGCTCCCAACTCCACAAAACCAAAACCACGCGAGCGCCCGGTTTCGCGGTCAGTAATGACGCGAGCCGAGGACACCTGATATCCCTTTCCAGCGAAAAGTTGTTGCAGGCCTTCGTCCGTCATGCCAAACGACAGATTCCCAACATAGAGTTTTGTCATACGCGTTTCCTTTTCCTATCCCTTTCCTTACCTTACCTTCAAAAAAATGCGATTCATTTGCTACTTTGCACCACCAAAAACGTCTGTTCCCGGGACTCGTGATGGCAAACCATCTCTCAAGCAGCAGCCTTGCCTCTGTCCTGAATGTGCCGCCGGTTTGCCGAAATACTGAGAAAAGCCAGGCCGACGAAACGCTTCAAGACGACCACGTTGANTTCCAGGGAATTGAATTTGCGGCCACGGAGGCCCGCGAGTATCCGGGTAACGGCCTTTCGGAGGGTACCGGGATAAGCGCGGCCCACAACCCTTGCTTTGTACTCGCCCGCGAGACGCACGAAATTCCAATTGGCCTGTTTGATCCGATGATTGAACGTGTAGCCATC
>JGI12270J11330_10002999_pt1 | contig 12246 bp, 12 predicted proteins | sample PeaSoiMetSII2010_FD_11330 | JGI IMG/M metagenome (IMG submission 11330)
ATGACAACATTAACCAAAACTCTTTTGGCGGTTTCTGTGACTGGATTTGTGGCGGGAACCGCCATTGATTTCGGCAGATTCAACCTCAATCCGTCGTGGACAGTAGTGCTGCCATTGGGCGCGGTTTCTCTCGGGCTATTCTTAATCTCGTTTATGCTGGAAAAGGAGACAGCGATATTCAACGAGGAGAAGCAAAGAAATGAGTCTTATGTCCCCATCGGAGCATAATCTCTTGCAGAAACAAATTTGGGTAGTGGTGTCCTAGTTTGTTGCTCGGGGCCTTGATTTGGATTTACTCTTGATGTTCTGGACTTGTGTTCGGAAGACTTTAAACTGAATCCCACCGTTTCGAAGTTGAACATCACGGTCTTCGATCGCTTTCATAATTCGCTGTATGTCGCGCCGATTTTCTTTTCTGCTCATTCCACTCCTTTCCTACCAATAGTTAAATCCTACACGGAGCGTGTCGCTTCTTCAACCAGTTTTTCTATTGTCCACGTTTCGGCAGCCAATTTCAAGCCCACGGCTGGCGTGCATCCGAGCGTGCCGTGAACCTTGCAAAGGTTATACGCTGCCGCGAATAGCGCAATCGCGTGCCGGTGGTTTTCCAGTTTTCGTGACCAGCCCAAGCCAAGTCTGGAAAATCGCTTGGTAAAATGACGCACAGACAAGTTTGTGCGTTCAACATAGGTAGTTGAATGAGTCAAAGTGCCGATGTTGCACAGGTTCCCGGACGGACCGCGCCCGGAGGGCTCTTGATTTCACGGAATTTTCAATAGGGTAATACCTGATAGCCCCGGTCCAGTTCCCTGCCTATTGTGGAAACTACAACAAAGAAACTCTCTTTACGATACGAGAAAATTATATGAAACGAAAATTACAAATGATTACCAGCGCGTCCGCCGTGTCTCTCCTGGCGTTCTCGGCGGTGGCCCAGGATACCATCAATTCCAACACGGATGAAACCGCCCCCGCCCGGCAACGTATGGCCGAGGCACGTGCAGAACGGCTGAATAGCGTGGCCAAAGCCACCGACATCATCGGCATGACGGTCAATAACGATCAAAACGAAAAACTCGGCAAAGTGAACGACCTCGCCGTGGATGTGGAGTCCGGACGGATCGTCGTGGTGATTCTGTCCAGCGGCGGATTTTTCGGCATGGATAGTACGCTCACCGCGGTGCCACCGTGTGCCTTGCGTGACGATGTCGCTGATAAAGTCCTTCAACTGGACGCCAGCAAGGATAAATTCGCGGCGGCTCCCAAGTTTGACAACTCGAAATGGGACGAAGACACGCAGTCCAATCAGGTGACTCAAGTCTATGGTTATTACGGCGTACAACCTTGGTTCGTAGCCAATCGTGACGGAAACGGGAACTCCGACCTGGATGGGACATTCACAAGAACATTGCCCCGCCATATGGATGGTACAATCAATACGCAGGGAGCGCGCGTGATGGACCGGGCCCACAATGTGGCAATAGCCGGCAACCTGGAGGCAACCAACAACTGGTTTTCTACCCGTAATCCGGACGGAACCTGGACGCGGGAATATTACTCAACTAATGGGCAACCCAACCTTTACTGGTCGCCGCCGAGTTATGTCGAGCGGGCCGGCAAACTCGTCGGCACGCCGGTGAAAAACCTGCAGGACCAGGACCTCGGCCAGGTGAATAATTTCATGGTGGATCTGTCGGCGGGCCGCATCGTTGCGGTCATCATTTCGACCGGCGGATTTCTCGATATGGGGAATGAGCTGAGCGATGTGCCGCCCACCGCTTTACGATTCAATGCCGAACGTGAAAACCTCCAACTGGACATCTCCCGGGAGAGGCTGGCCGGTTCAGTGTAATGGCTTGCCGTCATTTGAATCGTGGAGTGCCTAAGTTGAGCGCTGCCAGCGAAGATTCCGTTTCGTTTGACGATTGCATCACCAAAGAGCTTTCGCAGTTCGTGAACTTTTTTTCTCGCGTTAATCCCGTTGGCCTCCAGCCATTCGGTGAGAGTCTCCCAATGCGGTTCGCAGCGATAGCGCCGGTACGTCGTGGCCTTCCACTCCAACGAGGAATTGACCACGAAGCCATCTTGTCCTTGCTCTTTGAAACTGAGCAGTTCTTTCATCAGCGATGGTTCAACGTAAACTGTGCCGCCTGAACCGTGCTTCGGTTCGATGTATTGGTTGGCTTCGATTCGGATTGAATTGTCCTCCGCGTTCAATTGAGTCCAGAGGCACACGTCCGCTTCGCCTCGACGGAGGCCGATGCAAAGGCAGAGAAGGAACAACTTGTAGACTTCGGGATTCGGTGCGCGCAGTTCATGACGCGCTTTCGTTACAAGCCCCTCGTATGTGACGCCGGCCGGCGCTTGGAATTTCATCGAGCCTGGTCGCTCGAAGTCCACGGTTTCAAACCAATATGCCTCTCGTTCCCCGCGTTGGCCGTCCGGCACTTTGAATTTGGGAACTTTGACGCGGAAGTTCGGTTTGCAGATGATTGCTTCGCTGAACAGACTTTTTGTGTTTCGCAGCCAACTATTGAAAGACCGGTTGACTTCGAGCTTCCGTCGCGGATCGCTCCCCGCACGTTGTAGCCGGGCAATCTTCCAATCGGCGACGGCAGCGGGCGTAATGGCTGAAAGGAGAGTTGCATCCACAAGTTTGCGCCAAGCCGTTAAACCGCCCTTGCGGTAATCGTATTTGGAAACATCTGACTTCACTCCTGCAATGTGAGCGGCCAACTGTCGCAAGGCTTGAGCATATTGTCGAAATGTCACCGGTTTCAGACTTGCAGTCCTTTCCACCTCGGCGAGGAATTCGCCGACAGTGGCGGAATCGCTGCTCATTTCGATGGGCGGCATTGCCTGTGGGGCAAGTTCATTGATGGTGGCAGACCAGCCTTTTGCCAGTAAGGACAAATACAGATCGCGCGCTTTGGTCGCCGCCTCCTCCTTGTTCGCGGTTTCCAAATCGAAACTCTTGCGGATTCCTTTGAAGTGGATACGGACCGACCATTCGGCGACCTCGAATGTTTTGCTGTCGCGCGTGTAAGACCGATGCTCAAGCCGGGACTTCCAATAATTGGCGTGGGTCTTCGGGTAGGACCGCTTGGCTGCAATCTCCGATGCGGCGGCATCCGCACCGTTTGAATCGGCAGAGATGTTTCCGGCGCTCATGCCATGATGCCAGCAAAAAAACAGAGCGCACAGGTGTATCAGCTACACACAAAAATTTGAACTCCACGCAGGCTCGCAAACCGAGATTTGCTTGGCCAATTCTTGGCCAATTTTTCGGTTTTGAGCAGTCGTATTGAGTTGCGTGGAGTTTTACAATTTGCTTGAAAACCACGAAAAAGCAGCCAATTTAAGACCAAACGCTACCCGGTGCTACTGGTCAAGACCCTGAACTGCGGGACTCTTAATCAATTGGTTTAGGGTTCGAGTCCCTACCGGGGCACCAGCTTTGGCTAAAGCTATCAGGCGTCGCTGAAAGCCTTGCTGCAGCCGGGGGAGTGAAACAAATAGCGCGCAGGGAAACCCGACGCAAAGGCGTGGCCGGCGGGCTATCGCGCCGCCAACCCGGAGCGGCTGACGCGTTGAATCATCCGACTTGATTTCGCTAGACAAATTGTACCGTCCGGCGCGTCATATCAGATGGAATGCGGCGGGAACCGGAATTCAGGCGGCTCTACGACGAGCACGCCCAGTCGCTTTATGCCTTTCTGCTCAATTTTACGCGCGACGAATCCGACACCCGCGATTTGCTACAGGAAGTTTTTGTCAAACTGGCCCGCAACCCCGAATTGCTGGACGATGTTCGCGACGAACGCGCGTTTCTCATCCGGTTCGCACACAACGCGGCGATTGATTTGATCCGGCGCCGCGGCACGCGCGAACGAACCAGAGAAAATTTTGCCGCCGAATCCGTTTCGCCGTTTGCGCCGGCCAATGATCCCGATGAACAGATCTTTCGCGCTGAACTGGCGAAGGCGCTGGCCGGATTGCCGCCCGACCAGCGGGCCGTCGTGCACCTGAAACTCTGGGAGGGGCTGACCTTTGAGCAAATCGCCGACGCGCTGGCCATTCCCCAGAACACCGCCGCCAGCCGCTATCGCTATGGCCTAGACAAATTACGCGAGCGCCTGCGTCCACTCTATGAAGAAATGAAGAGGACGGAACAATGAATGAAGAGATGGAACAATTTGAACGGCGCTTGAGCCGCCAGCCTTTTCGGCAGGTTCCCGCCGAATGGCGCGAGGAAATCCTTGCCGAGGCTGGCCGAGGGTCGAAGGTCGAGGGTCGAGCGCAGAAACGGCTTTGGCTCTCGTCCCTCGTCCCTCGTCTCTCGTCTGTTCTGTGGCCTCATCCCGTTGCCTGGGCCGGTCTGACGGCCATCTGGATTTTTATTTTCGCGGTGGATACTTCGCTGCGTGACCGGCCGTCGGTGGTTGTAATAAGCAATTCATCGCCGCCGGCAGAAATCATCGTGGAAGTGCGCCAACAGCAGCGGCTGCTCGCCGAATTATTGGGCCCGCGTGAACCGCGCGAGGCGGACCGGTCAAAATCCGCGGCGCCGCGACCACGAAGCGAATTTACGGGGATTCTGTCGGTGTAAGTCGGGAGGGACGGCGTGTCGCCGTCCCCATGTGAAATTTATGAATGAAGAACCCAAAAGCATCTGGAAAAAACCGCGGCCGATGTTCCGAGGATTACGGGCCTGGCTGATTTTGCTGATTGCCACTTTTCTCGTTACCTTCGCCATTGAAGCCTTGATCAATAATCTGCCCAGGAATTCATCGGACTGGCCGCCGGTCGTTCTGTTCATCGTAATCTTCAGCGCCATTATCGCGACCGTGTCTCTTTGTCTGTGGGCCTTTCTGTGTTGGCTTTGCCACTGGCGCAACTTCAGGCGGTTTCTCTTTGGACTTGTCTGTTTCATCACGCTGGCGGCGTTGTTCTATGTCGAGGAAGACTGGCGCGGGAAGCACGATTGGAAGAAATTCAAACACGAATGGGAAGCCAGGGGCGTACAGTTTGGTCCAGCCAGTGTCATCCCGCCGGCGGTTCCTGATGACCAGAATTTCGCCATGACGCCGGTTTTTGACGCGGTTGACAAATTGATGGACCAGAAATGGCGCACGCAGCATCGAAATCCGCACATGGGCAAAGATGGCGATCAAATGGAATGGGATACGAACATCATAAACCGGCTGGACATGGCCATATCCGAAAACGGCGAAAATCCCACCAATGGCATTGGCAACTGGCAGAAATCAACCGCGAGCGATTTGGAAGCTTGGCAGCAATATTATCGCGGACTACAGGCCAGGACGAACGAATTCCCCATTCCTCCACAGCCGCAAACGCCGGCGCAGGACGTCCTGCTGGCACTGAGTCCGTACAATTCGTCCATTGGAGAATTGCGCCTGGCGGCCCGACTGCCTGATTCGCGCTTTCCGCTCTCTTACGACATGGAGCCGCCCGCGGCCATCTTGCTTCCGCATTTGGCCGGCCTTAAACGCGCCTCGCAAGTGTTGCAATTGCGAGCCATTGCCGAGTTGCAAAACGGCCGAAGCGACCAGGCGCTCGCCGACGTGAAACTCATACTTCGTCTGGGTGACTCGATTCACACCGAACCATTTCTGATTTCCCAGCTGGTGAACATAGCCATCGTGAATATCGCGCTGCAGCCCGTTTGGGAGGGCTTGGCGGCGCACCAGTGGTCGGATACGCAGCTTCAGGAACTTGACGCGGAACTGGCAAAATTGGATTTTCTTTCCGATTACCATACAGGCATGCGCGGCGAACTGATGTTGTGTGAAATCGGCGACATTGAATATCTGCGTCATTATCCGGAGCAAACACCGAATCTGAGCGGGGACGGCGTCGTCGATTCTCCATCGCGAATTCCCGGGTGGACGATCTGGTGCGCAATTCCGAATGGCTGGTTCTACCAGAATGAATTGCGCTGTGCGCGTCCGATGCTGGGATGTTATTTGCCGATGGCTGATGTCAACCAACGCACGGTCCGGCCGGGGGACGTTCAGCGTGCGGAGGCAACCGTTAGCGGCGGACTCAAGCATCCCAATCCTTACAATCTTGCGGCTCGATTGTTCCTGCCGGCGCTGGGTGCGGTGGTGACCAAATTTGCCTCCGGTCAGGAGTCGGTGGATATGGCGCGCGTCGCCATCGCGCTGGAACGTTATCGCCTGGCCCACGGGGAATATCCTGAAGCACTGGACCCGCTGGCGCCACAGTTCCTGGCCCAATTGCCGCACGACATCATCAACGGCCAGCCGCTGCATTATCGCCGGACCTCCGATGGTCAATTTGTGCTTTATTCCGTCGGCTGGAATGAAACGGATGATGGCGGCGTGGTTGTCTTGAATAAGGGTTCTTCGTCCCGGGTTGATATCAACCAGGGCGACTGGGTCTGGAGTTCTTCAGCTGTAAAAAATTAGCCGCATTGTGGTCGACGTCTCCCAGGAATGCTACCAGTGTCGGGCTGAGAGTTGAGGCATTCGGGTATGCTGCAGAATGCTTGTGAATAACTCGTGTCACCCAAGCCGCAATTCTCCCTTGTCCTCATCGTGTTCCTGCGCCTGTTTGAGCGTGTAGGACTTTCCTCAGGCACAAAATCAATCCGGTTGCTTCTTATTCGTTCAAGCCCCACCGGATCTGGCCGCGTGTGTCACGGAGCAACGCTTCAAGAATCGGACCTATCTCTGTCGCCTGTATCCGAATCTGCTCCCGCATCTTTTCAGATTCATCCACCACCAATTCAATGTCGGTCTCCGCAATTTCCAGAAGCACCTGTCCACCCGGGCCGTTTGTGCCGTTCAATAGCTGTGTGGCCGGGTTCATATTTGAACCATGGGCCGATTCGGCATGATGTCAAGTCGGCAATTCCCTGGTCTTGATATAGGCGCGCTGCCTAAGGAGGGAACACCGGTTGCACCGCCGGCACGGTATTTTTATCGGCTTGAATTCCTTGAAGCAGATGGAGAACGTTGTCCACCGTGTCCTTAAACAGTCAAATCGCCGGTCCTGATTCGCCTCGCCAACAATCGAAGCGCCTCCGGGTGATTGGCAGCGTCGTGTTGGTGCTGGGACTCCTCAGCGCCGGCGCGGTTTATTTGATTCGGACGCACTCCGGTGAACCGACCGAGGACGAATTGCTGGCGGGAAATGCCAGGGCAGAGTCGCGGCAAATGGGCCTGCTTTATGGCAAGATGGGCCTTTTGACGCAGGAATGGTCCGACGACCTGAAACAACCCGGCACCCAGGCGCTTATCATTGCCGGCCTGTCTGTCTTGATTGCTGCAGGTTGTTTTTACTTCGCCCGGCTGGAAGACGATAACAACGAAATCCGCTGACCAAATAAAAGAGCGACGAAACATACTTGCGCCTCCGGCGCCTCCGGCTTAAGACGCGGTGATGCCTGAACCGTTCCAACCGGCCGATCCCCAGCGCTTTGAAGCCGCACTCCGCCGTTTCGACGAGGAAAACGCGCGCGACCCAAATGCCGAATTCGCCGACGGTGTGGCGCAACCTGGCGAGTTGCTGTACGCGCGGCGATTAAGCGACTGGGTGTTGCGCCTTTGCCCGGACGCGTCCGAGCCGCTGCGTCTGGCGGCGCGCTGCCAGCACCTGTGCCGCTGGGAAATCCCGCGCCGTTCGTATCCGATGACCCGCGCGGGTTATTTGCAATGGCGGACGGCGCTGAAAAAATATCACGCGCAGAAAGCCGGGGACATTTTGCGCGAGCTCGGCTACCCGGAAGACGCAGTCCGCCGTGTCCAGGACTTGAACCTCAAGAAACATTTTCCCGGCGACCCGGAAGCCCGCGTTCTGGAGGACGCACTCTGCCTCGTGTTTCTCCAATACCAGTTCGCCGCCCTGGCTGCCAAAACCGCCGAGGATAAGACCATCAACGCCTTGCAAAAGTCGTGGCAGAAAATGACTGCCGCCGCCCGGGCCGAAGCGCTGAAATTAAATTACGGCGAACGCGAAAAAGCCTTGCTGGAACGTGCGCTCAAAGGGTAATCAAACTCATGCCGCCATCGCCTGATGCGCCGCGCGAAAGCCAGGTCCCGCTCTGCGTGGATTTGGATGGCACGCTCATCAAGACCGATTTGCTCTGGGAATCGCTGGCGCGGCTGCTCCGGCGCAATCCGCTTCAGGTTTTTCCGGCCCTTTTCTGGTGGACGCGTGGCCGGGCTTTCCTGAAACAGCAACTGGCCCGGCGGGTTGCGCTTGACCCGGCGATTCTGCCTTATAACGAATCGTTCCTCGCGTTTCTCCGTGAACAAAAAAGTGCGGGCCGGAAATTGGTGCTGGTTACGGCGTCCGACCGCAATATGGCCTTGCCCGTTGCCAGTCACGTCGGGCTTTTTGACGAAGTGCTCGCCAGTGATGGCCGGATCAATCTCCGGGGCAAAAACAAGCTCGGAACCCTCGTTGAAAAGTTCGGCGAACACGGTTTTGATTACGCCGGCAATTCATCCGCCGACCTCGCCGTCTGGCGCGGCGCCCGTCTGGCGATTGTTGTCAACGCAGGTCCTTCGCTGGTGAAACGCGCCGCCGGGTGTGCCCGGTCCGGCCCGGTGTTTACCGCGGATTATTCACCCTTCGGCACTTTAAAACGGTTTCTCAACGAGCTTTTCCTGCGCAGCGGCTATCTGGCGGCGATCGGCGCGGGACTTTTGTTGACGGCGGCGTTTCCCAAATTCGGCGTTGCCGGCTTTGCCTGGGTTGTGCCGGGATTGTTGCTCGCCATTGCGCAGGGCAAGAGCCGCGGCGATGCCTTTCGCATCGGCTGTGTCGCCGGGCTGGCGCATTTTCTGTCGTCGCTTTACTGGCTGCTGCTGATTCCGGTGAATGGGTTCCCGATTTTGGGCTGGGTTTCCCTGGCCGCGGTCCTGGCGCTGTTTGTCGCAGCCTGGGTCTGGTTGGTGGCCGGAAAAATCGGCGAGGGTGATTGGGCGCGCCGGACGCGTTGGTCGCTTGCCGGCGCAGCGGTCTGGGTGGCGTTGGAAATGGTCCGCGCCCGGCTGCTCGGCGGCTTTCCGTGGGATTTTCTCGGCGTTTCGCAATACCGGATGGTTCCGTTGATTCAAATCGCGTCAGTGACAGGCGTGTACGGAGTTTCGTTTCTGGTCGTCTGGTTTTCCTTATCGCTGTTCTCCGCCATGCGCGCGATTTTCGGCGATCCGGCCCGGCGCTTTGTCTGGCAGGCCGAAATGGCCTTGCCGCTGGCAACCGTCATTGGCCTGTTCCTCTTCGGCTACGTGCGGCCGGGGCAGGGGAATTCACCGGTAGCGATGTTGCGCGTGACGCTGGTCCAGCCGAGCATTCCACAGACATTGATTTGGAACCCGGCTGAAGACGAGAAGCGGTTTCAACAACTGATGCAATTGACGGAAAAAGCGCTGTCGGAGAGCAGAAAGCGGGATTCGGAGGGGCAAGTGATACAAATAATCGATTCTTCCAAACCGGACGAAATGCAAAGTAACCAACCCCTTTCCCGTCCTTCGGACACCCTCTCCCCGCGCGGCGGGGAGAGGGATGGGACGAGGGGTGCGTCCCGGACGGACCTGTTGATCTGGCCTGAATCTGCTGTGCCGGAATTGGATGAGAATACCTTCGACGCCATCAGCCGGCTCGCGCAATCAAACCGCGTCTGGATCATTTTCAACAGCGAGGATGTGGTGTTCCAGCCGGACAAGACCAATTATTTCAACAGCGGCTTTCTGGTTGCACCGGATGGCCGGTTGGCGGACATTTATCACAAACGCAAGCTCGTGATGTTTGGCGAATACATCCCGCTGGTGCAATGGCTTCCGTATGTGAAATGGCTCACGCCCATCACCGGCAGTTTCACGCCGGGCGGCCAGCCGGTGACGTTTGCGCTGGGTGATCTGCATGTCAACGTTGCGCCGCTGATCTGTTTTGAGGATACGTTTCCGGGAACGGCGCGCGCCTCGGCCGGGAATGACGTGGATTTTCTGGTGAACCTGACGAACGACGGCTGGTTTGGCAACAGCGCGGCGCAGTGGCAGCACATGGCCACCGCCGTCTTTCGCGCCGTAGAAAACAACCTGCCGCTCATTCGCTGCGCGAACAACGGCGTGACGTGCTGGATTGATGCCAGCGGTCGCGTGCGGGAAATTTTCAAAGACCCCGGTGGCAGTGTTTACGGCGCGGGCGCGCTGACCGTTGACATTCCAGTGACAGAATCGGGCGCCGGGCGCGCGCCGACGTTTTACCACCGCCACGGCGACTGGTTCGGCTGGACTTGCGTGGCGGTGGCGGTCCTGGTTTCCATCCGGTCAAAAAAAACCGCTTGAAATATTTGGAGAAGAGGTAGATATAGAGGTAATCCAATAACCTTATGAAATCGAGCGTTCCAATCAGTGCGTTGTTGCATCACAAGGGCACGGCGCTGTGGTCCATAGCGCCGGAGGCGACGGTCTTCGAGGCCATCAAGCTCATGGCGGACAAAAACATCGGTTCGCTGCTGGTCATTTCGGGCGACCGGCTGGTGGGCGTGTTCACCGAACGCGATTACACGCGCAAAATCGCGTTGCAGGGAAAGCGGTCCAAGGAAACGCAAGTCCGGGAAATTCTTTCGGGCAAAATTGTTTCCGTTACCCCGCACCAGACCGTCGAGGAATGCATGCGGCTGATGACGGAAAACCGCGTGCGCCATCTGCCCGTCCTGGAAAACGGCAAGGCCATCGGCGTTGTATCCATCGGTGACCTGGTGAACTGGACGATTTCGGCCCAGGACGCGACCATTGCGCAGATGGAGCAATACATCAGCGGCAGCGTGACGGCGTAGTTGCGGTTCGAGCTACGCCTTCGGAATGACTTCCACGCGCGGCTTGATGACTGGCATCAGGGAGTTGGTACCGGTTCTCGGTAAGATACTCCAATCATCAATGCCTCTTTCCGGTACAACCAAGATGATGGTCCAGGGATAAGTCTGATAAACCCCGGGTGCCAGCGATTGGTGTTCTGATCGCTTGGCCAGCAAGGGCAGTTTGGGTTCGGAAGGTGTATCCGTATCGCTTGGGTTCAATTGGCGCGCAGGCGGGAAAGCGAGGTGGTCAGGGTCAAATTGAAGTGGCGACAGTGACGTTGGCAGATTTTCCAAGCCCATGGGCAGAAAGGATTTGGGTAACAAGAAACTTTGACCGGTCAGAACATCCGCAGTTGCAGGCGGTTGACTACATGTCAACACCACCGTTACTCCAAACACCAACACCGCTACGGCCAGTATGGCCGGTGTTAACAGGCCCTTCATGCTGAATCAGACACGGTTCATGGTCGGGCGTTCAGAAAAGCAAACCCGTATCCGCCGTTGCGCCGAAGTTTCGCTGTCTGTGCAAAAGGTTACGGCTTGGCCGGCGGCGCGTTGGTGTCCGCCGTGGGTTCGCGCTTCATGCCGGAGGTAACGCTGGATTCCCTGACGCGGTGGGCCACAAAATCCTCCTCGGCCACGTCGCCCACCTTGCGGTGGAACTTGATCTGGTCGCCGTTCACCTTGCCCGTGTATTCGATGCGGAGTTCGTTGTCTTGAAACTTGAGCGGTTCGACAAAGAAGATTCCATTCGTGCTGACCGTGCCCTCGGTAATCGCCACGGTGTTGGTGCCCATTTCCCGTTCGCCGGTGGCCGTGCCGGTAACATTGGTCCCGTCCACCTTGAACACGTAGGTGTACTTTTGCTGGCCGATCTGGCTGTCGAACTGGCCTTTCCAGGTCCCGGCGACGCTGTCGTCGGCGCGGGCGGTTCCGGCAAACGCCAGGGCACAGGCCGCGAAGGTGAGTGTTTGGATGCAGATTTTCATAATGGTTTTGATGGTTTTGGTTTGGACAGTCCGTAGAAAGCCACAACCGGGCAGGGGAGGGAAGGAAATTTGCGCAACAGCAGTTTGGCTTTAATCCTGCTTTTAGCGGCATAGCATGATGAACCGCCGTCATAGCCAATCGCTTTCTGCCTGGAAGACAATCCCGATCGCCGTTCTATTTTTGTCCGCAACGGTGCTTGAGTTTGCTGGCTTGCCGGTTGGCTCCGCCAATGCGTTGCCGTCCAAAATCGTCACCACCGACGGAAAAACCTACAACGCGGTAAAACTCCAACGGGTTTTGCCGGATGGATTGCTGGTTCGATATCAGCCGGATTCCGGGGGGATGGGTTTGGCGCGTCTTAAGTTCGTGAACCTTTCGAAATCACTCCAACAGCAGTT
>JGI12270J11330_10003005_pt1 | contig 12240 bp, 7 predicted proteins | sample PeaSoiMetSII2010_FD_11330 | JGI IMG/M metagenome (IMG submission 11330)
AATCCGTTGCCCCGCGCATAGCCGAGATCCCCGGCGTTCTCGCCGTTTCCGGCGAACTTATTTCGCTTGTTGCAACCGACCGCGATGAGCACGTGCTCGCAGTGGGCTGGCCGGAAGATAGCTTCTTTTGGCAGAATGTTCCGCTCGAAGAGGGGCGTTTGCCGCATCTAGGCGAACGTAAGGTCGTGCTGGTCGGCATTGACCTAGCGCACGCCCTGCAAAAGCGCGCAGGTGACGCTATCGGCCTGTTGGGGGAGCAGTTTCAGATTGTGGGGGTTACCCGCTTTAACTCAATCATCAATCGCAACGTAGTTGTTGTCCCGCTCGCCGATCTGCAAGAGCTGACATTTCGTTCTGGCGCGGTGACTTTCTTGTCCGTCAAGCTTGCGCATCCGGAAAGCCCCGCCGAGCTCGATCGCGTGTCCAGCGCCATCGAGGCCGATGGCGATCTATCCGCGTCGAAGAGCGAGAGCGTACTCCGCAACGACAGCATGCTCGGTCTCTTGCGCGCGGTGTCAACATCAATGGCCTGGGTCGCGCTTCTGATGGGCGTTCTCATGGTCCTCAACACGCTGCTGATGGCAGTCCTGGAGCGCACGCGAGAAATCGGCATCCTGTCGGCGATCGGCTGGTCGACCGAGCGCGTCATGGGGGCAATCGTTATCGAGGGGTTCATCCTGTCCACCATCGGCAGCGCCGTTGGTGCCGTTATCGGCATAGCCGGATCGCACCTGCTCAGTGCGATTCCGGCCATCGGACGCTTCGTTGCCGTGCGACCGACACCAGCGCTCGTCGCCGCAACGGCCTTGACGGCAATAGCGTTAGGCATTCTTGGTTCGTTTTATCCAGCGTGGTTAGCGACCCGGCAAAGTCCCGCTACGGCGCTTGGACACGCCTGAGGTGCATCCAAGCGGTGAGCGGAGAATGGCCGCTTCTGGCACAAAGCGGCCCACCTTCGATGACTGCGAATGTGTCAGCTACTGACCCGAGGCGGACACACAGCGACTGCAGCTTCGCGCCCAACAGGGACCTCCCCAGTCCCTCGAAGGTGAGTAGCTCTTATCCTTCCAGAAAGTGTCCGAATGCGGCTAGCGGCCGAATGCGGTCNCAGATGATTTTCGTGATCGCCAGCATTGGTACGGAGAGGATCGCTCCGGGAGCACCCCACATCCAGAACCAGAAGACGAGCGAGATGATGACGAGAACGGGATTGAGGGTNAACCNCTTGGCGAGAAGCATCGGAGTTATCGTCTCGCCTTCGATCAAATGAATTCCGAGGTAAAGCCCAGCAGGCAGGAACGCTTGCCAAAGCGTGTCAATGGTCAACAGGCCGGCGAGGAAAAAGATCACCACGCCCAAAATNGGACCAAGGATCGGCACGAAGTTCAGCAGAAANGCGACCGCNCCCCANAGNATCGGGTCGCCGATCCCNGTGAGCCACATAACNATTGCCGTGGCAATACCNACTGCGGCANTCATGAGCGTAATCGTGACCAGATACGCNGAGATATCGCTTTCGATCTGTTGNGAGATGTCGACNGCNTGGCGCTTATTGCTGAAGCTTGGCANNATCTCGACNAGNCGGCGNAGGAANGTGTCACCAGACACGAGCAGGAATAAGAGGAACAGAATCGTCGTAAAGAACCCGCTAGCAAAATCCCGCGTGCCGGTGAAGAGCCTCGTCATAAGCGTTGAGCCGCCCTCCGAGAAGGCGGCGGGTGCGCCTGCCGGCTGTCCATAGTCCTCGACCTGCTGCAGAAATCGTTGCAGCGTGTTGATGGGTGCCTGCAAGAAACTCAGCCGCTCCTGAAGCCGAGGAATACCCTCCGGAAGCTTGGCCGCCCAGGTGCTAGCCGGACCCTCAATGGCCGCCCCCAGGCCGACGATTGTTCCGAATACTGCAAGGATCAGAAGCAACGCGGCGAGGATCCGCGGTACGTGCCATCGCTCCAATACCCGCATGGCTGGCTGCAACAAGAGCTTGAGAATGACGGCAATGACTAGTGGTAGTACAATCTCGGCCGCTACAGAGACCGCAGCCAGCAGCGCAAGAGCGAATAGACCGCCGAGGAATATGACTTTCGGATCGGAGGGTAGAGGCATCTCCTCCGGCTCTTCTGCCGGCGGCACGACCTCCAACTTCTGCTGCTTGTCTGCCATGCTCGATATCGATCATTCCTGGCTCGCAACGCGCACGATCGACACGATAGTGCCCTGTGTAGCGGATAGCCACCGCTTCTACTCGGGTGGGCAAGCGTCTCCACGATACGTGCCCGCCCTAACCTCCTAAAAAGCCCTCGCATCTTTGGTTCGCGTTTGGCGACGAACGTGGCTGTTGACTCCATGCCGCGCGCTCAGGACGTGGCGACCGACGCGATCCAAGAAACCGGCGATGCAATTCAACGTAACCCGCTTACCGCTATCGGAATCGGCTTCGGCGTTGGTTTCGTATTCGGCCTGGCCATGGGCGGACGCCGTTAAGCCGTAAGGGATCAATCACTGACCGCCAGCGGCCGGCCAGCGGGGTTAGAACCTGTACGCCACTAGGAGCCTCCCGCTGCTGCGCCCGCAACAATTGAGACGGTCGTCCCCTGGGGGCCACTGGATTTCTGGACCGTGGCGTCGAGTTGACGGGCCAGCGCTTCAACAATGCTCGTGCCGAAACCAATATGTGGTCTCTCAGCACTATCGTCTCCAGGCCCCGTGCCATTATCCGATACCGATAGGCGCCAGCCAGAGCCCTGAGCGTCGTAGCTGACCAAGATTTCACCGGTTTCGCCGCTCGAGAACGCATGCTTCAACGCGTTAATCACGAGTTCCGTCACGATCAGACCAACGCTCACCACTTCGCTGGAAGTTGCCGCGCCGCTAGTGGCCTGCACCTTGATCGAGACCGGCCGGCGTTCACCGACCATCGACTTTGCAAGGCTGTCGCACAGCCTCGATAGATAGGGCCCGATCTCGATGCTCTCGTTCAATCCCGAGGCCTGCAGTTGCTGTTGTACCGTTGCCACCGACATGACGCGCTGGTGGGCATCGTACAGGTGCAGGCGAATCTCCTCGGATTGCACGGTCCGCGCCTTGAGAAGAAGAATGCTGGCGATAATCTGAAGGCTATTGGCGACGCGATGCCGCATCTCCTGCAGCAGAATTTCCTTCTGTCGAAGCAGCGGAATGACCGCGGCACACAAGTCGTTGCCCTTCGGTATCTGCCTTGTGATTGGCAATCCAAAGACGGGGCGCAAGGTTGCGGTACGGGTGAATGATCGGGGACCCTTCACGCCAGGTGTCATGCTCGACCTTTCATCGGGAGCGGCAGAGGCCATTGGCATGCGATCGACACAAAGCGTGACAATGAGCCGCTGTTAGCGCTCCGCCGCAAATAACGGCGACACCGGCTCCCGTCGAAGGGGGGTCCTGGACGACCGCGCTCCAGAACGGAGAAGGGTGATTGCGCTCCAGGTTTCCGCACCTAGCCGGAACGTCAAAAATCAACCAATGAGCCCGGAGCCAGGTTTACAAAGACGGCGGCACATTCGTTCTTGGGGTGCTTCGGCCAGCGGTGTGATGGGAATAAGGTGCGGTACGAGGCTTCGCACGATCTCCTCGATGTCAGCGAGTTCGCCGTCGTATACGGGTTCGGCACCGTATTCCGTGAGTTCGGCGTAGCGGCGGAAGACGAGGCGAACAGGTCGGCCACCTGCGCCAGCCCGGCGTGGTGCGACTTGGTGAAAAATGCGCTGTCGATAATCTGGTCGAGCGGTTGCTTTGCCATGGTGGTATGGCTCATCGCCTCGGTGGCTTTCTCGCTCTACGTATCGAACTTCGCTAACTGCGATCGAATCTACGGGTCGCTCGGCGCCGTAATCATCTTGTTGTTCTGGCTGTACATCTCGTTCTACATCGTTCTGCTCGGCGCCGAGATTAATGCCGAGCTTGAACTGCAGACGGGCTGCGTGTCCGCTACAAACAGGTCTGGTTGACGGGTGCGAGCCACGAGTCCACTGCGTGCTGAAAAACGAATCATTTCAAATCATGTGCAAAAACGCGGGGCGGCGCGAGGCTTTTCGCCTACATTGATCGCGACCTTGGGACACAAAGCTTGTGCTTACCGTGATTGCTGTGGCTCTGAGCGTCATTGGCGGGCAGACTCATTCACCTGTTGCCGTGGGTTCCGGTCGGTGATGTAGAAATCGCCGAGGACGAGCACATCCATCTCGGTCCGCAGATAGCATGAGATCGCCTCTTCGGGCCGCGCCACGATTGGTTCCTGCCGGTTCAAGCTGGTGTTGAGGATCAGAGGTATGTTGGTCAGTTTGGCGAATTCCTCGATAACACCATAGAAGCGCGGGTTCGCGGCGCGATCGACGGTTTGGATTCGCGCAGTACCGTCGACGTGGACGGCGGCCGGTATCAGGTGAACCTTGTCGGCTCGCACTCTCGGGGCTATCGTCATGAATGGATCGCTCTGATCGATCTCGAAGAACTCTGACACACGCTCTATGAGCACAGCCGGGGCGAACGGACGAAACGGCTCGCGGTGCTTCACTCGCGCGTTGAGCTGATCCTTCATCGCCGCCCTCCGGGCGTCGGCCAGAATGGAACGATTCCCGAGTGCACGAGGACCCATCTCGAACCGACCCTGCAACCAACCGACGATTTTGCCTCCGGCCAGATCGCGCGCCACTTGGGCCAGGAGCTCGCGCTCGCTCATGCGCTGATATGCCAATCCGGCCTGTTGCAGCGCGTGGGTGATTTCGGCATTGCTGTATGCAAGGCCGTAGAATGGGTGCGTCAGCGTGAACCGGCGAGGATGCCCGAGCGTCTGATGATAATGCCAAAGTGCGCTGCCGAGGGGAGCGCCCGGGTCAGATGCGCAGGGTGGCACCCAAACAGACTGGTAATCTGTATCGGAAAGAATGCGGGCGTTCGCCACACAGTTCAGGGCCACGCCACCGCTAAGACACAGATTGCGCGACGGATAACTCTTGGAGAGCGCGCGAACGATGTGCAGGATCGTTGCTTCGACGGTGGACTGAAGCGCGGAGGCGAGATCGCGATGGCGATCGGTGATGGGTTCGTGTGGTTGGCGAGGGGGTCCAAAGATGTCAAAAAACTTCTTTTTGAAGGGCTTGTTAAGTCCATGGATGTTGTAGCTGATGAAGTCCAAGTTGATTGAAAATCGTCCGTCCGGCTTCAGTTCAACGAGCTCGCGGAATTTTGCCGCGTAGGTCGGGCCACCAGTGGCGGCCAGCGCCATGACTGTGCCCTCTTCGAATACCCTAAACCCCAAATACTCCGTGACGCACGAGTAGAGCATGCCAAGGGAATCGAAGAAATCGCTCTGCCACAAACGCTCGAGTCGATTGCCGGAGCCTATATAAGCCGACTGGGCAGTCTCGTCGCCGTATCCGTCCATTACGACCACGGTTGCTTCCTCGAACGGAGACACAAAAAAGCATGCCGCATGGGCGTCGTGGTGACGCACCTGGATAATTCTTGGCAGCCTCTTTTTGAATCCGAACTGCCATTTCAATCCGCATCGAAGCGCCATTGGCATACAGACGATCAGTGTGGCCTGCGTTCGGCGCGCGCTTGGCCGAAGTAGATTAACGCTGCCAGGAAGACGCCCCACCACAGCCGAGAAGGCGCTTCGCCTGAAACACTTCATGTCCCAAGGTATGGTGATTACATCGATGTCATCGATGTCTGGGCCCTGGCCGTTAAATGCCGCCGTTAGTGAGAGGAAGGGGAACCGTAACGTATGCTTTTCGCGGTTGAAACGTTCCTCTTCTAAAACGAGCGTAGGGACACCATCGCTCAGCAACGCTAGACCGGAATCATGGGTCTTGGTTACGATCCCGAGAATGTGCACGACGACCTACTGCGCGACCGACCGAAAATCCGCGGTCGCCATTCTATGGCTGGGCCACGATAATTGACCATGAGGTCATCTGCCACGATCTCGCGGTTTGGAATGGAGGAAGTAATGTAAGATACAGTGAATCTCGAGCCGAGTGAGCCGAAATAGTTTTGCGACCCGTAACGGTGCGTCACTCACTTTTCGATAGCGGGAGTAGACTCCGTCGAAGCGTGAGCGTCAGTGCGATGCAGGCGAAGGCGCAGCCTTATCGGCGCGATGCCGTCAGCGCCGATCTTTTCGTGAAGCCCGACGTGGTCACGGCAAGATCATGTACCGTGTGCTGGCACGGCGTGGTCTCGCCGGTCGTCTGTACTCTCGCGCCAGGGTCTGCTGGTAATCAACGAACCCTGCATCATTCACCCGGGGTGTTAACCCGGGGGCGGCAGCCCTGAGAGGGTGCTCAATAAGCGTAGGCTGCGCTCTCGGATGCCACCATGTCAGCCTCGGTCGCACTCACCTAGGCGATGACGAGGCCGGTTCTTTTTGGCCGCTTCATCATTAAGAGAAGCGGCAGGATGGCGAAGGTAAGCCACCCGATGAACCAGAACAGGTCGTCGAAGGCAAGCATCTGGGCCTGACGGGCGACCTCCTGGGCGACTTTGGCCATGGTACTCGGCGACCGGATATCCAGCCCCTGCGCGGCAAGAGCGGCAACTGCGGGATTGAAGGGACTGATATGGCCGATGAGAGTGTCCCAATGGATCTGGCCTTGGCGCACCAAGAGCCAACTTACCAATGCGATTCCGATCGAGGCACCAATGTTGCGCATCAGGGCCATGACGCCAGAGGCCGCGTCGAGCTTGGCGTCAGCGATGCTGCCGAAAGCGACAGCGTTCAGGGGCACAAAGAATAGCCCCATGCCTGCGCCGGCGATCATCCCTGGCCAGATGAGGAACCAGGCATCGACGAAGGGCGACATACGCGCCATCACGATGGTGCCCATCGCCGTCAGGACTAGGCCCGCAGCAACCAGGTAACGCGAGTCGATCAGGCGCATCAGGAGACCTCCGGTCACCGCAAGTGAAATTGCGCTCACCACCGCCCTCGGTACGAACAGGAGACCGGCGCTCATGGCCGGATAGCCCATCAGGCGCTGGGTCAGGAGAGGCAGAAGCGCAACGGTGCCGAAAAGTGGGATGCCGTACGCCGCGCTCGCGATAAGACCCGCGGCGAAATTGCGATCCTTGAGCAGCGACAGGTCAACGATATTGTCAGCCTTGCCCCAGCCGTGCATCACGAAGGCTGCGCCCGAGAATAGGGCAATCTCGGTAAAAACCTGGATGAAGCGCGAGTCGAACCAGTCGCGCGTCGGACCTTGATCGAGAACGAACTGGAGCGAGCCCACTGCGAGTACCAGGAGCGCAAGACCCGTCCAATCAGTCTTGAGGTACTTCATCGGCACGCGGGGGAGATGTTCCATGGCGAGCAGCAGCGCGACCAGGCCGATGGGCACGTTGATGTAGAACACTGCCCTCCAGACGAAGGTGTCGGTCAGCCAACCGCCAAGGACAGGCCCAAGCACGGGAGCGACCATGATGCCGAGGCCGAAAATAGCGAGAGCCTGCCCATGCTTCTCGCGCGGGAAGGCATCGAGCAGGATCGCCTGGCTTAAGGCCACGAGCGGCGCGCCGCAAACCCCTTGCGCGACCCGGAAGATCACCATGCTGAGGAGATTCCAGGAGAGGCCGCACAACCCCGAGGAAACAATGAAACCGACAATTGAGATGATAAGCAGCCGCCTTCGCCCTAGCCTCTCCGACAGATAGCCTGTGAGCGGCATCACCACCGCGGCGGAGACAAGATAAGAGGTGAGCACCCAGGTGATCTGGTCTGACGTGGCTCCGAAGGCGCCGAGCATGTGGGGAATGGCGACGCTCACAATCGTGATGTCGAGCACCTCGAGAATGGCGGTGAGCACGACGGCAACCACCAGCGCAACCGAAGGCCGCTTGACGGGCTCCTCGATGGGGGAGTTGGGTACCTCGTCGCGCGAGGGTGAAAGACGCTTTTTCGGCGGTCGCGGCCCTCCCGACGTGGATACGCGCCGGGTCATTTGTCATCCTGGGTCGTGTCGATCATCACCAAGGTGCTTGCGCCACCGCGGAGCGGCTCGCCGCTCGGTCTTGCAGTTCACAATTCCAAATAAAGAGGGCCGCCATCTTCCTTCTCGTCCGGTTCGTACAGGCCCGCAGGTATGAAATCAGCCCTATACGAATTTGAAACCTTCCTTGAATACGACCGCTGTCCGGGGATGCTCGACCTTGGCCAAGGCGATCATAGACCGGTCCGCGGCGCGCGATACTTCGAGTGTGGCGCGAGGATTCCGAGGCAATACTCGTTCCATACGGCATAGCAACCGAATATGAGCCGGGCGAGATCGAGATAGCCGGGTCGGTGTTGGGGTCCACATCCCACGCCCATCGTCTTCACTCAAACCACTTTCAAGAACAGGCACTCGGAAGATGACTCAACTCAACAGTGGCTCATTTGAAGGGCAGCGCGAGCTGCGTCACGTAGTGCTGGGGAAAGTGCGGGCGATCCTCGATCCCGATGTCCCCGACGCTCGGCGGGCGCTCGGAACCTAGCTTCAGTGTTCCGAGCAGCCTGTCCCAAAACGTGAGGAATAGTCCGAAATTCACGTCGCCTTCCCCAGCCCAGTTTACATGGTGCAGCCGGTGCACGGGTCCGACTGCCAAGAATTTCTGGAACGGTCCGAGCTCATAATCGACATTGGAGTGCTGCACGAGAAGCTGCACTGAGATGGCGAAGGCGAGTAGCACAGCTACGGGCACCGGCAGGCCGGCCAGCAGGAGGGGAAAGGTGCCGGCCGCAAGATCGAGCATCTGATGCAACGGATGCCTGACGAGGCCGTTGAAGCTGTAGAGGCGGTGCACGCCGTGATGGATCGCGTGTAGGCTCCAGAGCCAGCTCAAGCGGTGGCTGCAATAGTGGATCATGGTCATGCTGAAATCGGCGATGACGATTGCAAGGAGCAGTTGCATGCCAATCGGCAATGACACGGGCCAGATGCTCCGCCACGGCATGAGCACGGTAATGAGCGGCAACAGCAGGATCGCGGTAATGTTCGCGATTTCGTAGATGACGCCATGCGCGACGTCCTTGCCGGTGTCTGCTTGTGCTTGGTTCCAGGCCTTCTCGTAAGGCAGGATGGACTCCACAAGCAGCGACAGACCGACGGCAACGACGAACAAGACGCCGATCCAAACGAAAGAATGCCCGCCGCCGATGAGGTAGACGGCGAGGACGTTGAGCCCGGCCATCATCGTCGGGGCATAGCCGAATCGGGCGAAGAAACGCAGAGCTGCCATCCGTACCCGCGGGGAGCGTTGTGGCGTTTCGAGAATCCCGTAACGACGGGGGACGCGCAAGACGCTAACTCGCCATTGCTCGCGCCTCGCCTAGCGGCTGCATTCGCGAGAAGGAGCGGACCGCATCGGGCAGAGCGTCGCTGCCGTCATCGGCGCAAGCCAGAGCACGCGTTATGGCGGCGTAATGATAATGCATCGCGACCTTGACTGCATAGATGAACAAGATGTGTGGCTCTAGAGCGCGGGTGCGCACCACGCGTAAGAGTTGCTGCCGGTATTTGGACCGCAGTCTCTCGTCCTCGACAAGGCGCAGGAGACGAAGGGCGACGACGAAGAACTTGACATAGTTGCCGACAACTCGCTTCGCCCACGCCCACCGATGGTGCCGCCAATAGGGGAGCTGGTGGAGGGTGAATTTAAAGCGATCGTCGATGAAAAGCGCATCGATGCGCTCGAAATAGGCCTCCGCCGTGTAGGCCCTCTGGATGACGCCAATGAATCCGTCACGAAGCTCTCCTCGCGACATGCCGAGGGGTATGACGTTGGTACCGTATCGGTTGCTTGCGTCCTCATCGTTCAGTCGCCCCGCCTTCTCGAGCCGCCCATAAAGAGGCGTCGTCGGAATTGCGTGCAGCATGCCGATCAGGGCTGTGCCGAGGCGCGCTTCGGTGAGAAATTTGGGCATTACGTCGAAGATCGAAGGATCATCGTGGTCAAAACCGACAATCATGCCGCACCAAACGTCCAGACCGTGCCGTTGAATGCGATGAACGCGCTCGACCAGCGTGCCCGCGTTCGGCCGCACGTTCTGAAGCTTTTTGGTCTCTCTCAGCGATTGCTCGTTGGGACTTTCAATGCCGACGAAAACGCTCTGGAAATTGGCCAGACCCATCAATTCCATCAGCTCTTCGTCTTCGGCGAGATCAAGTGAGGCCTCGGTGAACAGGGTGAGCGGATACGCCCGTTCTTGTTGCCACCGGACGATGTCATGGAGGATCGGCTTGATTGCCTTCTTATTGCCTATCAGGTTGTCGTCCACCACAAAGATGATCTGCAACCCGGCAAGCCTGAACGTCTCAAGCTCGGCCAAGACCTGTCCACTGGTTTTGAGGCGGGGGCGCCGGCCAAAGGTCACGATAATATCACAGAACTCGCAGGTGAAGGGGCACCCGCGGGAGATCTGCATGCTCCCGAACATATAACGATCGGCTTTCAATAGGTCGACGCGCGGCAGCGGCAACCGCGCCATGTCGGTCTTTTCCTGCTGCTCATAGCGCGTCTTCTGGCGGCCCTGCTCCCAGTCGCGCAGAAACTGCGGCCAAGTGAGATCCGCTTCACCGACGAAGACGACGTCGGCAAGCCCTTCCAACGCTTCTCCCTCGACCGTCGCCATCGGTCCCCCGACGACAGTCATTACGCCTCGAGACCGAACCTCCTCGAGAATCTCCCGCATTCTCCTCCCTTGAATGCTCATGCCGGTTAAGCAAACGATATCGGCCAGACCGAGGCGTTCGAAGTCCATGTCCTCAACGTTTTCATCGATCAGCGTCACGTCGTGATGGTCAGGAACGAGTGCGGCCAGCAACGCCAAGCAGGCCACCGGGAGGTTCGCGCGCTTCCCCAACAAACCGATGCACTTTTCCATTCCCCAGAACGAAATATCGAAACGAGGATTGATGATGACGATATCGGCCATGGTCGTATCCAAGGATGCGGCAGTCGCAGGATACTGGCGAAATGTGGCGGTTGAGCGCCACACCCAGACGCTTCAATAAGCGAAAAAAGGATCGATAATAAAGAAGTAACACAGACACTTAGCTTGTAACAAGGGAGGGATTCGAAGCCCCTGACTGTTCAAACCGGTGACGATCGAAGACCTGGTCGACATTGTCAAACCATCCCGACCACCCGTTCGCGCCGCGATAGCTCGCATAGCCCTGCAACCTCAAAAGGCAGCAAGCCGCGATTTTAGGAGAGGCTTGCTAAGCCGACGCTTATCAGCGTGGACTCCAGAGGAATCGAGTTCGGTATAGGGTCGGTCAAGTATGGTCGCAACAGCTGTCGAAAGCGTTCGCGAACGGTCACGGACGTTTTTGGCCTAACTTCCAGAGGATCCATGTGCGGGTTGGCAGGCGTCATCGATCTTGAGGGCCGGCGGACTCCCGGTACGGCGATGCTGCTACGCATGGCCGCCGCGCTTTTGCACCGGGGCCCTGATGAGGATGGATTCCTCGTCGCGCCTGGCGTGGGGCTTGCGCATCGGCGGCTAAGCATTGTCGGGGTCACGGATGGGCGCCAACCCCTCTTCAACGAGGATCGCACCATTGCCGTCGTCTGCAACGGCGAGTTTTTCGATTACCTAGAGCGGAAGGTGGAGCTCGAAGCCAAGGGGCACATCTTCCGCACCCATACAGATACCGAGATCATCGTGCATCTGTATGAAGAGCACGGTGAAGGAGTCTTTAACCATCTGAAGGGTCAGTTCGCCTTTGTTCTAGTCGATCTCAATCGCCGCATCGTGCTGCTCGCGCGCGATCGTGTTGGCATCTGCCCGTTGCATTGGTCAAGGCAAGGCGACTGGCTCTACTTCGGCTCGGAGATCAAAGCCCTGCTGGTTTCGGGTGCCGTTGTCCCTGCGGCTGATCTGCGCGGGCTCGACCACCTCTTCACCTTCTTCGCCATGCCGAACCGGCGCACCATGTTCGAGGGCGTGCAGTCCATCCCGCCAGGCCATTATCTCAAGCTCGCCTTCCGCGACGATGGCGGAGCGGCCGAGATCGTCGAGCGCCGATATTGGGAGTTCGATTTTCCCGATGCTGGCGATGAGGACAATCCTACCGACGGAAACGCTCTCATTGACGAATTCGAGGCCACATTCCGCAGAGCGGTCGAGATCAGGCTCAGGGCCGACGTGCCGGTGGTCGGCTATCTCAGCGGCGGGGTCGATTCGAGCTACGTGCTCGCAACTGCCTCGAGCTTGCGCGGCAA
>JGI12270J11330_10003013_pt1 | contig 12227 bp, 11 predicted proteins | sample PeaSoiMetSII2010_FD_11330 | JGI IMG/M metagenome (IMG submission 11330)
GAAGTAGAATTGCGCTGGTAAATATTGCTGGGCTCTCCGCGTTAGTTGTCTTCACCGCGTTGGTATACCTTCGAACGCAAGAACCTTTGATTCTCCTAATAGGTGGATTAATCTCCGTAGTTTCAGTAATCGGTACTACGATGGGAAAAAGTAGCTGAGTTTGCTCTCGAAATGCCGTTCGAATCAATTTTCTATGTAGGACCAGCATTAGCTGAGCGGCGGTTACAGATGACGCAGTCTTTCCCGGAGGCCACAGTTGGTGCGCTTATAGTCGATGAGAAAAGTGGTAACGTGCTGATCGTTCGCTCCAGTAAGTGGCAAAATAAGTACACCGTCCCAGGCGGCCATATTGAGCTTGGAGAGCCGGCAGAAGACGCGATCAAAAGGGAGGTTAAGGAAGAAACTGGTTTGGATGTTGAAGTGCAAAAATTGTTACTTGTGCAACAGGCGATTTACCCGAAATATTACATCAAACATGAACATTTCATTTTCATGGATTATGTCTGCAACGCGAAGAACACATTCGTCGAACTCGACGGAAGGGAACTTCAAGAATATGTTTGGGTCACACCGCGAGATGCCCTGAATCTTGATTTAGAAGATTTTACTAGAAAGTTCGTCGTACATTTCATATTATACCAGAACGGGAAATATGTACCGAACTGTGTATCCCTCTAGTTCATTTTTGTGAATTTAACGCAGTAACTTGATGTGTTGTTCAATCGATGCTGCTGAGTCGCGATAGATTAGATCACTCCTCCGATTCATCATTTTGTGAGTGTACGCCAAGGGCCTTCAGCAAACGTTGGTGCTCTTTCGTCGTTATCCATTCAACATAGAGGTAATCCGCTATTGCACCCTCAGACATTCCCATCTTGCGGGCTTCCTCAACCGCACACTGATATGCTTCAATCTCGGTCGGTCGATCTACGTAGTTGAATTTCTCGTCGAAAAGCTCCTTACCTTCTAGATACTGTCTGATGTGAATCAACTCATGAATTATGTCAAGATATAGATGGCGTAACTCGCCACTGCGCAAATATTCCAGTCCAACGAAGAGGCTTCCGTCCATATCGTTGACATGCATATAGTCGGCTTGATTGATGACAGTGACTTCTGTCGCTTCGAGAATTTTTCCCAAAAGAGATGGGTCCTCTACGTACCTATTGAGTATTTCCACGTCCTGCAGACCCGAGAAAATATCCCGTAGCCTATACCTGCCTTCCGGCAAAGCTCTGTTTACCGTGAAAGAATTCGTTGACGATATCTCCTGTTCGAGCCAGTATTAATCCTACATTAATACTGGCATGAATCGTTCTTCATTGATGGCACTACTCAAATGACCAACGATCGGGATTTCGTTGCCGCAAAATTCGCACCGATTCTGATCGTCGAGGTGCCAACCGTTTATGTTGAATCCGAGTCTTTCGACGACAATTTCACCACATCCTGAACAATACGTATGTTCGAGTGGATGTCCTGGAACGTTTCCGATGTAAGCGTAATTTAGACCTGCTTCCTTCGCCACGGCATGATGCTTCTCAAGTGTCAGTACCGGTGTCGAGGGAAGATGCATCAACTTGTAGTCGGGGTGGAATCTCAGAAAATGAATTGGAGTATCAGGTCCGAGGTTCTCATAAATCCATGAACATAGTTTCTTTGCGGAAGTCAAATTATCGCCTATTTCGGGAACTACTAAATCTGTGATTTCTATGTGAACATCAGTCTTATCTCGTATCTCTAGCAGGGTTTGGAAGATCGGATCAGAATTGGCGATCCCGATGTATTTTCGGACAAACGCTGTCTCCCCGCTTCCTTTGAAGTCAACCGTAATGCAGTCGAGAAAGTCTCGCATGAGGTCAACAGTTTGGGGAGTATCATATCCGTTCGAAACGAAGATGTTTATGAGACCGTTCTTTCTTGCTTCCACTCCTATGTCGTGTGCAAATTCCATGAATATTGTCGGTTGATTATACGTGTACGCTAAGCCTTGGCATCGATAACGCTTCGTCATCGCCACGACTTTTTCAGGCGTAACTTCGATCCCTTCAATTTTACGACGCTGGCTTATGTCGAAGTTTTGGCAGTAATGGCACAACCAATTGCAGCCTGTTGTCGCTATCGAAAATATTTTTGTGCCCGGCATGTAATGGGTCACGGGTTTTTTCTCAATCGGATCAATGTTTCCGGCGATGATTTTCCCATATACGAAGAGTTTCAGTTTTCCTGCTTCGTTGCCTCGAACACCACAGAGTCCGATCTTACCCTCTGGAATGTTGCAATATCGTGCACAGGCTGTGCATCGTACTCTGCCGCCCGGTAATGGTTCGTATAAGATCGCTTCTTTACCTGGCGTCGTGGTCTTCAACATCCTAGTCTAGAACTATTATTGTTCGCATAAGACTTGGGTCGAGATTGGAATAAAGATATCCATAGTGTCCATAGTTTGAGATGCTACCGAAAGTTTCAAGCCATCCAATGTTAGCTGATGAATCAAGTTTCGTTGGAATGGTCCGATTGTCGCAAAACGAACCTCATAACAAGTCAAATTGGGCTTATTCCGTACTGCCAATAAACATGGCTATCGGGCCAATCAGCACATTCGTCCAAATCTATTTACTTGAACTTCACGGAACGGTAATCGACATAGGACTCGCTACAACGCTGTTCAATGGAATAAGCATCCCAGCTGCGATGATCTGGGGCATAGCAACCGATCGTTTTCATCGACGGAAAGCTATCGTAGTCATAAGCTACTCAGCCGTTGCCGCAACATGTTTCCTTTTCCTGTTCAGTAAGACCATCGAAAGCGTTGACGTCTTGTACGCTATCTTTTCCTTTGTTTCATCCGCCGCTGCCACTCCCATAAACCTGCTAATCATGGAGACTGAAAAAAAATCAAAATGGACTTCAGCGTTCGCTGCGTTCTCTATGATTTCAAGCGTTGGTGTTACCTTAGGTATGCTGCTCGGTGTTGTGTGGGGAGATTTTCTTCCACTATATCTTCTGGCAATTCCGTTCGCGATACTCTCGGCTCAATCCGCGTTGATGGCGGCAGTGATGATTCCGGAGGCCCATATTGGGTTCGAGCGTGAAATCATAGTGATGGTTAGACGTAGTTTCTATGAGAGACTACGTGTGCTTCCTATGCTATTCCTCAAAGTCCCACGTGCGGTAGATTTCCGAAAGGTCTTCAACAGCGGAAGGTTTGATTTGACTAGGGACCCCTTTCTTCTCTACTCATCGATTGTTCTCTTCTACTTTGCGGCGGGAATTTTCAACACGTCACTCATTCCGTCAATGTATCAAGCCGGAATAACAAACAGCCAAATTTTCCTCGTGTTTCTCGTTGGAATGATCATTCAAACCGTCTCATTCAACTTCGTGGCTCCGCGTGTCGAGAAGAGGAGTCTAAAAGGGACGGCTACTCGAGGGCTAGTTTTGCGCGGAGTTTCTTACGTATTAATCGGTCTTTCCGCATACGTACTCACAGGAATATTTTATCTCGGCTCTTCTCTCCTACTGTATCCGCTCGCTGCGGGTATAGCCTATGCCGAATACTACGCTGCTTCTAATGTGCTGGTCTTCAATAATCTGGGAGTGAGCCATCAAGGTTCGATGCTTGGTGTCTACAGTGCCCTCGTCGGCTTGGCCACGATGGCAGGTTCTTTCATTTCCGGTTTCGTCTCTTTCTATTTAGGTTACTTCGTTACGTTTGCGGTATCCGGAATTCTTGTGATCTGTGCTGCTGTGCTCACATCAATGATGGTCGTGGATCAAAATTCTTAGCTAATTTTAATTACTTTGTTTTCTTGCGAAGTCGCTCACAAAGTTCAATCCAGTTTCCGTCAGGATCTGCAACATAGCCAAGCATCCATCGTCCCTCTTGAAATGGTTCGATTAGCCTACGATATTTCTTCGTCATCTTGCGATATACCTCTTCGAGATCCTTCACTTCGAATGCAAGATGATCCAGCCCAGACTTACCTCCGTGCTTGAACGATCGTGGATACCAGTTCAATTCCAGTACCTGCTTCGATCCGCGTGTTCGAAGCCAAGCCACTTTTCCTCCTGTCTCTTTTATGCTAGCCTTGAAGAGTAGTTGCATTCCAAGGGTCGTAGTGTAGAATGAAATCGCTCTCTCCAAGTTAGAAACGTGAATACCCGTATAGATGAATGTGGATCGCAAAGTGGTCATGACTACTGAGATATCTTTCTTGATCTGCTAAATCGTTTGAACTCTGAGAAGGTCTGTTGTTCCTCGAGGTGTTGATGGGTCTCCGCATACGACTACTATTCTGTCTCCTCTCTTCCTTGCTATCCCGCTGCTGATAGCTGCCTTCTTTGCGGCGGCGAAGATTTCAGCAGTCGTCGATAGTTTCTTCACTAAATGCGGGTATACGCCCCATGGTAAACTCAGTCGATCCATTACGGATTCGCTGTCAGTCAAAGCTATTATTGGGACGGGGGATCGGAATTTTGAGACTCTTCTTGCTGTTACCCCTGTTCGTGTATTAGCAACAATACAACCGGCTCCTAGTTCATATGCTACTCGACAGGCCGAGTAACTAATTGAATCTTGCACAATAGCTCTCAAAATCTTTCGTTTCGAGTCAAGTATATCCGTGTACGGGAGGCTGCGTTCCGTGGCCGAGGCGACGCGTCTCATAACTCTTAACGCTTCGATTGGATATTTGCCGACGGCAGTCTCTTCTGATAACATAACTGCGTCGGTGCCATCAATAATTGCATTAGCAATATCGGTGACTTCAGCACGTGTCGGAGTCGGGTTGCTGACCATGGATTCCAACATTTGCGTAGCCGTTATGACTGGTTTCCCGGCAGCGTTCGAGCGTGCAATGATCGTCTTTTGCAGTTCGGGAATATCTTCGACTTCCATCTCGACTCCCAAATCTCCACGAGCAACCATTATCCCATCTGCTTTTCTAACGATCTCACCGAAATTATCTACCGCCTGTCGATTCTCAACTTTAGCTATGATCCATGCTTGAGAATTTGCTTTTCGAACTACCCGCTTCGCTCGTTTAACATCACGAGCTGTCATTGTGAAAGATAATCCTACGAAGTCAACTCTATTGTCGAGCGCGAACTTGAGTAAGTTCAGGTCTTTGTTGGTAAGCGCGCTGAGGGCCAAATTTTTGTCCGGCAAATTTACTCCTTTACCTGACCAGAGACTTCCGCCACGTATGACGCGGCAGACTGCGTTCCCTTTTTTCAAATCTACAACCTTCAATCGAACTGTGCCGTCTTCTAGAAAGACAAGATCTCCTTTCTCTAGTTCCTTGAGGACTGTGGAATGACTTACGGAAACAATCGATTGGTCCCCTATCAAATGCCGACCGGTAAGCACGATTTGAGATCCATCTTTCAACATGACCGGATCTGGGGAAATTTTTCCGATTCTGATTTTTGGTCCAGGTAAGTCGACAAGTATTCCGATAGGTACTTTCAGTGTGCGAGAAACTTCTCTGATTGCACGGATCTGCGAGGTATGATCTGACATTTGTCCATGGGAGAAATTGAGTCTAGCAACGTTCATTCCTGCATAAACCAAACGAGTCAGCATATGCTTCGTCGAGGTCGCCGGTCCGATTGTGCAAACAATCTTTGTCTTCGTTTTTTCTGGATGCACGTTTTCCACTCTACTGACCCATAGCCTTCTGTCAACGTTAATCAATTTTCAGGAAGCTAACACATGCGATCTCTGAGCGCTAAAGCTGTAGAAAACGAGAAATACGCCGAGCATTTCGACGTTTAACTTTCTCATTAGTTCTTAAATCGGGACATCGCGGCTAGCGCTCAAGTTCGGTTTCCTCACAACAAGTTCATTAGTGGTTCGTTTCCCCATAATGCCACGCATGAGTATGAGATTTAATCACTGAGTATTGCTCGTTTAAGAGGTGAATTCAATTGCTTGCCTTTCGTCTCGTCAGTCTTGCCATGATTCTCACACTGGCTCTTTCAAGTTTTGGTACTTTAAACACGCCTGCAAGCAGCAAATTGGCAGGGAACTATGGGCTTGTGGACCAGGCGTGTCGAACTGTTGATTCTTTCCACTTAAGGTCGCCGGGAGCAGAGGCACCTGCCGGTCAAACGTTTACACCGACCCAAACGTCTGTTGTGGGTTTTTCAATTGATATTCAATCTCAATCTGGTGATCCAGATGTTCTCGCTCAAATCTATTCTGGAGGGCTATCCAGATCCTCTGTGATAGGGCAAGTTCATTTTTCCATCCCTGCTGGGTTTGGATCGAATTCATCGACTGGGGCTTGGTACCATGTTAGTTTTCCTTCCGGCATATCTGTCACACCAAACTCAGCGTATGCTCTACAGTTAATTGACAACGGCTACTCTTCCGGTGCACTCTTCCTGTGGTACCAATGCACTGATACGTATTCTGGAGGTTCATACTACATCTGCTTAGGGAACTCAGGTCCTGAATGTGGTCCTTCGTTGACAGGGAGCAGCTTTTCATTCATCACCTATGCAGGCGATTTTAGTATAACCTCATCTAACCTCTTGGTCGCAAGTGGTTCATACAACTCAACCCTTGTTTCAGTTAACTCCGTTTTCAATTTCAGTTCCCCCGTAGCCCTTTCTGTCGGTAAGTCTCCCGACGGGGTCACGACCGCATTCGACATTTCGACGGTAACACCTGTATCCAACAGTTCTGCTAATGCAACCCTAACGGTCACCGTGGGTGATGACATACCAGTTGGAACGTATTCGATCACACTGGAGGCTACAGACGGTGTTCTAATTCACACTGCGGAACTAAACTTCACAATTGAACCCTCAGATTTCTCAGTAAATGTCTCAAGCACAAACTTACATCTTGTTCAGGGGAGTAACATGTCAGCGACCATCACGGTTGCTTCGACGTACGGATTCAACTCAACAGTGACATTAACTTCGTCTTGGATTGGAGATGCGCCTTCGAATGTAGATATCACGATCCGATCCGCACTTATCGCAGTGCCCGGAAGCTCAGATCTAACGATCAGTGCCGGCCAGCATGCGTCAACAGGGAATTACACGTTAAGGATCACGGCTGTGGGCGGCGCTTTAACTCACAGTGCGAACTTCGAAGTAAAAATAAACTCGAACGCTACCAAGCCAATTACTTCGACTGTCTCTACTACGGCACCCACCGTTCAACAGACATTTCCACCAACCTCTTGGTTGATGCTCGGTTCACTGGTAGGGGTGATATTGGTGGTCACGGCTATCGTGAATATTCCACGACTTCGCAGGGTTGAAAAGAAAATCAGATCACGATAACCTGAAGTAAGTGGAGTTTCTTCGGTTTACTTACAGGCACTGATTAAATTAATGATGTGAAGTCTTCGGACCCTAACGAACGTACTCCAACGTATCACCCAACACGGCAAATGAAAACGCGCCATAAATCTTCGCTCCGATTATTGCGCCAATCACGCTCCCCAGAATCAGGCTTGCCATCACGAACGGATAAATTGTCCATGGGAACAAATTAATCGTATACGGATAGTATGTAACGTAGAATAGTGATCCAAAAATCGCTGAAGCTATGAGGGTCGCCTGACCGCGCTTAAGTTTTCCATCAACTAGTAACAGGTCGAACCCGAAAGCCGAAAGAATACCGATGGGAACGTAAGGCGTATGTCGAAGATAAACGACCAGCATCACAAAAACAAATGCATTGAATGCTCCGGAAATCAGGCCTGCGCTACCCGGATTCGGAAGCACCTTCTTAGCTGGAACCAGCACCAGTGTTGCTGATATGGACATTAACATCGCCAATACCCAACGACTGGCAACCGAGCTGGAAATCTGCGCCGTGAATATGAATGAGCCGATCATTGTAATCCAAACCGATGCAAAAACTAGAACTAGGAATACGAACGTCAAGACAACTTTCCAATCGTCAACGACCAGAATATCCCTTTTCATCATACCGTACTCAATCGATAACCCGACTAACATGCCGAGGTTGATCGTTAACATTCCAACAACTAGTAAGATGTTCACTAACGTGATACTGGATTCATACTTGATAAAGTGATGAATGATTTCATTCCAAATTCCAGCAACAATCTGAATACCCAAACCCACTGCTGCCAACCTCAACCCGGCCAAGTTCACAAAATGCACAGGACTAAGGGTGGGTGGACGAGAACGATCCCTGAACCCGCGCCAAGAAGCAGCGATTACGATCACCATGCCGGAATAGAACATTAGGTAAGCTGGGTTCCACCAGAGATCGACGGATCCGGATAGTAAGTGAGAATACCCTTCCCAGCCGCCTAACCCTTGAATAATCGAACCAATTGAACCCAACAGATAGCTTTCATTTCTTGACGCGTAGGACAACCATTATCCACTAACTACGGTGGAAGGAACAACTTGGAATAAAATTAACGGGCTCCTAAAAAGCGGAGGAAATGCGAACGAGCGTAGCTCAATCCTGCCTAAGCACTTGCGGAAATTGCTTTACCGCACTTGTCGCAGTGTGCCGCGAAACCTGGAATCTGCGCATTGCAGTTGGGACATGCTTTGAGACGGAGACCTTTCGACCGGATGTATTGGTGCATCATCTTCGTCAGTTCGGTATAACTTAGAAGAGCCCCTTTTGGCTGACCGGTGAGCACTGAAAGCGTATCATCAGCGACAATCGATCTTTGCGTAAGCATACTTTCTCTAGCCAACAAATCACCTCCAGTCAGACGATTCAATTCGAGGCAGCGATGCCTAATTGAAGCACGACTCTATCGAACCGATTTCTCGGTTGGACATCAAATCGTAGCAAAATCGTCGACTGATATTAACGGAATTGCACACGTTTCAGAGTGAATTAGAGCTGTATAGAAGCGATTTTTCCCTTAAAACATCGAATTTGAGCACAAGCCGCTTCTGAGTTAATAAGACGCCAAGAGAGTTACAGCCACTTTCTAACTCTAAAATGGTCGGCTATACCTTATACTTAAAGCGACAAGAAATGGAACGTTTCTATCTCAGTCTGGATTTCTGTATCCGCCCTCGCTTCAACTGGACAGTTGCTTCTGCTCAGTTGAATCTACGTCATGAGTGCAAATCAGGCAATGCAAGTCTCGAAGGCGTCGCTTGACAAGGTCGTTATCACTCTCCAGCCTCTGGTCTTCGATACAAGAATGAAATTTCGATCACTGTAGTGAGTCAAGTTGAGACGCAGGCAAATCCTGGTAGTTGGGTATAACAGCGACGCGTGCACCGAAAATGCGTTGAAAGCCGNGTATGAGGTTGGATTAGAAATTGCTCGAGCATCGTTCTCATCACAGGAGGATTAGGGGGTGTGATGCAAGCTGCAAGTCGCGGCGCTAAAGAAGGCGGAGGTTTAGTGGTAGGGATCATTCCTCACGGTGACAAAACCGAAGCAAATTCGTTCTGCGACGTAGTTATAGCGACGGGAATTGGTTATGCAAGAGACTTTGTCACAGCTTCGTCGGCCGACGCCGTAATAGTAGTAGGCGGTGGAGCCGGTACACTGATTGAAGTGGCCGCAGCCTACCCGAAACACATTCCAATTATCGCCGTGAAGGGCACTGGGGGAGTGGCAGATCAATATGGCAATGGATACATAGATGACCGCCAAACCGAACGCGTAATCCTTGCCGAATCTCCGATCGAAGCGGTGAAAGTCGCCATCAACTCTAATCGACCATTGCAAGAATATTAGATACCCCTCCCACAATCAAATCATGCAATTTCGGTACGAACGGGCACCCGATGTATCCGAAATGGTTTCCAGGATAATCGAAAAGTTAGCCTTTACACACATACCGAAAAATCGAGTATACTGCTATAGAAGTTACGGTTCCAAAGCATCCCACGTGATAGCACGAATACATTCCCTACCACGGATCTGGCAACAGGCTCTAAGCGAACCCCCCTACTACGCAGTCGAAGTCCTATCAGAGCAGTATGACGCGCTGCCATTAGAGGAGAAGGAGAAAACGTTGATCCACGAACTCCTACATATCCCGAATAGTTTCGGAGGAGGGTTCCGACACCACAANAATTGGGTTACAAGACGAAGAGTAGANTCACTATACTTGGTCCTTAGAAGAAACTCAAATTAAGATCTCAGCCTTCGCTTGCGCGCTACCTTAACGCTAAACAGTCCTAAGCTCAGAACCGCTGCGACAACTACCCCCATCTGTGAAAACTCAGGAATAGGAACGCCAATTTGGAGATACGTTGCTTGGCTTCCTGGACTAGGAGGCGCACCTACGATCAATCCGAATTGCGAGACTATGAATATCGAGTTCAAGTTCGGGTTTCCTACTAACGGCGGCGAAGGGAAGTACGGATACCAGCTAACNCCGTTCCATTGCTCAATNGTACCNGAATCCCCAACCGNCCATGCATTNTCGGAACTAGTCTGAGCTACCGAATTCAGATTGGAGGATGAGAAACCTGAAACAGGGCTCCACACGTTACCGTTAAAGTGCAGAATCGTACCGCCGGATCCTACTATCCAACCGTGAGTCGAATCTAACATGGANACACAGCGCAGGTTAGCACTGCTCATACTTGGGAAGATGGTCCATAAACCAGATTGGTAACGGAGAATCGTTCCGCCATCACCAGCAATCCAACCATCCGAACCTCCTGGAAGCATGAATACGCTTCGAAGGGTGGCCGAGACTGGCGACGATACCAACGACCATGAGCCACCTGAATCTTGTAAAATTACACCGTTATCACCAACCGCCCAACCATTACTTGAGTCGACCATGAAAACCGAACGTAACACATAGCCTCCAGGAGGAGCAGGAACCTGAGTCCAGCCCCCACCAGTATAGTGGATGATGACTGGAGTCATTCCAATTCCTCCCACGGCCCACCCCTCAGATGGACCAATCATGAACACCGAATAGAAATCCGTGATAGTCGCTGAGACGGTTGACGTTATGAAACCGTTACCACTCCATTGTGCAACCACGTTCGATCCAGTACCCGAACCACAACCCCCAGTTGAACATCCCACCGCCCAGCCATCGGATGAATCGGACAGGAATACCGACTGCAAGGTAGACTGTGGCACTCCGACTGGTTGTTGTTGAGAAGTCAAAGCGATGATTGTTCCAACATCGCCAACAGCCCAACCCGATCCACCTGAAAAGTAAACCGAGTTAAGGTTCTGATTTGTAGCAGCAAAATTCGGTGATTGCTGTGTCCAAGCCCCATCTGAATAGTGAAGAACAGCACCCGCGGAACCCACCGCCCATCCCTCGTTCTGACTCACCATAAAGATTGATCTCAAATCTTGAGAAGTCGCGCCAGGAGACACAGGGCCACTCCATGTACCTGAAAGGTAGTGGTAGATTGCGCCGCTATCTCCCACCGCCCATCCTTCGGTTGAGCTTATCATGAATACTGAGTTCAACTTGGAGCCCACGTTCGTGTATGGTGTCCAGCCACCTGTGAAACGATAGACCACCCCACCCGTTCCAACAGCCCAACCGTCAGTCGACGAGAGCATAAATATGGAATTCAGCCCCGCCGACGCAGTGGAAACCAAACTCCAACCCCCGCCTAGGTTTGGAACTCCCGACCAATGCCAGATTCCACCGGTTACGCCATCCACCGCCCATGCATCCGTCGAACTTAGCTCGAAAACAGAAGAAAGCATCTGTGCACCTGAAAGACCTGTGGCGATAACCGACCAGCCCGCACCGCCCCAGTAAACAGCAGCTCCTGTTCCTCCACTGCCGCCTACCGCGAAACCTGAATTCGCATTCTCTGACCCAACAGGACCGAAGGAAACACCGAACAAGTCTGAAGTAGTGCCTGAAGGAACAATATTCCATGATGTGCCATCATAGTGAACAATGTTCCCAGAACCTCCTACCGCCCAACCGTTATTCTGGCTTGACAACACAACCCCGTTTAAGTTGCTATTAGTTGGCGGAGAAGCAGAAATATGAACGGGCAGAGCGACTAACAGAAGCAGCAAAACTATGGCTGCTATAAATCCGGAGACTAGCTTGCTAAACATTCTTTCAACCGACTTGTCATCTTTTGCCGCCTTTCTAATTATTCATATTGATGTACGCATTCGTTAGCTCAGATGCTTTCTATGACCGATCGATTCAGCATTACAAATGTAAATGCAAGAGAAATCCTCGACTCAAGAGGAAACCCGACCGTCGAAGCAATCCTCAACGCCGAGAATGAATGGGCAA
>JGI12270J11330_10003014_pt1 | contig 12227 bp, 13 predicted proteins | sample PeaSoiMetSII2010_FD_11330 | JGI IMG/M metagenome (IMG submission 11330)
AGGCACGACAAAGGCGAGATCGTCAGCACGCTGTTGCTCGGCATCAGCTCTGCTGGCGCATACGATCTTCTCAAGGCAGTCGTCATGCGTTTCTGCCGGAGAAAAGACTACGACGAAGACGCTTCGGTTGTCATCAACCAGGTAGTTGTCAACCTGCGACAGCTGCAACCCGGCAGCGAGGATCCGGAGTGATCCAGATCGTCGCTCTAGCAGTCGCGGAGACGCCGGGGCGGAATTCGGCCCGCTAGAGTGCGCGATAACGGACGCGGAGCGTGTCTACTCGTGCATCGCGCATATCGGCGGTCATTTGTTCGACGGTATGCGCAGCTACGTCAGTGTCAATCCCTCGGCCAGCCAAGCACGGGAGCTTCTGCTCCTGGCCGCTGCCGCTGCCGGCAAGGACGATCTGCTGGCAGTCTATATCTCATCTCACGGCGTGTTGCATAAGGGATCCCTCTGCATACCGTTTAATGACGCGAGGCCGAATAACTTCGGTTTCCTGGAGTCCGAGGAGATAGCGGCCATGCTCCGCAGGTGCGCCGGCCATGTGCTCCTGGTAATCGATAGCTGTTTCTCAGGCGCTGCCCTGGCAGAAACCCATCTGCGCGACATCTATGCGACTCCGAATCTCTCCGTCATAGCGTCCGCTCTTCCTTACGCTCGCGCAAATTATGATCCTATCGGAAGCGATTTCACTTTGGCTTTCGTAAGAGCAATGGAGCGCATAAGCGGCACTGGAGAGGCAGTAACCGTGAGCCGCATCGCGGCATGTATCGTTGATGATCGGCAGTACGGGGGTGATGTTCTGGTCAATCTCGCGGAAGGACTCTCAGACCTACTGGTGGCACCGCCTCCGGGCTGGTATCAGAGCGTGGCAGACCGGTCTGATTTCGAGATCCTCTTTCTTGATCGCACAGCCGCATCGCCCGCAGGTGTTCGAGAGATGTTGTGGTACAACCTGGACGGAATGCCTGATGGCCTGAAGCTGAAGATGTTTAGACAATTCCGGGAACGCCATATGCTCGGCGAGCCGAGCTGGCTGGTTCGCCGAGCGATGGGTACAGTCCTCTCACGCATTGATGATGTACAGGCAAGAAAACGCATCGACATCCTGGAGTTCCTCACAGCGAAGAATTGGATGCACGTCTGCGTCGGGTTGGTCGCGGCACGCAACTCTCTTGGCGATGCCGCCATTAGATCGAGGGTAAGGGAAGTTCTGATAGCAAGTCAGTACATGGACGCAGTCTGGCTCGCGAATCTATACCTTGCTGATTACTCAAGTGAGTACTTGTCCGATGCATTGAGTTCTGCTCTCGGCAGGAGTTCTTGGGGCCTAGTGGACCTATGGAAACGCTTCTCCAATGAATACGATGATCCCGAACGCCACCTGGAATGTGCTGGCAACGATGCGGGAGCATCGTTGGGCGTCGAGCCCGATCGCCGAGTGGTTACCAACGAGCTCGTGCGTTTCCAGTATGCGCGCAAACCGAGAGGTGTCATCGCGCAATCAGCTGTCAAGTGGCTTGTGTCTTCACTATACGGTGGGTGGCGTGATGTGTTGACAGGCGATTTGCGCGAGTATCTCGACAACACTGAAGTCAGTCAGATCATATCGGATGTTGAAGTATGCCGTTCTATACCATCTGTAGAACACCGGGTTAGCATATGTCAAGATCTAGCGCTACTTGCTGCGGACGAGCCGACCGTCCGGCATGCCGCAATCTGGGCCGTCACGGATCCTCATCCATGGGTCCGTCGCGAGAGTCTCAGGCTATTCCCCGGTGATCGAAAGATTGCCGAGCGCGCCCTAGATGTGACGACCGATCGTGGCATCTTCCCGGGCTACCTCGACCTCATTCTAGAGGCTTATCGGCACGGTGCAGATGTGGAAGGACATATTCAGACTCCCACGAAAGTCGAGCGTAGTGCAATAAACTGGGCTATTTCCGTGGAGGCCGTGGCTACCGATTATCGATCCTTTGCTCGTATTACACAAGATGACGCCACGGCGACGGTTCCGCATCAACGGTCGGCCGAGCATTCCCCCCTGGGTGGAGCGTGATAGTGCGCCTGCCTGCGGGAATGCGCGGTGACCTGATGCTGCCTGACTACGTGTATCCCAGGCGGCAGGAGACGCCGAGCAGTTCGAGGGCCTTGTTCCTGCCGAAAACCTCATCCATGCCCGTGACGAGCCCATGACGCTAATTCCAGATGTGTTGCGGACGATGGCTGAGCGCTTCCCGGACCGGGTCGCCGTGGCGGTCGACGGAGGCGGCTCGATCACCTTCGGAGAGTGGGAGCGACGGTCGAATTCCGTCGCCCGCGGCCTCGTGGACCTCGGGCTACTGCCCGGCGAGCGCGTGGCGATCCTGCTCGCCAATGAGGACGCGATCCTCTGCTACATCGCCTACATCGCGGCGCAGAAGGCTGGAGCCGTCGCGACTCCGATCAACTCGCGTCTTGCGCGATCCGAGATCGCCCACATCCTGGCAATCGCCCAGCCGAAAGTGGTTGTGTCCGCCGGCGACCAGTTGGCTGAAGCACACGGTGCTGCCCTGCACCTCGCCACGTCCCCGCTCCTCGTCGGACCGGTTGGGGCGCCGCATGCCCATGGTGCCTTGGATCCGAGCGTGCATCCCTGGGAGAACCTCGAGTCGTACGGCATCGACACCTTCCAGGTGGCAACGACGTCCTCGGACCTTGCCGACCTCCTGTTCACGTCGGGCACGACTGGCCTCCCGAAGGGCGTCGCGTCCAACCACGAGAACGTGCTGAGCATCGAGGTCGCGCCGTCCGAGCGTCAGGACTCGTTCCTGCACGCCGCCCCGCTCGGCACTGCGCTCGGTACCTACGGAACGATGATCGCGTGCCTCCGACTGGCGCTCACCAACAACTGTCTCCCGAACTTCTCTACGTCTCGGTTCGCAAGCCTAATCGGGGACCGACGGCCGGGATGGCTGATGATGGTTCCAGCGCACGTGCACCTGCTGCGCGAGACCGCGGCGCTCGACGGGGTCGACACGTCGTCGGTCCAGATCGTCCTGTGTGGCACCGCGCCGATGCCTCCGGACTCGTTCAGATGGCTCGCCGCCACCTTCGGCAACGCGATGGTTATGAACGCCTACAGCCTGACCGAAGCCGGTGATTCGGCTTGCCTCATGTCCTTCACCGACTCGATGGAGCGCCCGGGCTCGGTGGGCAAGCCGATCGCAGGTGGGGCCGTCCGCGTCGTCGACGAGTCGGGCAGCGATCTCCCACACAACGAGGTCGGTGAGCTCTTGCTGCGCCTCCGCGGCGGCAGGCGCTTCTACTTCGACGATTCGGCTGCGACCGACCTGACCTGGCAGGACGGCTGGGTGCACACCGGAGACCTGGGCTACCTGGACGCAGACGGGTACGTCTACTTGGTCGACAGGAAGAAGGACATGATCATCCGCGGCGGCTACAACGTCTACTCCGTCGAGGTCGAGAACGCGGTCCACGGGCATCCTGCGGTCGCCGAGATCGCCGTCTTCGGGGTCCCTCACCGGATCCTCGGCCAGGACGTCGCAGCGGTCGTGCGTCTCGAAGAGGGGGCCTCGCTCGACCTCGACACGCTCCGCGAGTACCTCGACGACCGACTCGCGGACTACAAGCAGCCTCATCACCTGATCATCAGCGACGTGCCGCTCCCGCGCACGGCGCTGGACAAGCTCGACAAGGCCGCACTTCGATCCTCGCTTGGCCTTGGATCGGTGGCGCACGAGTGACGAAGAGCGGCCGAACCGCGAGGCGAACTCGATGACCGCACAACTGCACGTGCCAGTTCCAATGAGCGAGCATGGACGAGCGCCTGCTCGTCCGGAGACGACGTACGATCAATTGTGGGATTGTTGCGAACCAACCTCGACGAACGACTGCGTGAGGCGGTGACCGGCTCGGTCGTCATGGTGACGGGCGCGTCCTCGGGCATTGGCGCGGCAACTGCCCGGTCACTTGGGAAAGCGGGAGCAACGGTGCTGCTCGTGGCCCGCTCGGTGGAGCGTCTGCAGGCCGTGGAGCGAGGGATCGTCGAATCTGGGGGAGCAGCGAGAGTTCTGCCAACAGACCTTTCGGACCCGGAGGCGACGCAGGCACTCCTGGAAGGCGTGTGGCTCGAACACGGCGGCGTCGACGTCCTCGTCAGCAACGCCGGACGATCGATTCGGCGATCGATCGAACTCTCGTACGGCCGGTTCCACGACTTCCAACGCACCATTGACATCAACTACCTCGGACCGGTCCACCTCGTCCTCGGGCTGCTGCCCGCCATGCGCGAGCGGGGGCGTGGACACATCGTGAACGTGTCGTCGCTCGGGGTGCTGTTCGGCGCTCCCCGCTTCTCCGCCTACCTGGGCTCGAAGTCGGCCTTCGACGCCTTTCTCAAGTGCGTGGCGCCCGAGGTGAGGAGGGACGGGGTGGCAGTCACCAGCATCTACATGCCGCTAGTCCGCACGCCGATGATCGAGGCGACTAAGGTGTACGGGATGCTGCCCGGGCTGACGCCCGAGGAGGCTGCCGGGCGGATCTGCCGGGCGATCGTCGAACAACCCGTGTCCATGGCTCCTAGGCTCGCCCGGGTAGGCTGCCTGGCTCGAGACGCGGCACCCCGGACGTTCGAGGCGCTCCTCCAGGGCGTCTATCGGGTCTCCGACGACTCCGCCGCCGCCCGTGGTGAGGGTGATGCCCGAATGGAGGTCCCGAGGTTCCAGTTCGTTCTCAAACAGATCGGACGCGCCACCAATCGGCGGCGCTCCCGCAACTTACAGGAAGTCCCCCTCGACCAGCGGCAGTCATTGTGCCCGGCGCTGGCAAGATCATGCGAGCGAAGAGCCTGGCGCAGAGCACGCAGCGCTGCGCTTGAGCCCGGACGCGTGGATGATCCCGTTGTTCGGCGAACTGGAAGCAGGGGCGTCCTGCCATGCGGTTGACGTGCCGGTAAACCGCAATGCCATGTACTTCAGTGTGATCGGGTGTTCCGGGCTTATGCTGCGCCGTCCAGCGTGCGTCCAGTGTGGTCGGCGAAGTGTTCAACGGAGAGTGACTGCGGTGCGCGGGCGTGGCGGCCCGGCTGTCGCTCCGGGCGGACGGCCGGTCCAGCGGGCCGGCGAGCGCAAGAGGGACAGACCGCGCGCTGCGGGATGGGAAAGAGCCTGTGGGGTGCCAGAAGTCTGCCCTGCCTGTGAGCTGCCGCGACGGCTCAGGTGGTCGGCCTGGGGCATGATGATCAGCCGTGTCTATTCGTCTGCTTTATCTGATCTTCGTCCGGGTCTGCGGCTGGCTTTTCCTGCTCGGCCGCTCGTCGGCGTCCATGAACGCGGAGTTGCTCGTGCTGCGGCACGAGGTCGCCGTGCTGCGCCGCACCAGTCCGCGGCCCCGGCTGGACTGGGCAGACCGCGCCATCCTCGCCGCGCTGATCCGGCTCATGCCCGGATGGCCACGGGCGCACAGGCTGGTCACGCCCGGCACCGTCCTTCGCTGGCACCGCCGCCTGGTTACCAGGAAATGGACGTATCCGAACCGGACGGGCCGGCCGCCCGTCAGCGCCGAGATCACCGTGCTGATCGGGCGGCTCGCTATGGAGAATCGCGGCTGGGGGTATCAGCGCATCCAGGGCGAGCTTCTCAAGCTCGGTCACCGCGTTAGCGCATCGACGATCCGGCGGGTCCTGAAGGACCTGAAGATCCCTCCGGCACCGAGGCGGCACACCGATACGACCTGGCGGCAGTTCCTGCATATGCAAGCTGCGACGATGCTTGCCGTCGACTTCTTCCACGTGGACTGCGCGGTGACTCTCCAGCGCCTGTACTGCTTGTTCGTCATGGAAGTCGGCAGCCGCTACGTCCACATCCTCGGGATCACCGCGAACCCGGACGGGCCGTGGACCACCCAGCAGATCCGCAATCTCCTGATGGATCTCGGCGACCGCGCCGCGGGCTTCCGGTTCCTGGTCCGCGACCGGGCCGGGCAGTTCACCGCATCCTTCGACGCGGTGCTGGCCAGCGCCGGCATCGAAGCGATCAAGATCCCGCCCCGGAGCCCTCGCGCGAACGCCTATGCCGAGCGATTCGTGCTCACCGCCCGGACCGAGGTCACCGACCGGATGCTGATCTTCGGCCAAGGCCATCTCCGCACCGTCCTAGCCCAGTACGCCCGGCATTACAACGGCCAGCGACCCCATCGCAGCCGCCAGCTCCGCCCGCCACGGCCAGATCACCCCGTCGCCGACTTCTCGCAGCATCGGATCCAGCGTCGTGCCGTGCTCGGCGGCCTCATCAGCGAATACGAGCGAGCCGCATAGAAGCCCAGGTCAAGGCCCATGGCTCAGTTCTCGCACCCCACAGGCCTACCGGGGCCAGTTCAGGTGATCACATTCGCCCTCAGCGTCGCGATGCCGATGCCGATGCTAGGCGGCGGATGCTCCATACGGACGCAAATAGCTCCTGTGGGCCGGGACTGGCCAAGTACTGCAGTCCGGGTGGCGCGTGGCATTGCCGACAAGAAGCACGCCGTAGGCGTGCCTATGCCCAGGAGGCGAGCCATTCGGCGGCGCGCTCCACGCCCGGCCGGTATCGCGCTGGAACCGTCGCTAGACGCGCTGCAATCACGCCTGAGTCGACGAGGCCGACCTTGAGCAGCTCGGCGACGAAGTTCTGGTCCTTCTCCCGCAACGCGCACAACTTCGCAACGCAGAGGTCCTCCTTGTCGAGGCACCAGCCGGTGAACTGTAGCTGGCCAGCGGGTTCGGCCGTGTTGGCGTTTTGCACCTTGACCAGTCGATCCCGCCAGCCTTCCGGCAACGCGGATGTCGTCAGGTCGACGCCATCGATCCTGAAGCCGTGAAGCTCTTCGAACGGCGAGAACTCTCCGGCGACCCCTTCGATGCGGTCGGCGAGCTGCGCGGTTTCTTCGTTGCTGTCGGTGATCGGGAGGATATCGACCTCGCCTGACATGGTGGCACGGACGGGGAGCTCATCCTCACGGAAGGTACCGAGGATCGCCTGGGAGCCAAGCACGATCACTTCCGGTCGACCGATTATCTGGCATGCGGTCCGGATGGCGTGCTCCAACTGATCGCGACGCATCAGCCCGCCACCTGGAGCACTGCCAAGCGTTCCTCGTTCGGCAGAAGGCCACCAACCGGAGACACCTCGCGCATTTCGATCGAGTCGCGATCCAGACCGGTGAGAATTCGGTGAAAGCCTGTTACGTCGCCGCGATCCAACAGCGACTCCCAGCGGTCGAGGTTCCGTAGATGTGGCTGGCCTCGCACGGTGCATCGGAGTCGCTTCAGGTTGCGCTCAATCGTCGGACGCCATTGCTCAAGGCTCGACCGCGTCAAGTGCGTCGACAGCCGGCGATGCAGCCGCCAAGAGCGCCACTCGGAGCGGGTGAGGTCGGGGGGCACCGGTCGCCAGACGACTTCAAGCCGATACCCCATGCACGACAGCAGCCGGTCAAGCTGGTCATCGCTCAGGTGGACCTTCCCGGAGAGGAACTGGCTGATACTCGACTGCCACACCCCACTGAGACGCGACAACTCCGACTGGCTGGTGCCCGTGTTGAGCATCACCTCGCGCAGCACATGGCTCCTATCCGACACCCCTAAACTATAGCAGATTTTGCTATACAGCACAGAGGTTGCCGGGTTCGGAAGCAATGATCTACGAATCGTTCCACGGACAGGTGCCAGCGAAGACCTCCCAGTGCTCAGCCAGGCGACCAGACCGCCCAACGACGCGGGCTGCGGCTGGCGAGATGCACTCAGTGTCCTCGTCCTGATTGTCCTCCCGCTCGCTGGATTTCGGCGCGCAGTCGGCGTGGACGCCTGCACTCGCCCGCCACCGACCACACACAACCGCATAGAACGCCGAAAGGCCTGACCGGCATACGCCCAGGTCAGGTGCTGTTCCGCAGCCAGTGGCAGAGGTTAGATTCGAACCAACGTAGGCCGAGCCGACGGTTTGATACACCGCTCCCTTTGGCTACGCCCGCAACACTGTGACCTGGGGTTTTACTAGTGGCAGGTGTTGGGTTCGAACCAACGTAGGCTGAGCCGACGGTTTTACAGACCCGCGACCATAACCCTCTGACCTCGGCCATAACGTCGAGCCTTCGGCCTGTGGGAACGCCATGGGAACGGGCCCGAGCACTGCACTCCGCTAGCGACGGCGCCAGCACTGCGCGTGCCGATCAAGATCATCTCCTGGTGCCGGACCCGGCCGCGAAGTGGCACCACCAAGCCAGCCGGCGGCGACTGGTTTCGCGTGCCCGAAATCCTGACTGACCGGTTGGTGACCTTCAGTGATCTACACGATCTCACCAGCAGACACGCCGACGGCTCGTTCTGCACGGGCTGTGGTCGGTGAAGTCGATACCCGATTGATGCATATTTGGCTTTTTGTGACCCGAGGCGGTGATCTTTGGAGCCGGATGTAGCTAGGCTGGCTGATTCCTTAAGCCTGCCCGCGCTCTCTCGGGGGTCAGGGGCTATGGTCCGCCGCAGCTGCAGCTTCCCTGACGACCGGCTCGGTGGGCAGTCGCTCGAGCTGGCGCGGCAATCCTGGGTCGGCGATCCGGTTTAGCAGCCGCGAACAGGCGCGTTCGCCAAGTAGCGGCATGGGCTGGCGCACGGTGGTCAGCGGCGGAGCGAGCAGAGAGCCGAGGTGCATGCCGTCAAAGCCGACTACGGCGACGTCGGCAGGGACGGCTATCCTGGCGGTCTGTAGTTCGCGTATCGCCCCGATCGCCGTCTGGTCGTTGGCGCAGGCGATCGCATCGGGCAGATCCCGCCGCGGCCTGGCCAGGATCTCGCGAACCGCGGCCTGGCCGCTGATCGCGGCGAACCGGCCGTCGAAGAAGCCCGCCGATGTGGCTCCGGGATGCTCGGCGAGCGCTTCGGTGAAAGCGCTCCGCCGCTCCTGCGCGTCGGGAGCTTCCCGCGGCCTGGCCACGTAGAACAGCCTGGCCTTGCCGTGGTGCTCGATCAGGTGGCGGACCAGCGCCTTGGTGCCAGCCCGGTTGTCGAGGGCAACGACGTCGGCGTGCGCTCGCCCGATGGACCGGCGATCAGCGCGACCGGGACACGGCCCGCTAGCACTGCGAGCCGCGGTGATCCGACGATGCCCAAAGAAAAGGTGCGAGGTTCAACCGAAACATGCCGCTGTGGTGGGAGATTGATCGATATCGCACAGGCCTTGTGCTGGGGTAATGTCGCCAACGAGTAGCGTGGCCCCTGTTCATATTGCACGCTCTTAGCCGGGATCGATCAGCCTCTGCGAGTTGGTCGGCGGACTCAGCCAGGGCAAGCTTCTCCAGGATGCGGACACTGTCGTCGACGATTGCCAGCGCACGTTACGGCTGGCGGGCGCGTGTAGGCGATCTCTAGTTTCAGGAAGATTCGGCGCCGGCCGCTAAACCTGCCTCGGTGCTGCGGTAGTCATAGGGTTGCGATGTGCCAGGTTTTACCGGAGGTGTTGTGGGCGGCGAAGGTGACGGTTTCGCGCAGTTCATTGAGGCACGCGAGCAGGCGTTGCAGCGGACGGCCTGGTTGCTGACCAATGACTGGGCGCTGGCGCAGGACCTGGTGCAGACGACGCTGGCGCGGTCATGGCCCTATTGGGGCAAGATCCGGCGCGGCGATGATCCGGAGATTTACGTGCGCAGGGTCATGGTGAACACCTGGGCGACGTGGCGGCGGCGCCGGTGGAGAGCGGAGCAGCCGTCCGGGATGCTCACCGACCAGCCGGCGCCCGGGGATGTGGCCGCCGATGTGGCGACTCGCCTGGCGCTGAGCAATGTGCTCGCGGCGCTGACGGAGCGGCAGCGGGCGGTCGTTGTCCTTCGCCTGTTCGATGACCTGCCGGAAGCCCAGGTGGCGCAGATTCTTGGCTGCGCGGCGGGCACGGTCAGGGCGACGCTGTCGCAGGCGCTCGCCCGCTTGCGTAACAACCCGCACATGGTCGACTTGATGGAGCGGAGGGCCTGATGTACGACGTTCAGAGCCGGCTGACCGAATTGCTGAAGGCGGGCGTCAGTGATCCGCCCCACCGGGTGACAGTCCAAGCGGTCAGGCATCAGAGAGCCCGGAGACGGACTGTCGCCGCTATCGGTGCGCTGACCGTGCTCGCCGCGCTCGCGGCTGTCAGCGCTGGCCTGGCGACAGCCGGCTCGACCCGGGCCGGCCGAGTTGCCATTTCGGCTGGCATTGGTACCCGGGGTGGGACACGAATCAAGGCGACTGCTTTCGCCCGCACCCTGTCGGCCGAGGTGAATTTGCCAGGCGGGGCTCGTCGCGTTCGGTGGCCATCGACCACGCCCGGGGCGCTAGAGCCGATGTTGCCGGGGCCGATGGCCGATGTCGTTGACCTGCGGACGCTGTACTGGACGAGCTGGCCGATCGGTCAGGTCAACGCGTTCCTGAGGGCGCACACGCCGCCCGGCTTGCTTCGTGGTGACAGCGGGCAAGTGAGCCGCTCCGGCGTGCCGACAAGCTATAGCGTCGATTACAACCCTCGGTCCCAACCGTCCTGGATTTACCTGGCGACCCTTGCGACAACGGTGATCCGCGGGTCAGGCGGCGGATCGCTGGTGCGCGTCGATGCGCAGGTCGCCTGGTATCCGCCGCGAAGCGCCGCAGAGCACATCAACGTAGGCAGATATCGGGCGGTGACCCTGACTGCTCCGACCCGCCAGACGGGACCACCGCGTCCGGTCACCCGAACCTTCACCAAGCGCGCGATCATGGTCAGGCTCGCCGACATCGTTAACTCCCTGCCTGCCTATCCCGACATCACGGTGAACTGCGGCGCGATGTCTGCCAACACCTCGTACCGGCTCGTGTTCACCCCGACCGCGTCCCGCTGGCCAAGGATCGTGGTGGCAACATCTGGCTGCGCTGTAGACACTGTGACTGTAGGCCAGCGCACCCAGCCAGCACTGTTCGAAAAAGGTGCTCTTCTGATCGGAGCATTGAGCAGGTTCCTCGGCCTAACTTCACGGTAAAGGCCTCACAGCTAGTTCTCGTGCGCCCCCCACAAGCATTCTGCTTGCATCAAGCCATCGACAGCTCGATGCACGTGCGGTGGGCTTGGCCGTACCGTGGACACTTCGCCTTAAGGAGGAGGGGCGATGGCAGAAACGGAAGGCAGGCCGGACACGCTGGCAAGCGCCAGTCTGGCCGCATTAGCCGCGCCGGGTGCGGAGCGCCGGCGGTCTACCACCCAGCTGGCCAGCGCCGATGCCCGCGCGGTGCTGGCGATCACACCCGGTCCGGCCGAGGGCTTTGACGGTAGCTGCAGCCCTGCGCATCCCGCAGCTGCGCCAAGAGCTGGTGATGGAGCAGGTGATGCGGGCCGATACCTTCGCCCTGCTTGGCGTGCTCGACGCGGCTTGCGACTCCGTCGGCCAGCTCACCGCCGCTCTCAACCGCACGTTCCGTCAGCACCCGGACGATCAGATCATCACCAGCATTCCGGGCCCAGCCGACATCAGCGACGCGATCGTGCTGGCCGAGATCGGCGACGACTGAACCGGTTCAGCGACGACCGGGCGCTGCAGGCATTAGCCGGCTCCGCCCCCGTCACCGGCGCCTGGGCAAATCACGCACCGTGACCCGGCGGCGAACCAAGAACAACCGCCTCGCCGCGATCGGCTAATCGTGATGGTCACCCCGGGTGCTGAGGCACTGTTCAACCGCATGCTTGGGCAGCTGCAGGTAAGCTCTAGAACAAGCATGCCGTCCCGGCCCAATGCGCACGGCGTGCGGGAGGGTGCCCTTAGATTAGGCACGCCTCTGCCCAGACCCGCGCGGGCTCTTACGAGCAGTAAGCCCACGTGTTAGTGAAATTTGACTGCGAATCCAAGTTTGACGTGTCTGCTAGCACTATACCCGAGGTGTCTTCCATTGTTATACCATAGTGATGCGGGTTGCTGACGAACCCAGCAGAGCCCGAGGACCAAGCTGAGGTAGCGTTTTCAACGCTGACGGTCTGGAAATCGCTCAGTTCCGTAGGCGGGTTATCCGGTCTTTCGCTGATAACTTCCGCGGTCGAGTTGTCTGGCGATTCGTCCGTCCTGCTGTGTTCGCTGTAGCCGTTGCCGTTATAGGAGAAGAAGTAGTCATAGACCTCGCTTGAAGAATCCCAGTACACCGAGCCATAGAGCGAACTACCGTGAGAGACCACCAGCCCCTTGATCGGGACTGGACC
>JGI12270J11330_10003019_pt1 | contig 12216 bp, 11 predicted proteins | sample PeaSoiMetSII2010_FD_11330 | JGI IMG/M metagenome (IMG submission 11330)
GGCGAGCCGATGCTTTGTGCAATCTCCGCGTAGCTGGCAGTGGCACTGGCGGGGATGCGGCGAAGCGCGTCCCAGACGCGATGTTGAAATGCCGTGCCCCGCACATCCAAGGGCAGGTCGAGGCCGATACCGGGGGCTTCGACGAAGCCGATGACCTTGGCGGCAAGCCGCTCGAACGCCGCATCGCCACCGATCAGCTCAGCGCGCGGAAACTGGTTTTGCAGATCCTGCGCCAGAGCGTCTGGATCGTCGCCAAGCAGAACGGCGCAGACGCCCTTCTCGCTCGCGGCTACCAGAATGGCGCCGAGCGAGCATTCGCCGATGGCAAAGCGCAGCGTTTGATTGGCGCCGCCGGCCCGGAAGTCGGACGGCGTCATGCCGAGAAGCTCCGACGAGGTGGCGTAGAACCAGCCGTTCGAATTAAAGCCCGCATCATAGATTGCCTCGATCACGGTTTCGCTCCTGCCAAGCTGCGCACGCACGCGCTTGTTGCGCTGCGCCGTGGCGTAGGCCTTCGGTGTCACGCCAATGGCCGCCTTGAAGATCCGATGGAAATGATAGGAGCTTAAGCCTACGGCCTCGGCCAAATCGTCGAGCTTGGCCGCCTCTTCCGCCGCCTCGATCAGGCGGCACGCCTTGGCGACTTTCTCCGCATGCCGTTCATCCAAGGACGGCTGGTCTGGCTTGCAGCGCTTGCAGGGGCGAAATCCGGCCCGCTCGGCGTCGGCCGGCGTGTCGTGGAAGCGGACATTGCTGCGTTTGGCGAGACGGGCGGCGCAGGACGGTCGGCAATACACTTCGGTGGTCGCGACCGAATAATAGAAACGGCCGTCGAACGCGGCATCCCTCGCGACCACGGCCTCCCATCGGGCGTCATCGCGCGCGGAGGCGGCAGGCGGCTCTTGCAGCGTGTGGCTCATGCTCGTGTTTCCTCAAGGCTCTCAATCGTTGCCTCAGGAATACTCCGCTTCTCTCTCCCGCGCACTCCGATCCTTGCTGTCGAATTCCATGGCCCGCGGCGCGCTATCTTTCCCGTTTGGCGCCAGAGGGGAGCTTGGACAGCTCGCTTTCGAGCGTGGCGATCCTGTCGCACAGATCGCCATTCTCGAGCTCGGCATAGACCGCGGCGGCGTCCTGGGCGATGCGCCCCAGCATCGCACGCTCATTGGAGTCGAGATCAGTGCCGGAGGCGTGCGGCCCATATAGCGCCACGGCAAAGCAACGGAGCGGGTTCGCCGCCGGGACGGCGAGAATCGGCCGGCTCAGTCCAGAAGGGAGCCGGGGCTCGTCGGCGTCGTCCTCGCCCACGCTGAACGGCTCCCCTTTCGACAAGGGGGCGAGCATCGGCTCGTCAGCCGAGAGCGTCATGGTCGCGGACACATCCCAGCCATTGCCGCTGCCGTTCCGTCGGAACACGGGGCCGGTCCGGCGGAAGGCCGCGGCGGAGGTGAGCTTGAGGGTGCGAAACGGCTCATCGGCCAAGAGCCGGTCGACCTCGGCGGGCTGCTCCGCCTTCAGGATCGCCTGGCCGAGCTCCGTCCCCACCTGGTCGAGCGCTCGATTGAAATAGCGGTCCGTGAGATGAGTCGCCACCTCGTGTAGACGGGAGATGAGATAGAGGCTCCCCCCGCCGATAACGAGCCAAGCCCAGTTCGGGATAGCGAGATGCTGTTGCATGTTCTCGACCTCGTGATGCAGCAGAAGCGCAGGGATGCTCAGAGTGAGCCCGAGAATGGTGACGCGGCGAAGCGGGATCGCCACGCTCACAACGCGCTCTCTGCGGACGGCCTCGAAACACGAAGAGGCAGAGGATGCCGTTCACGAGATAAAGCAGACCGAGGATGTCGTCCGATGGGGTGTAGTTGCCCCAGGGCGTGCTGAAGAAGGTGGTGGTCGAGCCGAGCTCGGCGATGGTGAAGGCAGGAAGCCCGATCAGGCATCCCCAGATCACCCAGCGGAGGCGTTGATAATCCTTCGGGGGTAGCCTCCGCCGACGCTCGAGCAGGATGGCAACCGCTGAGATGGCCACGCCGAAGCCAGAAAGGATCGCGAGGCGCGTGCCGGTCTCGGTGCGGTAGTAGAACAGCCTGCCATAGGACGTCATGAGCCCCAGCGCGAGCACCACCCCAATCGCCGGCAACGCGCGTTCAAGCCAGCGCCATTTTGGGTCAGGCTGGTCGTTGGGCGCTCGCAGGACGAAAAGAATGAGCCCCATATAGCCCGCGGCCTGGGCGATGCACTCCGCGCCGTTCTGCGCGAGCAAGACTGGGGGCCATTGTTGCAAGAGGGCGTAGAAGGCATAGACCTGCCCGGGGTTGAACCACATCACGTAGAGGAAGAAGCCCCAGCTCATGGGACCGGGACGCGTCCATACGAGCCATGCCGCCGCGACCACGACCAGGATGCCGGCGATCTGATCGAGTGCCACCACAAATCGCTCGAACGGGTTCGCGGGCTGCGTTTCCGCGACAAGGGTCACCTGCCGCGCCGGCCGATCCGAGGTCGCGAGAAGGTCGAGCGTAACGGGGCGCTCAGGTAGAACAAACTGTTGGCCCCCGAGCACCGCAAGAGCGTTGCCGCAGCTCGTGGCGTCGTAGGGGAAGCACTCCAAGCGCGTGAGATCGAGCCGGTCGCCTTTCCGAATTCCCGCCTTCCAGGCCGGCGAATCGGTCTTCCAGTCGAAGGGAGCGGTGACGTCGTAGATCAGGCCGTCATTATTGGCGGAGAACCCATAGGCCCCCAAGGGCTGCACGACCCGCAAAAGATCCGGGACGATCATGACAAGCGCCCAGGCAAGCAGCACAATAAGCAGGATCCGGTAACGGGCCATGCGCTTGTCTTTGCCTCATCTTGCAGCAGTCCGCGGGAATCGGCGCGGTTGGCCGGCGATGTTAATTCGGGAGCGATCCCGGAGCCAGCGAGCGGCAATCGGCGCCTCTTCTTGGCGTCACCTCCCTCCCCCGATCACGATTGCGTTACTGATGCCGATGCCCGCCAAGGAGGGCTTTGGCTCGGCTCTGTCAGGGGGATTAGNCTTATCGCCAAATTGGCATTGTGGAGGCTTCGATCATTCGTCTTACGATCTTCGCCGGAGCTGCATTGCTAGGGCTAGGGCTGTTCTGCGGCAGCCTCTATGCCGCAAGTGATCCGACACATAAGCCTCGGCTGCCGAGTGTCGACAATCCCTATTGCGCGATTTCGACCTACCTTCTGCCGGACTTTCCGGAGCAGGCGATGTCCATGCTCGACTCCAACGAGCACCCGGTCATCGTAGTGAACGCGACCACGCTCGCCGACACTCCGCTCTACGGACATTTCCTGATGGCACATGAATGCTGCCACCACACGCTTGGCCATGTGCGGCGTTACTACGAGGGACTTGGCCATTTGGGTCCTCAACCCTTCTATTACATCCGACCGGCGCTGAAGCAGATGGAGCTCGACGCCGATTGCTGTGCTGTGAAGATGCTCAAGCTCACGCATGAGCCAGAAAGCATCGAGGCCGCACGGCAGACGATGTTGGGATTTGGTACCACGCCCACCGGCGCCTACTACCCGACCGGTACCGAGCGGGCCAACAACATCGACAAATGTGCCGCTGAGGACTGAGGCGGCCGAGGGTATCACGCGCCCCGGCCCGTTGGCTTGGCCTCTTCTATTTCGCCTTTTCCGCCTCGGATGTGTTGGTCGGCTTCCCGTTCAGCGGCTCGCCTTTCTTGAAGGCCGCCTTCACGTAATGGTCGCCCTCTTTGCTGATCTTCGTGGTCCAGCCCGTGTCCCAGCTGATCACGGCCGAGCTCTCCTCCTCCTTCCAGGTACCCGTCATGGCCTCGCCGCGGGTAGCCTTGGCGTGCCCGTCGGCAGACAGCGTGATCTCGAACGGCTTGCCAGCCGAGTCCTTGACCTTCCAAACGCCCTCGAATTCGCTCGCGGCAAGGCTCGCAAAGGCCGTCATGGCCATGGCCATGCCCACCACCAGGGCGGCCGAAATTTTTCTTCCAATTCTGCTCATGGGGTAACTCCTTCGACGGGAGAGTGTCTGCAAATGACGGGACCATAGCCGTTTGGGTGCGCCTCTGCACGCGCTTGATCATGCCGTCTGTGCGGTCTAGTAGCGCGGGGGCCGCTCGATCAGCCGGCCGCTCCTGACGTCATAAATATTAGCTGTAAACCCAAGCGAGGACGATACCGGCAGGCCGAGCCAATTGGGCTCGCGGTTGGCGCCGCTATTCTACGGCAACATGCGTTAGCGGAGCGGACAACAGCCTCTGGGTATTGGGCAGAACAACGCTCGCTCGGAGTCCAACACCCGGAGCTTCGCTGAGCGTGACGTCGCCCCCATGGGCACGGGCGATGGTCCGCGCAACCGTCAGCCCGAGGCCGGAGCCGCCAGTCTCTCGATTGCGCGACTGCTCGAGCCTGTGGAACGGGCGGAACGCGTCCTCCATGAGCTCTTCCGGAATGCCTGGGCCATGATCATCGATGCGAACAATAATGCTACTTGCGCCGACCTCGAGGCTCACATCAGCACGCTCGCCGTATTTGAGAGCGTTGTTCAGAAGATTGGTGAAGCAGCGCCGGATTGAGAGTGGCCGGCACAAATAGGGGAGGCGCCCGTTCGCTTCGAAGCAAACGTCGAACCCCCTGTCGCTCAAATCATCGCAAATGCTTTGCAACATCGCCCCGAGATCGACCGTGACCGTCGGCTCCGAACGTGCATCTTCCTTAGCGAAGCTAAGGACGCCGGTGATCATCTGCTCCATCTCGTCGAGGTCGGCCAGAAACTTCCTACGCTGACTCCGGCTTTCGACGTACTCGGCCCGCAGACGGAGGCGCGTGATCGGCGTACGCAGATCGTGGGATACCGCCGCAAGCATTTGGGTCCGATCCTCGATGAACCGCTGCAACCTGGTCTGCATGTCATTGAAGGCGCGGATCGCTCCGCAGACATCCGCCGGTCCTCGCTCCGGGATGGGCTCGGCATTCACGTCGGTGCCGAGTAGTGTCGCCGCGGCGGCGAAGGCTTGAAATGGCGCGGTCAGACGAGCAATGGCCCAGATCGATAGCCCGGCGATCAAGGAAATCATGGTGGCGACACTGAAGACGCTCCGGAGCGGCCAAAATTCGATGTCCTCCACATAGGCTGCCAGCAGCTTGAGCCAAGTTCCGTCGCTCAGACGAACCGTCACCAGGAATGTCGGCTTGGCGGCGAGCTCGTCGATGATCTGCCCGATCGGTTCTGGAAACGTCCCTGCCTTGCGCCATAACGTCGCGAGCTCGGCTTCCCCCGGGAGCGGTACGGACTCACCTGCGGGCAGGTAGCTCACGATAATTTCGTCATTGTTGGAATGGGGTATGACTCGCAGCAGCAGATCGCGAAGGAGACGCGCTTCCGTGCCCGGCTCTTTGTCGTCGACTAGCCGCCGCTCTCCAGTCCACGCCACCGGTAGCTCCGAGCCCCGAAAGTTCTCGAGCAGCTTTGGCCGGTCTTGTGGCGGCGTGTTGTTTACCAGCGATACAATAACCGCGACGCGGTCGGCAATTCGGATCGACTCGAGGGCCGACAGCGCCTCGGAGTGATCGAAATAGCGATAGCCGACGCTTAGCATCTCCGCGATGACGATGACGGCAACAAAAAGAATTATCAGCTCGATGGTTATGCTTCTTGGACGAAGGCGGGTCACATGCGCTGCACCGCTCGTGTGAAGATATAGCCGCTGCTCCGAACCGTTTTGATCAGCTCGAACATCGTGCCAACGCCTTCAATCTTGCGCCGCAGTCGGCTAATCTGCACATCGATGCTTCGATCGAAAGCGGTGGCTTCTCGCCCGCGAGCCAAGTCCATCAGCTGATCCCGGCTCAAGACCCGCTGTGGCCTCTCGGCAAAGACAAGCAGGAGGTCGAACTCGCCAGAGGTCAGCTCGACGACGACGCCTTCGGGCGACAACAGCTGACGTTGACGAGCATCCAGCATCCAACCAGCGAACATGAAGCGGCCTCCGAGCGTGCCGTCTGGACGCGAGGACGCGGCGCCAGACCTTCGCAATACGGCCTTGATCCGTGCCTCCAACTCGCGCACTTCGAACGGTTTCGGCAAATAATCGTCAGCGCCGATCTCAAGGCCCACGATCCGGTCGGTCGGCTCGCCACGCGCCGTCAGCATGATGATCGGAATCGCCTTGGCTGCGCGAATTTCCCGGCAAATGGTAAGGCCGTCCTTACCGGGCAACATCAGATCGAGAATTATCAGATCGACTTGGGACGATGCGAGCGCCTGGTGCATCTCCTGCTCCTCGCGCGCAGTCACCACCTTGTAACCCCTGCGGGTCAAAAGCACAGAAAGCAGATCGCGAATTTCTCGGTCGTCATCTACGACCAATAGGCGGGGCGCCTTGCGTGGCTTAAGACAGGGAGTTTTCGTAGCCATGGCCAGAAGATAGTCCGAGGCGAAGCCTGTTGGCACGTGTGAAATTATATCAGGAGGCCCCCGGCCCGCGATCCGAACAAACGCCAAGCGGCGTGCGAGAAATTGACGGTCCCATGGTCCAATTTCGGGAATTGATATGGTGGGGGCGACTTGAACGAGCGGTCTCTATTCAACCGCCAACGACATGCTGCGCTGGCTGAAATGGCATCTCGACCGCTTTGCCACGGTGGACGCGGAAATGCGGCTGCTCGACCATGCCGCTTATTTGCCTCGCGATGGTCTGAGCCCGGCATTCGGTCTCGACGAGGCGGGCCAGATGGATGCCATGGGCCTGGGCTGGGTCGTGATGCAGCCGGAAGGCAACCGCCCCCTGATCTGCAGAAGACGGGCGGCCTTCAGGGCATCTTCAGCTATGTGGCGTTTGCACCGTCGCGCGGCATCGGCGTCTTTGTGGCGATCAACCAGTTCAACATCGCCGGCGTTTCAGCCATGGCTCAAGCGGCGAACGAGCTAATCAGCGAGCTTGCGCCCCGGTAGGGCATCCAGGCCCAGACCCTGATTGAGCGGCGCCAGGTCAGCAGCGCGACCGCCGCTAATTGGCTTCGGTCTTTTTCTTTGCGTCGTTGTCGACCGATTTGATGCCGCGCAAGAGATCGAGGCCATATTGGAGCTGGGTATCCTTGTCCTTGTCCGGGGCCACATAGGACGAGCTGCCATCCTCCTCCTGGCCCGTATTCGCCTCGCCCTCGCGCTTCAAATGGCCCCGCAGATTGGCTTCGCTCTCCCCGGTCACGGCCGCCTTCTTTAGGTCGTCGGGAAGCGCCTCCTCGACCACCGCCTCAGGCTCGATGCCCTTGGCCTGGATCGAGCGGCCCGAGGGCGTGTAGTAGCGCGCCGTGGTCAGCCTGAGCGCGCCGTTCGAGCCCAACGGGATGATGGTCTGCACCGAGCCCTTGCCGAAGGATCGCGTGCCGACGATGGTGGCCCGGTGGTGATCCTGCAGCGCGCCGGCCACGATCTCCGAGGCCGATGCCGAACCGCCATTGATCAGCACCACGAGCTTCTTGCCATCGGTAATGTCGCCGGGCCTCGCATTGGAGCGCTGGGTCTCCTCGAGGTTACGCCCCTTGGTGATCACGATGGCGCCCTGGTCGAGAAAGTCATCGGAGACCGAGATCGCTTGGTCGAGCAGGCCGCCCGGATTGTTGCGAAGGTCGATGATATAACCCTTGAGGCTCTGACCGATCTCCTTCTTCAGATGCTTGACGGCGTCCTGCAGATCCGCCGTGGTCTGTTCGTTGAAGCTCGTGATGTGGATATAGCCCACGTCCTTCTCGGCGCTGTATTTCACCGGCTTGATATGGATCACGTCGCGGACCATCCTCACATCGAACGGATTTTCCACGCCCTTGCGCACGATGGTCAGCGTAATCGCCGCGTTCACCGGCCCGCGCATCTTCTCCACGGCTTCCTCCAGGGTGAGACCCTGGAGTTGCTCCTTGTCGAGCGCGGTGATGAAGTCGCCGCTCTGCAGGCCCGCGCGCGCCGCCGGCGTATCCTCGATGGGGGAGACGACCTTGACCACGCCGTTCTCCATCGACACCTCAAGCCCGAGGCCGCCGAACTCGCCCCGGGTCTGCACCTGCATGTCGGCGAATTCTTTCGAATTCAGATAGGAGGAATGCGGGTCGAGCGCCATCAGCATGCCGTTGATCGCGGATTCGATCAGCTTGGCGTCGTCGGGCTTCTCGACATAGTCCTCGCGCACGTGCTGCAGCACCTCGCCAAAGACATCGAGATCCCGATAGATTTCAGCGTTGGCATCCGGGGCCGATTGGCTCCGTGCCAGACCCACCATGGTGCCGCCAGCAATGAGTCCGGCCAGCACCAGAACACTTAACCTCCCATAGCCGAATTTCCGCATCATGCTTGCACCTTGTTGAAGCTCTCNGCCCCGCTCATGAGGCTACTCCTGTAGGACGGCGCTTTGGTGCGACACGCTGTCATCGGGTTAAAGGCCCGCTGCCTCCTGATTGGGAACCATTGGCAATGCCCAGCTCCATGAGAGCACCCGACGAAATTGGCCTCCGTTGAAGGCGGAAGCGAGGGGTCGCGACGCTCTATCCCGGCCTGCAACAGAAGCACGCAGCATGGCGTTTCACAATCGCCAAATGGCCCCTTACCAACCGTTGGAGTAACACTTGAAAAGTCTAAAAGAGGCGGCAGGTCATCCGCCCTGCCGCCCCTGGCGCTGGTTTCCGCTCCCTGTCGAATGTTGAAGGGTGCTTCCTTCAGCCATAGCCCGCCAGACTGCCCGCCTTTGGGCGGACAGTTTCTCCAAAAGATCGAACCATCTCCTTGCCATGGGCGGCTGCGGGTCACGCGCTCTTGAGAGGTTATGTGATGAAGCGGAACACCAGCGCTTGGTTCGCCTCGATCGTCCTAGCAACATCGGTGGCCCGGTGGTTTCTGACGGACCGTTCTGGCACGCAGGAATGGTCGACCTACGTGACATTTTATGGATTTGACGACAACGACGACGGCAATCCTGCGCATCGGGGGACCAGCGCAATTTCGCACGCCGTCGTGCACACGTCCGCGGACGAAGACCTGGGCACCTATGACCAACCAGGGACGATGGCGGCTGACAAACACTTCTTGCCTCCCGGGACGAAGGTCTATGTGCTCGCCGTGCGACGCTACTACGTCGTGGAAGACACCTGCGTGGAATGCTCCGAGGATTGGCTGCGCAAGAAGCCACATGTTGACTTGTATGTAGCTGGCAGCGGCGAGAGACTTGCAGAGTGCGAGGATCGGCTTACGATGAAGGCCACCAAAATTATCGTCAGTCCACCAGCTGGACTTCCCGTCAAGCAGGGTTCAGCCTGCGACTAGGGACTCTCCCGCTCGCCCCACTCACGCCCAACCCCGAGGTCGCTCACCAGGTCCAATGATGACGGTATGAGAGCGGTCCGCATGTCATGAACGCCAGACCACTTCCAAGCTTCGGCACGATTCTGGTTGCTCTGACGGCTCTGCTGGCCTCGAGCGCGAACTCGGTCGAGAAAAAGCTCACGACCGGAACAATAACCATCGATTTGTCCGGCCAGCCAATCTCCGAGTTCCGGCCCGATGATACGTTGGGCGCCGCGCTCGACGGGCAGGAAGAAGGCGAGCTAAACCAGATCTACACGCCAGAGAACATCGGCAAGATGCGCAGCGCGGGGCTACGGAAGATCACATATCGCTTGCGCACCGAGCTCGGCATCGAAGCATGGCATTGGAGCGAGCATGGGACATGGAGCGATCCCGAGCACCAACAGGGGTATTGGATTTCGAGTGACAGCCCAGAGCAACACATCCGCATCTCGCACGGCTATCGGCTGCCTCGCAGGGGCAATACGATCGACCAAGCCGATAACGACGGCTATTCGCGCCTGACGGATGGCGACACTGCAAGCTTCTGGAAAAGTAACCCTTATCTCGACAAGTACTACACCGGCGACGAGGACGACGCGCACCCGCAATGGGTGGTGATCGATTTTGGCAAGCTACAGGACATAAACGCGGTGACGATTCGCTGGGGAGAGCCTTACGCCAAACGGTACGAAATTCAGTATTGGGTCAGCGACGATCCGGACTTCCAGGTCACCGAGGATGGCGAATGGCATCACTTTCCGTTTGGGTCGATCGCCAACCCCGATGGCGCATCGGTCCCGGTACGACTCGATGGTAGGCCCGTGCAGACGCGCTACGTCCGAATTCTACTCCATGAGTCCTCGGGAACCGCGCCCGCCGGCTCAACCGACCTCCGTGATTCTCTCGGCTTTGCCATCGCCGAGCTCTATGTCGGCACGATCGATGACAATGGCACCTTCAANGATGCAATTGCGCATGCCCCGAGCAACGCGACCCAGACAGTGGTCTACACCTCTTCCACTGATCCCTGGCATCGCGCCATCGATCTCGACCCGAATACGGAGCAGCCTGGCTTCGATCTCGTGTTCGGCAGCGGCCTCACCCATAATTTACCGGTGCTGATGCCGGTCGGCCTACTCTACGACACGCCCGAGAACGCTGCCGCCGAGATCAGATTTCTTAAGGCCCGCGGCTATCCGGTCCGCCAAATCGAAATGGGTGAGGAGCCAGATGGACAGTTCGTCTCCCCGGAACATGAGGCGGCGCTTTATCTCGAATTCGCAACTGCGATCCACCAGGTTGACGCGACGCTCGCGCTTGGCGGTCCGAGCTTTCAGAGCGGTATCGTCTATACCGGCTTCGACGTCGATCCGGACAAGTCGTGGGTCACTCGGTTTCTCGGCTATCTCCGTGACCATGGCCACCTGGACGACTACAGCTTCCTCTCCTTCGAATGGTATCCGTTCGACGACCTCTGCCAGCAACCCGCCGGCCAGCTCGTGCAACAGCCGGAGCGCCTGGCTCAGGCATTGCAACAATTTCGGCAGAGCGGTGTCCGCAACTCCATATCCATCATCATCAGCGAGTATGGCTTTTCTGCCTTTGCCGGGCGGACCATGGTCGAGGTTCCAAGCGCATTGCTCGACGCCGACATCGTCGGTCAATTCCTGACACTCGGAGGTAAGACGGCCTATCTCTTCGGCTACGAGCCGAGCCGGCCAATCAACGAGCGAAGTCCGTGCGCGGATTACGGTCAATTGATGCTGTTCGAGGGCGATCAGAAGCTGCAGGCACGCTGGCCAATGCCAAGCTATTTCGCTGCGAGGCTGATAACTCAGGATTGGGCGCAACCAGTCAATCGCCGGCATCTGCTCTACGCCGCCAAATCAGACCTGAATGACGGCAACGGCCGTCAGATCGTCACAGCCTATGCGGTGAAGCGTCCGGACCACAATTTGGCGATCATGTTGGTGAACAAAGATGCAGAGCACGCCTACTCTGCGCGCGTCAGGCTCCTTGAGGGCCGATTCCCAGAGCAACCGTTCAGAAGCAGGGTCGACGTCTTCCAATATTCCCCCGAACAATATGCCTGGAAGAGCGCTGGCGAGGATGGCCGCCCCATTCGCAGCAACCCACCACGTCATTTTACGCTTGGTGGCAACAAATCGGTCGAGCTTCCGCCTTTCTCGCTTACCGTCGTGCGAGGTCTGGTACCGAAGGAGTCTCAAGTGCCTTCTCCAGCTAGTCGCCGCTTAGCGGGAGGCAAACCTGGCAATCGAAGACCGGGAGCAAGGCCGAGGCCGCATGCATGAGCCCTGAATTCAGACCAACGCACCCTTACGGCCCCGCGCGGCAGCGTTGGTCGCTGAGATGCGCGGTCTCGAGTCTGGGAAACGAGCCAAGGAGAGTCACATGCGTAGGCTTGGATTTATGGCCGTCTCGTTTGGCATTGCGAGCGCCGTCATGCCGGCAAGCGCGGTGGAATTGAAGTTCTGCAACGACATTAAAGATGGCGACAGCAGGATGGCCTGCCTGCAGGACCACATAGCCGCGTTGGAAGGCGAAATTGTCGCGTTAGACGGCGAGCTCTCCCAACTAAAGATAGACCTGGAGCAAAAGCTCAACGCCAATGGGGCGTTTAAAGTGCAGGCAGCGACACCTGAACAAGGCCTGTGCCTGGGGCCTGCAGCGCAAAATCAGCCTCCCCTTATGATTAGTTGCGATCGTCCAGATGCGTGGAGATTTCTGGGCGGAAAAGCAGCCGAGGTCCATGCCAAAATGAGCCCAGACAAGGAGACGGGCAAAGACGCGGGCACGGACACGGGAAAAGAGACGGGCAATGCCGTAGCCAAAGCCCCGGGCAATGCCGT
>JGI12270J11330_10003024_pt1 | contig 12207 bp, 7 predicted proteins | sample PeaSoiMetSII2010_FD_11330 | JGI IMG/M metagenome (IMG submission 11330)
TTGAGCAGGCTGTACGCGGCATCGCCCGCGACCTTGACGTCGGTGCGCGGCACGCCAGGAACGTAGTTGGGCACGAGGGTCAGCGCCAGGGCCTTGGCGTCCGCGATGAGCCGTTCCGGATTCATCGAGACGGGAGTGCCGCGGTCGAGCAGGCCCAGGTTCTTGGCCTCCTCGGCGCTCAACGATACTTTTGCCATGCCGATGAGTTCGAAGGCCTTCCGCGCGTCCTTCAACCGGAGTGTCAGTTCCTTGCAGCCGCCGGCCGCCGGAACGAGGCCCACTCCCAGTTCGACCTGGCCCATGTAGAGTTCGGCCGAAGCCTGCGGAATCGTGTGTAGCACGATCTCGCAGCCGCCGCCCAGGGTCCGGCCAAATGGAGCCGATACCACGGGCTTGTGCGCGTACTTGAGGGCCATGTTGACCTGCTGGAGGCGATTAACGGCGGCATTCAGCTCATCCCATTCGCCTTCCTGCGCAGCCAGCAAAATCGGCACCAAGTTGGCGCCGACGCAGAAGTTCTCGCCGTCGTTGGCGATGATCATGGCCTGGAAGTTCTTGTTGGTTTCATCGAGGCCCGCATACAGCATGCTGATGATGTCTTCGCCGATCGAGTTCATCTTGCTGTGGAACTCACAGCACAACACGCCGTCGCCCACATCAACCAGCGATGCGCCCGCGTTCTTCTTCACGACGCCATGCACGCGCTTGACGTCCGACAGCACGATGGTGCCCGGCCGAGCATCTATGGGCCTGTGCTCCATCGCCAGAACGTCAAAGTATTGCGGATGCGGATTATCGCCTTCAGCCCAGCGGTAGAGCGAGGTCACTCCGCGATCGAGCATTTGCTGGATGCTCGGCGGCAAAACGCGCCCTTCCTTCTGCAACCGCTTGGCGATGCTCTGGAAACCGAGAGCATCCCAGAGCTCAAACGGTCCCATCTTGTGACCATAGCCCCAGCGAATGCCGCGGTCGATCTCTACTATTCGATCGGAGATTTCGGGAATCATCTCGGCGGAATAGAGGAAATAGTCGCTGAGCAGTTTCCACAGGAACGTCCCGGCACGGTCATTAGTGTTGATGAGTACGTTGATCCGCTCGGGAATATTTTCGATGACCATCACGGCTTCAACCGACGGGAACTTGGGCTTCTGCGCCGGATGATACTCCATGGTCTTCAGATCGAGCGCCCAGATGGCTTTCTCCTCTCCGGTGACGACCCGCTTGTAGAAACCCTGGCCGGTCTTCTCGCCGAGCCATTTGCGCTCCAGCATCTGCTTCTCGAAGTCTGGCAGGAGGAAGCGCTCGGCCCACTGCGTGCCCTTGTTGGCTTCGGCCAGGTTGGGACTAACTTCTCCCCACACGTCCATCCCGACCAAATCGAGCATGCGGAAGCTGGCGCTATTGGGCAACCCAATCAGCGGACCCGTTAAGGCGTCGGCCTCCTCGACGGTGTAGCCGTCTTCGTGAGCAATTTTGCTGACGGTGGCGCCGAAGAAGCATCCGACGCGATTGGCGATGAAGTTTGATGTGTCTTTGCACAGGACCACTCCTTTCCCCAACCGGCGATCCCCATATTCCTGTACGAAATCCAACACTTCCGGAGCAGTCTCCGGTCCCGGAATCACTTCCAGCAGGTGCAGGTAGCGAGGAGGATTGAAAAAGTGCGTGCCCAGGAAGTTGCGGCGGAATTGCGGCGAGAATCCTTCGGCGATCTTAGCTAATGTGATTCCGCTAGTAGAAGTGGAAAGGATTGTGTCGGGTTTCACTACCGCTGCCACGCGGCCCCACAGGTCGCGCTTGATCTGCAAATTCTCGGCGACCGTTTCAATGACCCAGTCACAGTTGGCGAGTTCATTCAGGTGGTCGTCGTAATTGCCTGGTTTAATGAGCCGGATCGCGTCTTCGGAGAAGAAAGCGCCGGGTTTTTGCTTCACCGCAGTCTGGATGGCTTTGGTGGCCGTGGCCGACCGGTTCGGTTCATTGGGTGTGGCCCGGCTCAGCAGCAATGAGGGCACGCCCGCGTTGGCAAAATGCGCGGCGATGCGCGTTCCCATTGTTCCGGCGCCGAGGATGGCTACACGCCGCAGCGTCTTTTCCGTGCCTCGGCGCGCTTCCGTTCGCGGAACCTCCTCAGCCCGGCTGAGTTGGTCGATAGCATTAACAGTTACCGCCATGATTAGTTTCCTTCCTTTCGTTCTTTTCTGTGTAATCGTTGATGAGGCACAGCCTCGCGGTTCGACTCCCCGCCATCGAACGCATTCTTTTTACGCGTGATGTCACTCGGACCACTCGGCATAACGGCGCCTCTGCTTCAGCAGTGTGCCCAAGCCGTCTGAGGTGGTCGCAGCCCACAAATTCAGCCGCTGACCATTTAGACCGGGCCACTGCAGCATGCCTGGTGCTCAGGCCTATACCGCGAGTGCTTTTCGAAGGTCTTCGGGCTCCCCCAACACGTTTACGGGGAAAAGCACTCACACACGAGATGTCCGAAGTTCAGTTTTAGGGTTTTACCTTCGATTAAAAGGATAAAATTATCTTAAACTATTGTCAATGAGAATCTGCATCCTGAGCCCGAAAAATGGGGCTTTCGCGATGGTAAGGCATCTTAAGATAGGGCAGGAAATTCCCGAGGTGTGGAGTCCAAGTTATCGACTTACAAATAGAGCCCGCCATTCACATTCAATTGCTGGCCGGTGATATAGTCGCCGTCAGCCGCCAGGAACGCGGCGGCTTTGGCTACATCGGCGGGCTGAGCGAAGCGCTGGAGCGGGATTTTCACGCGAATCTGCTCCAGAATCTTTTCCGGCACCTTTGCCAGCATTTCTGTGCGCGTAAAGCCAGGCGCCACGGTGTTCACCGTGATGTTGTATTTGGCCATTTCCAGCGCAACGGATTTCGTAAACGCCGTGATGCCGCCTTTGCCTGCGGCTGAGTGAGCCTGGCCAAGCTTACCGGCCTGACCCAGATACGAGGTGATGTTGATGATGCGGCCGAAGTTCTGCTCCATCATCGCGGGAAGGGCGGCACCGGTGCAGTAATAAGTACCGTTTAGGTTGACATGGATCACGTCCGCCCATTCGTCCTCTGCCGTCTTGCGCAGCGATTTATCCCGTGTAATACCGGCATTGTTCACCAGGATGTCCAACCGTTTCCAGGCGTCCAGCACGGTTTGGATGACCAGTCGCGCTTCCTCTTTGGATGCGACATCGCCCGGTACGAGCATGCAGTCAGATCCAATGGCTTGAATCTGTTCCGCCAAGCTCTCGGCGTGCGCTTTGTTGGAGCGGTAGTTCAACGCAACCGCCGCTCCACGATGCGCCAATTCCAGGGCGATAGCGCGCCCGATGCCCCGCGCCGCGCTGGTAACCAGCGCCACTCGTCCCTCTAAGGACGCGAAGCCATTGCCGTTTCCTTCTCTCATGGCGGTTTCCCCCTTCCGAGGACCGGGAGTCGGCCCCTGTCCGCCTTGCGAAAGGCTCCTCTTGCGCTTATGGGCACAAATGCCCGGAAGGCATGAGAGCCATCGAATCCTAGGTCAACTGGTGCGGTGACTCGATCATAAGTCATATTCAGATCTTTTTATATAGCATAGTTACACTATCCAAGAGGACTCTGTTATGTTCTTCGCTTCTGATGAAGACGTTTTTTTGTTTACATCCGCTAACTTCGGTTGTATTCTATCCGCGGGGTTATCGCGATGGGTTCTGGTGCAGCCACAGCGTTGGCTAACTCTCCCAGCTCGCGGCCAATGCCGGATTGCGATCCGATTGCGCATTTGGCGCCCGAAGCGTGGGAAAACGTAGTACGACTCCGGTTTGTTCCTCTGTCGTACTTGAGACTAACTTGCGACGTCCAGTTGGACCGTGGCTTGGACCGCCTGCTCTACTTCCAAAGTTTCATCGACGAAGAAGACTGATCGTCGGGCAGACTTCGTATGGACGGTAGAGACTGAAGGTCAAACTCGCTCATTCTTCCCGCAGCGCCCGCAAAGGATCGATATGCGCCGCCCGCCGCGCCGGGGCCCACGATGCCAGTGCTGTAATGACGAGCAGCAGCAACGGGATAGCGATGTAGATCAGCGGATTCACGTGCTGGAACCCGGATGCTGAGAGCGCGGCGGTGGCGGCGCGGCAGGCGAAGAAGGCCACCACTGACCCGACCAGGACACCGGCCAGTCCGAGCTGCAACCCCTGCCGCAGCACCATCCACACCACAGTCCGGCGGTCCGCGCCAATGGCCATGCGAATGCCGATTTCGGTTGTCCTACGGCTCACCGAGTAAGCTACCAGGCCGTATAGCCCGACTGCTGCCAGTATCAGTCCCATCATCCCCATGCCGCCCACGACTTGAATCAGGATGTCCGAGGTCCTGATGGCCCGCTGCGTGTAAATATCCTGCATCGTGCGCATGTCGAAAGCAGGCATATCGGGATCGAGCTTGCGCACTACGTCTCGCAGCACGCTGGCGAGGGTGGACGCATCGGGGGCTACGGATTCGGCGACGATGGACATCTCGGCTGCGCGCGGACGGTACGGGTGCTGCCGGTAGGGCAGGTACATAAAATCGTTGGGCGGCTCCGCGATCCAGAGATACTTCGCCATCCTGGCGATCCCCACGATCTGGACCAGCGGGCCACTGGCGTTGGTGAGATGGAACCGTTTGCCGGCGGCGTCCCCTTTCCAGTAATGTCTCGCCATGTGCTCATTCACCACCGCCACCAGCGGCACATTCTCGCGATCGGACTCGAGAAAGCTGCGCCCGTGCAGAATGGGGATATTCATGGTCTCGAAGTACCCCTCACTGACGTAGTTGGCGAATGCGTTCATCGACTGTTCGCCGCGCGGCAACTGCCAGCCTTCGGGAGCCACGCCCAGGGCTGCCGGGCCGGCGAGCAGGGGGACCGCGAAGACGAGAGCGGCCGACTTGACGCCAGGCGCGGAGCGTGTGTGTTCGAGCAGGTCCTTATAAAAACGCGCGGTGTGGTCTGGCGAGTAGCTAGCCAGTTGCGTGTTGAAGGCGGTGAGGAAGAGATGATCGGTGCGATAACCCGGCCCCGGCAGCAGTTGCTCCTGAAAGCTCTGCACCATGGCGGCGGAGATCGACAAAAGCACGACGGAGAGAGCCACCTGACCCGCCACGATGCTGTTGCGGCCCCATACGCGGCGCCGGCCACCACTGTCGGCATCGGCGGCTTTTAAAGAAGGTACGAGGTTCGGCCGTGTGGCGCGCAGCGCGGGAGCGAGACCGAACAGAAAGGTGCTCACTACCGACACGATCAGGGTAACCAGCAGGACGCGGCGGTCGACTCCCACGTCGAAATAGATGGGAAGGTCGCTGGGGATGGGCATACTGTGCCAGAAGTCGGCCATGGCATCGGCCATCCATACGCCGCCGATTCCCCCGACCAGAGCCACCAGAAGATTCTCCAGAAGAAGCTGACGGACGAGAGCCATGCGGCCGGCGCCCATGGCCAGACGTATCGCGATCTCGCGTGTGCGCCCACGAGCTCGACTTAACAGCAGACCCGCGACATTGGCGCAAGCCACCAGTAACACCGCGATTCCCAGGATGGCCAGCATGATGGACATCTGCGCCGTTTCCGGTCCCTGAGCCATGCGCAACTGGAGCTCGGTCTCCACCACAAGGCGCTCGTTACGGTTGGGTGCTGTGTGGATTTTCTGGAGCTCGGCGGAAAGGGCGGTGATATCGGCCTGCGCCTGCTCCATGCCGACGCCGGGCTTCAGGCGGCCCTTGACGAATAACCAGCCGAAATCGCGGTTGTGGAGGTAGTTCTGTTGCACCATGCGCGGTGACATGGAGAGAGGAACGAAGACTTGCGGGCGCATAACGGCGTCGATACCCGTGAAACGTGCGGGAGCTACGCCGATCACCAAGAACTCAATGCCATTCAGCCGGATGCGGGAGCCGATCGCCGACGGACTCGCGCCAAACTGGGCCACCCAGAAATCGTGCCCCAGCACGACCACGGCGTCGCGTCCTTCGACCTCGTCCTCATCGGGGCGGAAGCTGCGGCCGAGCGCGGGCTCGACGCCCAGCACACGGAAGAGGTTGCCGGAAACGTAAAGGCCCCATTTCATCCGCGGCACAGTATTGGAATTCGGACTGAAGCCGAAGAAGGCATACGAAGCCGCCACCATCCCGTCGAACGTGCGGTTGCGATCGCGCAGGTCGAGGTAATCCGGATAGGAAATGGGCGGGTTCTGGCCGAACTGCGCGGATACAGCGGTATTGATGGCGAGGACGCGATCCGGCTCCCGGACCGGCAGCGGGCGCAACAACATGGCGTCGGCGAAGCTGAACATGGACGCTGTAGCACCGATGCCTATGGCCAGCGAACAAATGGCGACGGCGGTGAAGATGGGGTCCTTGCGCAGTACCCGGAAAGCGTGGGTGAGGGTTGGCAGCATGGGGCACGCACGCTCCTCGGAAGCAAGAGCAACTCTGATGCCGCGAGCCAGAAGCTCGCAACGTCCATGGTATCAGAGTTTAATACCTCTAAATATCGCTATGCCTGTCCGATTTTGGGATAGAAAACCACCGTCCGGTCTCGATCCCGGCCACCCGCTGCAGCCCCTTTGCTTCCTTCAGGCGATGAATCCGAGGTTCTTTAACAAAGCGCGGCCGAGCGCGTTGCCGTCGAGAGGCGGCAATGGAGTCTTCAGCTCCTCCAGCTTCTTACGGTGAGCCTCGGCACTCACCTCCGCAGCCGTTTTGAGCGTCGTCAATTGCTCCGCGCGCGCTTTGTGATGGGCGAACTGCTCGGCTTGCGCCAGCTTTAGCTTCTCCTTGCCGGCTTGGAGGAAATCGAGCTGCGCCTTGATGTCCGCGCGATTCGCCACGCTCGGCAGACTGAGGATGTGCTTACAGAACTTGTCCAGCTCGCCGAAGACCCGGTCCAGATTCCACGGATCTTTCTGTGGGCCTGCGTCTGGATTGGCTGCCGCAGGTGCTGAGATGCTGGCGGTCGCGTCGGCATTCCCCGGCTGTAGGTGGAAATTCCACGTGTAGTCGCATGCGGGACAACAGATGTAGTTCCACATCCGTGCAATACAGGTTTCGCTGAGGCATCCGAGCACGCTGCTGGGTCGGAGGATCACGGGGTTTTTACAACGCGGACACGGGACCTCCGCCGGAATTGGCATGTGACAGAATTCGCATGTGATCTCTTTCGGCGCCCCCGCGGCTCCAATCGCGATCAAGACATTACCGATGATTTCAGAGTTGACCAAAGCCGGCTGCCAAAGCTCCATCAACGCGGCATGGGACAGCCGCCGGGCGGGGCCTAGAGACGGGTCGTGAGTGACCACGATCTTATCGTCGATATCGACCAAGACCGAGTAGTGGCCCGTCGAAGCTTCTCGTGACGACCGGTGGTTCACGATACCTCGAATACCGTTTTCCCGGCAGAGACGAAGCACCTGAAGCGGATACCGCGCCTGGATGGCAACGGCCGTGCATCCCCGCTTCAGGGCATCCTGAACCATCAGGTGGGTTGTCGAGGCCAGACTGCCGAACCGGTTTCTTTTGGCAATCGCCGCCCAGATCTCTTCCTGCGAGACTTCCTTCCCGAACGAGCGATAAATCATGCCCAGGCAGACGGCGCCGCAGGTCCGGTCGCCTGGCGCTTCGGACTGTCTCTCGTATGGAATGGCCAGTTGTGCTGCGCTCATTTTCCGACTCCTGACTGTTACGGACCAATAAGAACCGTAGGAAGCCCCATTGCGATGAAACCGCCGTGGACTGTTAGGTCCATCATTCGTGCCGCCGGCATCTTACCGATCAGCACCGTAAAGGAACCCAGGGCAATCACGTCCGGCGGGCCGACGCACGTGGCCATGTCGCCGACCCGTGCAGCCGGCATGCTGCCAATCAACACGGTTGGACAGCACGGCGGTAGAATCGGTCCGCCGACGTGCGGCACCAAAACTGTCACCATCGGGCATACGTGCATGTCTCCCAACCGCGCTGCTGGCATCCCCATGCGTCTACTCCTTTGTCATTTTTCCGAGCCGCAACCAAAGGGAGCGGTTTTCACGGCGAAGCAGATCATCCTTGTTCTGCATTCCATTCACATAAAACGCCCCGCGGCGACTCCGACCCCAAGTCCCACGAAGCCTCTTTGCGTTTCCACAATCCTGGCAGGGTCACTCTTCGTACAAGCGAGCTTAACTGCGTTGGCGACTGCCTGCGCTGTGCCAAAGGGGGGCGGCGCTGCTGCCGGCCGCCCACAAGGTGAAGCGATTCCTGGCCCGGTCTGATATGCTGCCATCGCCAGCGCACCCGCGACGGACGCCGGACCAACGGACTCCGCCTGGACCTTCGCCGCGCCGCGAGTGCTGTCGCTCGGCTGTAGCACCCACTGCACTACAGTTGTGGCGGCCGCCTGGTCCACCGCGGACATCCGGTCACCCCAAGCATGCTGGAAGCACAAGCATCCCCACCACACGGCTTCGCGTGGCGGCAGCGCATGGGCAAGGAAATCGATTCCTGCAATGTATTGCTTGTTGTTGATCAATGCTTCGATGAACGCTCCCGGCGTCATCCCATCACGTAGCAGGGCGCGGGCTTCCTGTCTGACAAGGAAGCGCGCACAGATCTCGGCCGCCGTCGTTGCCTCGATCTTAACCAGCGATACGTTACTCACGTCCAGACCCCAAACTAGTTGATCTGCACCAGGGCGCCTTGAACCGTAATCATGACTCCCTGGATCGTAATGCCTTCGGGCGTCAATGTAATGGTATTCAGCCCCCCCGCCACCGACAGCGTGATCTGAGTGAGGCTTTGAATAGTAACGGGCATGGTGCCTCCATCCACAGTGATTCCGCTCGGCGTCATTTCAATCTTTTGGTCAATCCCCGGAAGAAGTCCGCGCTGCAAAGTGATGTTTTGCGTTTCTCCGACGACGACCTCAGCCCCGTTCGTCGAATCCGAAGCCACGGGGGGAAGCATGGGCGGTCCCGCAGTCACCCGTACTCCCTGGCTCCCATACACGTTGACCAAACCGTCCATTGCCAGGCCCGTTGCAGCGAGTGTGATGACACTGGGACCCGGAATGGCCGGGGGCAGGGGCGGCATGCACACAACTTCCATCGAATTGGCCTTGATGCCATAGCTTCCCTTGACCGATTCAAGACGGTCGGCGGAACTCCCGCTGCCACCCGAACCGCCTCCGCATTTTGTGGTTTCTTCCGCCATTGATTCACCCTCCTCGCTGCGCTCTAACCTTGGTTCCCGTTTTTGATTGGCCCCGGTTGGCTGCCTTGATATACCGGCTGGGCGTCGTCGTTGTTCTCGAGGCCTATCGCGAGGATAGGGCCGAGTATGCTTGCGGTGGCGACGAACCCGCATGCGACTAGATCAACCGGTTCCCACCAGTCGCGGTGTTCCGTCTCTTCATTGAGTTTGTGCAGCGCTTCCACTTTCTTCTTAGTGTCTTCATCCGTCCACTTTTCGAACATTGCCGCGGTCATAACCGCTCCCAGCAGCACATCCGTAAGCGCCTTGAACACCATGGTCAGCGTGGCCCGGGTGTGGTCTGCGGTTTCGGCTGCGTAAACGGTCTCCCAGACAATGGTTGACACGCCAAGCAGCCCGGAGAAAAGGGTCGCCCAAAAGTGGTCTCTATACCAGTCGTGAAATTCAATTTTTGGGGGCCCCACGGACAGTTCAATAGACTGGCCGAGCGTGAACTGCACGCTCGAGCCAAGCGTAAATTGCATGTTTCCGCCCAGACCGGATCCGAGTACCCCCTCGACGACTTGCATTCCGGGAACGCCTGGGACGCCCTCGGCCAAGCCTCCCGGATTCACACAGATCTGCACATTGTTTCCCACCGTGAGCTGGTGACTCATCCCCATCACGCCCTGCACATTCTCGCCATAGACCATCACCGAGTTCAGACCCAATACTCCGGTCGGTGGAGGTTCGGGCATGGGGTCGGCATTGTCGAAGCCCAGGCCGTAGATGCTGCCTCCGCTACCGCCGCCCGGCACCAGATTGCCGACGGTCAACATGTTGGCCACCGAAACATGCTCGCCCTTATGGCGGCCGGCGTGGATCATCTTGTCGTATTCCGAGTTCAGGCTCAGGTTTCGTTCCGAGTGAATCGCCAAATGCTCGTGGCCTTTGTGGTCGTTAAAAACGATTCCGTTGTAGTTCTTTTGCGCCGTGCCGTGCACGCTGGCCGATTTGAAGCCAGCCAACTGTCTATGAAGGGGCAGCTCAAACCACGGCATGTTTTCCGCGTTGTAAACACTGCCGACAATCAATGGCTGATCCGGATCACCTTCCTCGAAAGTCACCACCACCTCGTGGCCAATCCGCGGCCAGAAGAATGCGCCCCAGCCCTTGCCCGCCCACACCTGGGCCACGCGTAACCAACAGGAACTGCCCGTGTCCTTTTTCCCCTCGCGGTCCCAGTGAAACTGCACTTTCACGCGGCCGTACTTATCGCAGAAGATCTCCTCGCCTTGTGGGCCCACGACGGTTGCGGTCTGGACCCCTGCGATCACCGGTTTCACAGTCGCTCTCTGTGGGCGGTACCGCAGGCCTGCCGGAATACACGTGAACTGGTTTTCATATTGGAACGCTGGCGTCTCGTTACTGCGGTAGCCGGCTTGATGGGCCCGGTGATTGACGTAAGTCAAAACGTACTGGCCGTCGGCGTCGAAGTGGCGGTCGAGCGTGAACTTGTTACCCGCGGCGAAATTGCCGCAGTTGCTCGCTCCCCGGATCTCCAGGCAGGCGACGTCTTCCTGCTCCATGCGTATCCGGACCGTACGGTCGCGATCCTCGAAGATGAGCTTCAGATCTCGAGGCCGGGGGGCTGCGTTGGGATCGATTCCATCGAATCGTTGGGCGTAACCGCCAGGGTAATCGTAGATTTCTAGTTGATCGTTACCGCCGACGTTCAGCTTATGGGTCACTTTGCCCACCGTCACGCTGTCGACGGTTTTTCGTTTGGCTTCCAGATGTTGGCCTGGAAGTTCAAAGCAGTGATCCCAAAGTGTGTACTCGCCCGCGCGCAGTTCCTGGGCCTTCTCCCAGTTCGTGATCCGCATATCTTCTCGCAAACCACCGAACAACTCCTCGTAAACAACGGTACTTTGGCCCTCGACCGTGGGGTTCTTGATGTCGGTCACTACCATCTGGTGCTTACCGTCAGCGTGCTTGAAAAAGTAGTAAATTCCTTCCTCTTCCATGAGGCGGCTGACGAAATCAAAATCGGATTCGCGATATTGCACGCAATAATCGCGGGCGTAATACGTTCCCGAGATTTGATAGCTGACGTCGAGGCCGGTGAGCACTTCGCGCAGAATGTCCGGCACCGAGAGGTGCTGAAAAATGCGGCACCGGACTTTCTTGGTCAGCAGCCACAACTTGGGAACCACTTCCGCACGGAAACTGACAAAGGTTTCATCGCGAACGCCTTGGCTGAACCGCTTGACCAGTCCGTTGAAATACCGCTTGTCTCCGTTGAGGAGCCGCAGCTCCACGGTGACGCTCTCGCCCAGGATCTTGTCAAAATGGATCTCGGTTCCCAGTTTGGCCAGCAGATCCAGCCGAAAACCGAAAAGCTGCGAGATGCCTTCGTGACCAGAAAAGTCCGTGAGAAGCAGGGTATCCTGGCCCAGGGGCGTGGTAACTATCATTGGCTTGTCGGTCTGTGTGTAGGTCGGCATAGCGGTTTATTAATTAGACGAGTCAATTGACGCTGAACACGCGAAAAGTTCGAAGCGGTCGCTGGCAACATCACGCGCTTTGCAGTCAGTACAGTCAAAGACGCCCGTACGGCCGTTGAATGCCACGTTCAGATACATGCAAACCATCGGCCACTAGTAAGCTATGTCTCGCTAATTCGCCATAGCACCTTGTCTGTGAGTGCTTTACTCCGGAGTTAGTAAGATAAGTGACGAGTGATGGGCAGGTAGAATACTCTATCTGATCGGATACAGATGGGACAAAACGGATAGACCAAGCTTCAATTTCATACGCACGAGCTGTCAGCAGTCAGTCAAGTTGACGACGTCATCAACTTCTTTTTCGCGTTGGAACACACGAGGGGCTGCTTATTAATTTCGCTCATCGCAGATCGGACAACTGCGCAATTGTGTAGCAGCGGACGTACTCAAGCGACCGGTACGTCCGCCTCGGGTGGCAGGATTCCTACGGGGAAAGTGGGGTGGG
>JGI12270J11330_10003027_pt1 | contig 12200 bp, 10 predicted proteins | sample PeaSoiMetSII2010_FD_11330 | JGI IMG/M metagenome (IMG submission 11330)
TCGCTCTCGGTCCAGCGATCGAGACCGACATTATCGATCAGCACCGAATACGCATCGGACGCTTCCTGCGTCGAGCTTCTCGACAGACCCAGCTCATGAGATTCTTGCCGAAACTTCAGTCCGGATATTTGACCGCGGGGAAACTTGCGCACGGGGAATTCCTGGCCTGTCGCGGCGCTATATCCGTGCAGGACATCAATTCCATCTTCGTTGGCAACAAGGGCGACGAGCTGGCCGTCATCGCTCAGATCATAACTCTCGACGTCCCAGGGAATGTTCGCTGTGATCACAGTGTCGGAGCCGGTCACCAGGTCGTGCCGTAACAGACGGCGAAACTCGGACCCCTTGTCGGTGATGTAGTAGATCGACTTGCCGTCCTGGGACCATTTCGGCTCGCTGGAGAAGACAGGCTCGGCCGTCGGGCTGGCTCGCCGCGGGGTGATCGTCGTGGTCTGCCCACTGCCAATTTCAATGATATGTATGTACGATTCATTATCCGAAATGTATTCCTCAGCCACGACCCTCGTCTCGTCGGGCGACCAGTCGGCAACGGTCCACTGGCCCGAGACCTCCTTGAACCGGCGCTGGAAGTGCGTGTCGGCGGGAGCGACGAGGTACAGGTCCATGTCACGGCCGTTGCGGGCGTTGCAGCTCCAGGCCGAAAGCTCGCCCGAGGGCGACCAGGCAGGCGCGATGTTGCGGCTCTTGCCGTCGGTGATCCGCCGCGGCTCGCCCCCGGCGCGATCCTGGAGAAAGAGCTGATAATTCTCGGCCCCGCCCTCGTCCATGGCATAGAGGAACTGGTCGTGCTTGGGCCGTGCCGAGACGTTCAGGACGCGCTCATTGAAAAAGGTGAGCTGCCGCCGCGCGCCTCCGGGCACGGCCACATGGTGCACCTGGGGCGTGTCGGCGAACCGCGTGGTGACATACATCGCGCGGCCCCTCGTGTCGTCCCAGTCCTGGAAGCTCGCCGAGCGGATGTTCTGGTAGCGGTTCAGGGCTGTGGAGAGCGAGCTCGGAATCGGTGGCACATCCTCGGCGCGGATGCTCTCGGGGACGGGTACCGTCTGCCCGCGGGCCAGGAGGGGCATGGTCGTGGGCAAGACGAGCATGAAGATTGCCGGTAGGCGAAGCATGGGCTGGAACTCCGGGCTAGAACGACTTATCGACCGCGTGAAGATACATGTCGATCATCCACTCCCCGCCGTGGTCGGGGTTGCCAATCAGCCGCTGGCCCCTGGGATCAACCACGAAATCGAGCATTTCGAGCGGTATAAACCCGATCAAGACCGGGCAGGTGTCTGCGACCTCGGTGACACGAACCTCGCAGTCGCGTCCTCCGATCGTGAGTTTGACCGGCTCAAACATCCCGAACCTGGCTGGTCCGGTAGCGGTCCTGGCCGACTTGACCTCAAGCTGTCCAAGACCAAGTTTCTCGATCAGATGTCTGGGCATGGAAACGAAGGTTGCACCGGTGTCGATTCTGGCATCCGATAACTCGATGCGGCGAACCTGATCAGCGGAGATTCGACCTTCCTCGACAGCCTTGAGATCGAACAGGTTTTCAATCAGCGCCGAGACAACGACCTGTCCCACAGTTGCGGCCTCCATATCATTGCTCCCTTCTGTTTCTCGCTTCTCTCATGGCACATACACGAACTCATTGGCATTATACGCGGGCGAGCGGGTCAGCGATTCGTCAAGCACTCGCGTCGTGGGATAGGATTCCGATCCTGTCATTCCGTCAATATGTATAAAAATGACAGGATTGGAATTTTGTCCCACGTAGAAAGAAGAGCCGTCAAATGGCGGATTGCCGTTCTTCCTGGAGCAGCGCGAGCTGGCGATCGAGCCAGGCATTGATGCGGTCCGCGGTGGGGAATCGAGCAGCCAAGGCGCCGAGCAGGACGATGGCCGTCGCCAGGGCGAGCGGGTTTCGCTCCACCATGTAGGCGATGGTCGCGAAGAAGGCCGCGCCCTCGCGCATGCCCGCGCAGATGATCAGCTGGGTCTGATAGATCAGGGCGAGCTTGCCGGTATAGCTTGCTGGATAGAGTTGTTTGGGTTCAGACGGGCCGCCCTTTGTGATTGCGGTCGGGCCCTCCAGGGCCATCTGGCGGCGTGCCTGGGCAACGATGACCTTGGGGACGACGAACGACAGGATCAGCAAGATGAGGCCCAGGGCGACGGCAAGATAAGTGATCACCGGCAGCGAGGAATTGCCCGGCGCGGCAATCGCGGCCCCCCCTGCCCCTCCTCCAGGGAGAGCCGGCGCGGGATTCATCCAGGCCTGAGTCAGGAACAGGACGATCGCCAGGAAGGTCATCACGCCCATGATCAGGGCGCCGACGATGATCTGACCCGTGCGGATGATCGGTTGGAGGTCATCGGGATCGGTCATGTCCGACATGGGCGGAATCCTTTGGCTATGAGGGTCGTGCTCGGTTCGCCGACACCGCGATCATACCAGGATATCCTTGAGCACGTGCCCATGCACATCGGTAAGCCGGCGGTCGATGCCGTCGTGGCGGACGGTGAGCTTGGTGTGGTCGATTCCCAGGAGGTGCAGGATGGTGGCGTGGATATCGTGGACTTCGGTCGGGGTCTTGCGGTCGAGCGGCTTGTAGCCGAACTCGTCGCTGGGGCCGTAGGAGATTCCCCCCTTGATGCCGCCGCCAGCCAGCCAGTTGGTGAAGCAATAGGGGTTGTGGTCGCGGCCCTTGCCCCCCTGGCTCGAGGGCATCCGGCCGAACTCGGTCGTCCAGAGGATGATCGTGTCGTCGAAGAGGCCCAGGCGCTTGAGGTCCTGGATCAGGGCCGCGGTGCCGCGGGCCATGCCCAGGGCCAGCGGGCCGTGGTCGTGCTGGACGTCCTCATGCAAGTCCCAGTTGCGGCGGGGGAAGCTATTGTCGTTGCCGCTCCAGATCTGCACGAACCGGACGCCCCGCTCGAGCAGACGGCGGGCGGCCAGACACTTGCGGCCGAAGTAGTCGGTCTCCTCGAGTGGGTTGATCTGCTTGTCGAACGACGACTTCCCATGGTCGAGTCCGTAAAGCCTGAGCACCTCTGCCGGCTCGCTGGCGATGTCGAGCGCCTCCGGGGCGGCAAGCTGCATCCTGGCCGCCGGTTCGTAGCTCTTGATCCGGCCGTCCAGCCGGTCGTCACCGGGTCCGGCTGCAGCGTGGTTGCGGTTCAGGCGATTCAGCAGCGCGACGCCCGCGGCATCGCTCGCACGGGTTGGAAACTTGACGCGCGGGTCGGGGAAGAGGTCGGCGATTGGGGTCTTCGACCCGAGGTCGATGACGGTCCCCTGGTACTGTGACGACAGGAAGGCCGCGTCCCAGTTCTTGGTGCCGTTGGACGCGAGGCCGCGCGGGTTGGGCAGGACCACGAACGCGGGGAGGTTGTCGGTCAGGCGGCCCAGTCCGTAGCAGACCCAGCTCCCCATCGCGGGAAAGCCGGGCCGGTTGAAACCAGTCGTCTGGAGCAGTGTCCCCTGGCTGTGCACGCCGGTCTTGCCGACAAAAGTGTGGGTGAGCAGATGTTCGATCGTGATCTCGTCCCAGGCATTGGGAGCATCAGGCAAGTATTTCTTGATCTTGTCGTGGACGTTCAGCTTGCCACTGCTCCTGGAGGATCAGGATGGCCATGGCGGTGAACTGCTTGGTGATCGAGCCCAGGCGGTACTTGGTCTGCGGGGTATTGGGTACGTCGTGCTCGAGGTTGGCCATGACGTACCCTTGCTGAAGAGCACCTTGCCCTCGCGAGCGATCAGGATCGAGCCGCTAAAGTGGTCGCGATTGACGCGCGCAGTCATGTATTCCTCGACCCGCGACTCCAGCTCCTGGGAGCTCGGGGTGAGGGCTTTGCCAGAGCCGTCATGGCGGGAAGCGAAATCGCCAGAACCCAACCCGCGAGAACGCGGCCCGGCCGCAGATGGATCACCCGCACGATCGCCCCCCGTTCACGTGATGCTGCCCTTGTGTCGCGCCCGACTCCTCGTGTCGCGCTCGAGCTGTTGTGTCGCTACCATCTTCCGGTCATTCGTGCGGACGAGTCAAATCTTGCGACGCCAATGCCTCGTAAAAGCGAAACGCCCGGAGGGGGTGCTCCGGGCGTTCGGGAGGGAACGAACGACGTGATCGCGATTCGAGGACCGCGCCGTGGGGGGGGCGCTTCTTCGAAGCAGGGTGGCTCAGTACTGGTCGGCGCTGATGATCTCGCCGCCAGCGCGGGTGATCAGTGCGACGATCGTCAACGGATTGACGGATTCCTTGATGAAGTGCACCGAGCCGTCGGCGAAGAGCATGTTCGCTCCGCCGGGATGGAACGAATAGATCTCGTTGTTGCTGGTGCAGTTGATCAGGCAGATCCCGTCACCCCGGATGCCATCCGCCGTGGCGCCGTCGAGGTGGGCGTACGTGAAGGGGTCGGCCCAGGCGCCGCCGCCGCCACTGGTCGGATTGATCACACCATCGACGGGGGCGCCATACTGAACGTAGATGTGGCGACTGTGGTTGTAGCCGACCGGGCGGCCCGCATCCTCACCAATCATCACGGGGTTCGATACGCCGCCATGATCGGACGTCACGAGCACGACCGTGCGATCGGCGATCCCGGCGTCTTCCAGTCCACGCAGAACCAGGCCAATCAGCCGGTCGGCTTCCTCGACGGCCGCGTAATACTGGGGCGACCCGTGACCGTGGGTGTGCCCCGCGTCATCAACGTGGTCGAGGTGGATGAAAGTAAGCTGGGGCCTCTCTTTCTTGAGATAGGCGACCGCGTGCTCGACCGCCTTGACCGGCCCATCACTGTCCTCGATCTGGTCGACGGCCTTGCGCTCGAACAGCCGCCCAAAACCGTCCCAGTCGTGGAAGACCGCGATCTTCACCGTGGGCCGCTGAGCCCGCAAGACGCCGAAGATCGTCGGGAAGATTCCCTCCGTGCCCACGGCCGTCGGCCTGATGGCGGCCTTCGTGGGTTCCCATTCGTTCGACGTGACGCCGTGCTGCTCCGGACCCGCTCCCATGATCATCGACGCCCAGTTGGGGCTGCTGACCGTCGGTATCACACCCCGCGCGTGCAGGGTGTATGCCCCCTCCTTCATCATCCGCCCCAGGTTGGGCGTCTTCGCCTTCCGCACGCCATCAGGGCTCAGACCGTCAACCCCGACGATGACCACGTGCTCGACCCGGGGAACCTGGGCAAGCACACGGGCGGGGGCCAGAACGCACTCGAGCAGAAAAGCAAGCAGCGGAAGCGAGCATCGCATCCAGGCTCTATGATTCATTCTCATGTTCAGCCTCACCTCAGTTGACAGCTCGATGGTGAAGGTCCGAGGCTCGTCCCTCGTATCATCAACCATGCATGAACGAATCGACTGCGAATCTCGGAGGAGAGTACCATATCCTCGGGTGGGAGGTGTGTGGGTTCATTCTATTTCAGATGAAAATTTAATGAACCACTGGATCTATCCATGCTTGTTTCGCGGCATGGCCGCGCCTCGGCGCGCGCGGCCGTGGGGAGACATTGTTTGTCTCACCGCGGGGCGATGCTGGCGCGCAGGACAATGCCAAGCCCAGGGACGGTCACGGGTTCGGGCTGTTGTTGGTCAGCGAGAGCGGGCCGATCTGGTAGAGGCCCGACACCAGTGTAATCCCGCCGCCGCGCGTGCCGAAGTCGCGGTTGTTGGTCGAGATCAACAGCACGTCGTTGCTGCGCTGCGCGGGCGGAGTCTTGATGTGGCCGAGCGGCTGGGCGAGGATCGTCGAGTTGGAAATCTGTCCTGTCCTGATCAGGTTGATGTAGCCGGTGTCGTTGAGCACCAGTCCGTTGGCGGTCAGGTCGCGCAGCGACTGGATATTGCCCTGGACGTCGATCAGGGCTGGGCCGGTGCCGGCGGTGGCCGAGCCGTTGAGCTCGGGGCGGAAGCTCTCGCTCAGATCGGTGATCGGGGCGGTGGTGTCCAGCGTGATCGTCCCTCGCTGGGTGAGCGACACGGGGCCCAGCAAGCTCACGGTATTGGTATATTGCCCGGTGGTCCCCACGATCGTGTTCAGCGCCAGGCTGCTGTCAACGCTGCCCATGGAAGGACCAAGAAATTCACGGTTGAACAGCGGAACATAGGAACCATTTTCTGTAAACGCCTTTTGTGTCGAGTTCTGGAACCCGTTGACCAAGAGCAGCCCCCCATCCGGTTTAGGGTTGGCGATCGAAGTATCAACAGTCAAGACACCCACTTCGAAGACCCCGGGTTGCAACGGGTCAAATGAAGCATATACCGAGGCGTAGGCCCGGTTCGAGCCCGGCAGCCCCGTCAGGCCGCCCAGGAGGAATACGCCGGCTGCGGGGATGTTGGAGGGGGTCTGTGCCAGCGTCTGGGCCGTGCCCTTGCTCAGGCTGGCAGCCACATCGATGCTCTGGAGTTGATTGGTCTTGGTGTCGCCCATCACCGTGAGCGTATCGGTCGAGCCCAGGGCGGTGGCGTCGAAGCCCAAGGTGCTGAAGGAACCCAGGGGTGTTCCATAGGTCGCGTCGTAAACCCAGATCTGATAGCCCGTACTGACCAGCAGGACGAGCCGGTTGCCGTCGCGTCCTACCGAGATCGCGACTGGCGTGGCTGATCCGGGCGGCTTCAGGGGCTTCCAGGTCGTGTCCAGCGTGCCAGTCTGCTGGCTCATGTCGGGCTCGCCCGTCTTGGTGGTTGCCGGTGTCAGGTTGAAACGGACTACCTTCCCAGTCGTCGCGTCGATACCGAAAATTACGTTATCGGTCAACAAGTTCGGCGCCGGGGCGATGTTGCCGTTGATGTGGTTGATCTTGAGGACGATGCCCGGAGGTGCGGGCGGCGGGCCTGGGGCGCCGGGGGTAGGAACCTCGATGATGTTGCCGGCCGAGACGAACTCACCATTGATCCCGGCCAAGCTCTGCACCAGGAACGCGTCGCTGACGATGACGTTCGAGAAACTGCTACTTGTGCTGGCGGTCGTGCTCGTGCCGGCCGTCACCGTGGACGGAAGCTCACGGAGCTGGATCTGCGTGTCGGGCCCGACCGAGTTGAGATTCAGGATGTCGATACCCGAGGTCACGTCGATCGTGCCGCCCGCGATCAGGTTGAAATTGCCCAGGTTAATCGTACCTAGCACGCTGGCGCCGATGCCGCTGAGACTGGTCACCGCTTGATGGTTGAAGAGGTCCGCGCTGTAGATGCTGGCCAGATCGGCCTGCCCGGTGCCGCCGTGAACATTGGTGGTAATCTTGGTATAGGCATTGGTCTTGCTGAATAGAAGGTGCAGCGCACCGCTGGAGTCGACGGTGGTACCCTGGAGACTTCCCCGGCCGACGATCTTCAGCTCAACGTACGTCCCGCTGGGGGTGGTGTAGTTGAACTGCTGATAATTATGGAAGAACTCCCCGCTGGGAGGGCTCGAGTCCGGGACGATCGGAAGTCCGCCAGCGGCTTGGCTCGGAACCCAGCGCTGTTCCAGCCCTTCCAGCATCGGCCGGGCTCGACGCCTCGGGCTGCTCGGGCTGCTTGAGGATGTGCGCCCCATCACGATCCTCCCTGACCACCGCGTATCCCGAAACGGCCTCCGCCATGCGGCGGCCCGTCGCTGCCAGACTACCTGTTATTCTTTCGGCAATCCGACTTCCCCGCATAACCCAAGTTCCAAGCAACTGGTGCACAACCGGTGTCATGGATTCCACGCTCCAGCATCTTGCAGCCGCCGGGACATNAGGAATTTCGTCAGCCACGCCAGTCCGGAATACCAGAGCTCTGAGCAAGACCACCAAAAGACAGGAAGACTGGGGAAACTAACGAGGCTGTCGGAGCATTCACGGGGGAGGCGAAGCGGCCAATCGCTCGAATCGGCGCGACATCGCAGGCGATGTCCCTAGCATGGCGGCGCCATGGCCGTTAAACTCGGCGAAATCATGCGTTCCGGACAGTCCGGAGGCGTGGACCTGCCTGGACGAACTGAACCGATCGGATTCCGAAACACCCTGACACAATCGGGAGTGGTTGAATCCGGGTTGGCATTCAGAAAGGAGATCTGCTAGTGGTCCGTCGAGTTGTTCCGCTCGCGTTTTTATTTGGAATGGCCTTGGCCGTGGCAATGGCGTGGCCCGGACCCGCGATTGCCCAGGAGGTCAAGAAAGAGCCTGCCCCTGCCCCTGCCCCTGCCCCTGCGCCGAAGCAAGAGGCCCCCAAGACCGACGCCGCGAAGAAAGACGAGGCGAAGGGCCAGCCGGCCAAGAAAGAGGAGGCCGCCAAGAAGGAGCCCGAGAAGGTCGTGGAAGCTCCTCCCCCGACCGTTCCCAAGGAGGTCGAGGAGAAGCTGGAGAAGGCGCGCCTCGCCGTGGCCGAAGCCATCGTTGCCGCCCAGGACGCCGGACTGGTCGATTCCTCGATCGATCCGCCGCCGATCCTCGACATCCTGATCAAGGGTTATGCGATCGACGCGCGAACCTTGAAGAACCCCAGCGCCAAGAAGACGTTCTGGGCCGTGACTCCCGAGGTCTTCTGCGGCTGGTTTACCGGTTACAACAAGACGCTCGAGGGCGTGAACATCAATCCCATGAACGACCTGCGACTCATCAATCCCAGCGCCGGTTTGAAGGCATGGTATGACCAGCGCGCCAACATGTTGAACAAGTATATTGATGAGGTGCGGAAGGCCAAGGGACCAGCGGTAGCGCCCAAGCCCGCCGAGGTCAAGAAGGAACAGGCCAAGCCCGCCGAGGTCAAGAAAGAAGAGGCCACGAAGAAGTGAATGGCGGCTCTCGATCGGAGTTGCGGCGCGACGATGCCAGCGGGGTCGTGCTGACCGGCTCGCAAAGCCCTCCGGATCGAGCCGGCGCGAGTCAGGGATCAGCCCTTTGGACTTCGCTCTTGCGTCGATCCCGTTTGGCAGTTCGTCATCCGATCGAGGCCGCACGCCGTGACGCCCAACCTTGTCTCCAAGACGACCGCGCCCCTGCCGATCCTGTCGCTGGCCTGCGAGGCCGCCATGCGACTGGGCGCATCGGGTGTGCTGATCATGCCCGAAGGGCCAATGGAGTGGGAGCTGGTGCGCTCGGTCTGCGCGGGGGGCGTGGCCATCTTTGTGGCCTCGTCCTCGCCGCGGCAGGTGGAAGCCATCCGCAAGCTGGGCCTCCAGGCCATCGAGGTCGAGCCCTCCGAGGCGGCGATCGCCGAGCGCATCGCCCTGGCCTTGATCGAGGCGGTCGCCAACGACCAGCTCAAGGCGGGCGCCCGCGTGGTGGTGGCTTATTCGGGCTTCGAGGCCGAGGCCCTGGACTCGCTGACCGTGATCCGGCTGGGAGAGCACCTGGAGCGGCTGACCGCTCGCGACCTGCGGGCCCTGGAAACCTGGGTCCCGTTCGAGACCCTCAAGGCTGTGGTCGATACGGCGGTGGAGATCGGCCGCGAGGGGCGCGAGGGCAAGGCGGTCGGGTCCTTGATTGTGGTCGGCGACGTGCGCAACGTCCTGCCCCGCACGCGCCCGCTGGGGTTTGACCCGTTCAAGGGATATCGCCGCAAGGAGCGCAACGTTCGCGACCCTCGCGTCCGTGAGGCGATCAAGGAGATCGCCCAGATGGATGGGGCGTTTGTCGTGGCCCGCGACGGCACGGTCGAGGCCGCCTGCCGGCTGATCGACGCGCCGATGACCGGCCTGACCGTTCCCAAGGGCCTGGGCACGCGGCACTGGGCCGCCGCCGCAATCACGGCCGTGACCAAGGCCCTGGCAGTGGTCGTCAGCCAGTCCAACGGCACTGTCCGGCTGTTCCAGGACGGCGAGGTCATCCTCCGGATCAAGCCCATGCGGCATGCCCGTGCCATGAAGTGGCAAGATACCGATACCGAGCCGACACCCCCTGCGCATTCCAGGACGGAGCGAGAACGCGACAAGGACAAGGATCGCGATCGGGACAAGGGAAAGCCGGGCCCCGCGAAACCGGCCGGTTCTGCGCCTTCGGTTCCGCCCCGGCCCTTGTGAACAGAACAGGTTGCTGCCATGATCGCGTTATCCCGGCTCCTGGTCGAGCCGTTTTACCGGCTCATCTTTGGCCGGCCGATCGATGATGCGCTGCCGCTCTTGCACGATCGCCCACCCGGCGAGCCGACCGCGCCCGACTCGGCAAGCAGCGGCAACGAGGCGGCTGACAGCCGCCGGCGGGGTCTGGTTCTCGTGGCTGGTGGGGTTGGCGGGTTTGACCTTTGCGGCACGGCCCTGCGCTACGTTTTGGCCGCCGAGGGCCTGAACTACGCCATCCACGTGTTCCCCTGGGGGCACGGGTTCATGAGGTGGTTCGCCGACCTGACCAATGTCTCCAACCGCGATCTCAAGGCTGCCCTGCTCGCTGACGAGGTCCGGCAGTTCCGGGCCAGCCAGCCGGACGACCCGGTCTTCCTGATCGCCAAATCCACGGTTCCCCTGGGGGCCGGGTTCATGAGGTGGTTCGGACCTGACCAATTCTCCCGCGTCTCAAGGCTGCCCTGTTCGCTGACGAGGTCCGGCAGTTCCGGGCCAGCCAGCCGGACGACCCGGTCTTCCTGATCGCCAAATCGGGCGGTTCCGGGGTGGTCGCCAAGGCCCTCGAGCAGCTCGAGGAGAAATCGGTGGAACGAGCCATATTCCTGGCGCCGGCCCTCTCGCCCGGGTATGACCTGACGACAGCCCTCCGCGCCGTGAGAAGCGAGCTGGTTGTCTTCTGGTCGCCACTGGATCTGTTCATCTCGGGAGCGGGTACTCGCGTCTTCGGCACGGCCGACCGGGTATGGACCGCCAGCGCGGGATTGGTCGGTTTCCGCATTCCCCCGCCCCCAACCGCCGGCGGTTCCCACCCTGACGGCCAGTACGCCAAGCTCCGGCAGGTTCGCTGGGCACCGCGGATGGCGGCAACCGGTTATCTGGGAGGTCACCTGGGACCGGATTCGCCGTTTTTTCTCAAGAATTACGTCGTACCCCTGTTGCGGACCGGGACGGACGGCGAGCCTTGAATTGCGGTCCAGGATCAAGCCGGTAGGGTGGAGGACCGATATCCTTATGGCCCGGTACTCGCGTCCTGGCGAGTGGCATCTGCTCGCGGGATGCGCCACCCACCGCTCGCGGCGATCTTCAAGGTCTGAGGGATCAAGAAGATTCGTACTTCTCTCTTCATTGCAGACGAGCGTCCGGGCCGTGGTCCAGGCCGGCGACGGCAGCCGGCGATGGGCCTCACTCTGGGCGCTCGACCCCTCGAGGCAACCGTGAACCCCGGGGATCTCTCCCCGCCCACGGTCAAGAAGCGCCCTCGAGAACTGGCACCCGTGAAACCGCACCGCGCGGCGGTCTCCGCCTTTTCAAAAGGAGACCCCAACCCCCTGATGCCTGACGCACCGGAGGGGCGGGGCCGCCCGCACTTGACTTTCACGGCGCCGGCCATGGTCAGAGACTCGGGGAACACCCGAGCAGTAGCGCCTGATCCTCCTCAAGCCCGATGAACCTGGTCTCCCCGTCCGGAATGTGACAGGTTCTCGCACGACCAAGGGCACTGCGCAAACGTTTATTTGCCCAGGGGTTGTGTCGCGCCGATGGACATTCAGGCAGGCTGCGGGCGGTCTTTGACCGGCCACCACAGACTTGACCGGCCGGCACCGGTGTCGGATAAAAGCGGCATTGCCCGACCAGGCGCGGGACCGTTCTCCCACAGGGTATGTGGAGCTTGACGACAGCCATGAGTAAACCAGTTGCGACGATCGCCCAGGTGCGCGGGCGCGAGATTCTTGACAGCCGCGGTAATCCGACCGTGGAGGTCGATGTCATTCTGGCCGACGGCACCCTCGGCCGGGCCGCGGTTCCCTCGGGAGCCAGCACGGGAATTCACGAAGCGGTCGAGCTGCGGGACGGCGACAAGAAGCGCTACGGCGGCAAAGGCGTGACCCATGCCGTGGCCAACGTCAATGGCGCGCTGGCCAAGGTGGCCATTGGCCGGGATGCCAGCGACCAGGTGGCGCTCGATCGCGCGCTGATCGCGGCCGACGGCACCGCGAACAAGGGTAAGCTCGGGGCCAACGCCATCCTGGGCGTCAGCCTGGCCGCGGCCAAGGCCGCAGCAGCGGCGCACGGACTGCCCCTCTATCGCTACATCGGCGGGGCCAACGCCCGGGTGCTGCCCGTCCCCCAGTCCAACATCATCAACGGCGGCAAGCATGC
>JGI12270J11330_10003029_pt1 | contig 12192 bp, 12 predicted proteins | sample PeaSoiMetSII2010_FD_11330 | JGI IMG/M metagenome (IMG submission 11330)
ACGGAACTGGTGATGGGCGCGCAGGCGCCCGGCTCGACGCAATACGATTATCCGGTGCTGCTCGATCGCCTGTTCGGCTACAAATTCAAGGTCATCACCGGATACGAGAGCACGCCGAAGATTCATCTGGCGCTGGAGCGCGGCGAAGTGCAGGGCACCATCGCCAACTGGTCGACCTTGAAGGCGCTCAACTCCAATTGGCTCGCCGACAACAAAATCCGGCTGCTGGCGCAATGGGGGCTGAAGAAGCTGCCGGAGATCGGCAATGTTCCCTCGATCCTCGATTTCATCAAGACTGACGCCGATCGTGCTGCCATCAAGCTCGTCGTGGCGCGGCTCGAATACGGCCGGCCGTTCTTTGTGCCGCCGGGCGTGCCGGCGGCCCGCGTCGAAGCCTTGCGGCGCGCCTTCGACGCCACAGTGAAGGATCCGGCGTTTCTCGGCGAGGCGGCCATGGCGCGCATCGACATCGATCCGCTCAGCGGCGAAGAGGTGCAGACCCTGGTCGAAGAGGTGTCGAAAACGCCGCCCGACGTTGTCGCCCGGGTTCGCGATGCGCTCGAGAACAAATAAATAATCAGCGCAGCGCGACGAGCAGGACGACAATTTCGCAAACCTGCTCGACCGCGCCGAGCACGTCGCCGGTCTGGCCGTCGATCTGCACGACGCTCAGCCACGCCATCAGCACGATGGCGACGAGCAGCAAGATCAGCGCGGCAATGCCGAGCGAGGGTCCGAGCCCGATCGCCAGGATCAGGATGCCCAGCACGCTCGCGGTGATGACGCGCTCGCCCGACGGCCGGCCGGCGGCGAACGCCAGGCCGTCGCTGCGCGCCGGCGGCACCAGCGCCATGAACACCGGCATCGCCGCCCGCGCCGCGCCGTGCGCCGCGACGAGCACCCACAGCACCATGATCGGATTGCCGATTGACGCGATCGCGCTGACGCGCAACAGGATCGACAGCGTTAGCGCGCAAACGCCGTAGGTGCCGATCCGGCTGTCGCGCATGATGTCGAGCTTGCGCTCCCGCGTATCGCCGCCACCGAAACCGTCGGCGGTGTCGGCGAGGCCGTCCTCGTGCAGGCAGCCGGTCACGGCGAGCGTCGCCGCGACCGCAAGCGCGGCCGCGACCCATGGCGGCGAGCCGATCTTGTGCGCAACCGCATAGATCACCGCGGCGATCAGCGCGACGACGACGCCGGCCAGCGGGAAGGCCCAGGCCGCGCGCGAAATATCGGCGCCCGCGGCCGGCGTCGCGCCCGCGACCGGCAGCCGGGTCAGAAAGGCGATGCTCGCCTTGAGATCGTTGGCGCAATCCGCAAGCCAGCCATCGGGTATCGTCATGGATCGTCCTCGGCCTGTATCGTTATCGCCGCAGCCCTGCAGGTTTGCTAGACATTGACTGCCTTTCCGCTTGCCGAGGATCTGACCGGCGATGGCGAATTTTACCTCGTTTTCCGCGCTCCGTACCGCCTGTCTTGACCTGCCGGGCGGGCATCCGGCGGCGAGTGCCGCCGTTGCCAAACGCGAAGCCAGCCTGACCAAGCCGCCGAAGAGCCTCGGCCGGCTCGAGGACCTGGTCGCCTGGCTCGCTTATTGGCAGGGCCATGTGCCGCCGCGGTTGGAGCGCGTCGATATTCTGGTCTTTGCCGGTAGTCACGGCGTGACCGGGCGCGGCGTCTCCGCCTATCCGGCCGCGGTCACGGCGCAAATGGTGGCGAATTTTGCTTCCGGCGGTGCGGCAATCAATCAGCTCGCGCGTACGGCGGGTGCTCAGCTGCGGGTCATTCCGCTCGAGCTCGACCGGCCAACCGCCGACTTCACCGAACGGCCGGCGTTGGGCGAGCAGGAGTTCCTCACCGCTGTGACGGCCGGATACGACGCGGTGTCGCCGCAATGCGATCTCGTCTGCCTGGGCGAGATGGGCATCGGCAATACCACGGCGGCGGCGGCGATCGCGGCAGCCTTGTTCGGCGGCGGCGGCGCGCGCTGGGCCGGCCGCGGCACCGGCGTCGATGAAGCGGGCTTGGCGCGCAAGCGCGCCGTCATCGACCGCGCGCTCGAACGTCATGTCGCGTCGCTCAACGATCCGCTGGCGATTGCCGCGGCGCTCGGCGGCCGCGAGCTTGCCGCCATCCTCGGCGCCACCTTGGCGGCGCGGCGGCAGCGCATTCCGGTGCTGCTCGACGGTTTTGTTTGCACTGCTGCCGTCGCGCCATTGGCGCAACTGCGCAGCGATACCCTGGCGCATGTTCAAGCTGGCCACGTCTCGGCTGAAGCCGGGCATAGCATGCTGCTTGAGGAGCTTGGCCTCTCGCCGCTGGTCAATCTCGACATGCGGCTCGGCGAAGCGTCGGGTGCCGCGGTGGCGCTGCTGCTGCTGCGCGCGGCGCTGGCGTGCCACACCGGCATGGCGACGTTTGCCGAAGCGGGAGTTTCCGACAAACCGGCGGACGATGCAGCACCAAAAGCCGCGAGCTAGGCCATCGTCGCGATGGCGTGAAAGAACGTGCCGGTGACGCGGCCGCGCCGGCCGCCGGCGTTGCCGAGTTCGCGGCCTTCGCCATCGCGCAGTTCGGCGAATGCTTCGTCGGTTCCGGCAGACGTCAGCGACGCGTAATGGAATTCGTGGCCGCGCACGATCGCGCCTTTGCATCCGAGAGCACTGTCGGACAATAGCCGCGCGGTGCGGTAGCCGAGATGCAGCTTGCGTTTGGCGAAGCTGGTGGCATGGCCGAGCAGGCCGGTCATGGCATGCGACTGCCCCGCCGCGTCCTCCAGACTTTGGCCCAAAACCATGTAGCCGCCGCACTCGCCATGCACCGGCCGCGTTAGCGCAAAGCGCCGCAGGCAATCGCCAAAGTACCGCGCTCCGGCTAGCGCTTCCGCATGAAGCTCCGGATAGCCGCCCGGCAGCCAGCAGCAATCGGCGCTTTGCGGCGGCGCTTCGTCGGCAAGCGGCGAGAACGGAAGAATCTCGGCGCCGGCATTGCGCCACGCAGCCAGCAGATGCGGATAGACGAAGCTGAAAGCCCGGTCGTGCGCCAGCGCGATGCGCTGTCCCGGCGGCTGGATTGCGGCGTCACCCATCGCGGGATCGATCGTCAACGGCGCCGCGCTCGCCATGACGGCGTCAAGATCGAGATGGCGCTCGGCCATATTGGCGAGCCGCTCGATCAGCGCCGTCAGGTCGGGATGCTCGCCGGCTTGAACCAGGCCGAGATGACGCTCGGGCAAGGCCAGCGCCGCCTCGCGCGGCACGGCGCCGAGGATTTGAACGCCGAGCGCTGCGATGGCGTCGGCGACGACGGCGCGATGGCGTTCGCTGGCGACGCGATTCAAGATCACGCCGGCGATACGCACTGCGGGATCGTGGGCGGCGAAACCCCGAACTACGGCCGCCGCCGATTGCGCCTGGCGAGACACATCGAGCACCAGCACGACCGGCAACTTGAAATGCGCGGCGAGATCGGCGGTGGCGCCGCGGTGCCCGGTGGCACCGTTGGTGCCGTCGAACAGCCCCATGACGCCTTCGATGACGAAAATGTCGGCGCCGACTGCGGCCTGCGCGGCCATGGCGTCGAGCAAGGCGGGCGGCATTGCCCAGGAATCGAGATTGACGCTCGGCGACCCGGTTACAGCGGCGTGGAATGCCGGATCGATGTAATCAGGTCCAGCTTTTGCGGCGCGTACGGCGACGCCGCGCCGCTGCAACGCCGCCAATAGCGCCAGCGTTACGGTGGTCTTGCCGGCGCCGGAATGGGCCGCCGCGATGATGAGGCCGCGCGCCGTCACGGTGAATCCTTTTGCGCCGCCGCGCTGTCGCCGAGGAGTTGCGAACGCATCGCGACAATCTCGCCGATCACGACAATGGCGGGCGGCTCGAATTTTTGCGCGCGCGCGTCGGCGGCAAGCTTTTCAAGCGTCGAGACCAGGACCCGCTGTTTCGGTGTCGTCGCCGAGGCGATCACCGCAGCAGGCGTCCGCGCCGCGAGTCCGGCTTGCATCAACTCAGCCGCGATCCGCTCCAGATTGTGCATCACCATGTAGAGCACGATCGGCTGTCCGGTGCGGGCGAGCGGCGCCCAATCAAAATCCTCGTCGGCGCCGTGGCCGGCGGCGAAAATGACGGCGCGATTGGTGCCGCGCAGCGTCGCCGGGATCGCCGCCGCCGCCAACGCCGCAAGGCCCGCGGTAACGCCGGGAATGACGCGGAACGGCACGCCGGCAGCCGCAAGCGTCATCGCCTCCTCGCCGCCACGGCCGAACACGAACGGATCGCCGCCCTTGAGCCGCAACACGCGCTTGCCAGCGCGCGCCAGCGCGACCAGGCGCTGGCTGATATCGGCTTGCGTCGCCGACGGCTTGCCGCCGCGCTTGCCGGCGAATTCGAGCCGCGCCCCCGCGCCTGCCAGCGCCAGCACCCGTTCATCAACCAGCGCGTCGTGCACGACCACGTCTGCCTGGGCGAGACCGGCGAGCGCGTCGAGCGTCAAGAGGCCGGGATCGCCCGGTCCAGCGCCAGCCAGCCAGACATGACCCGGCGCAAACACGGGAACGCCGGCGCGGCGCGCGGCTAAAGCGTCCCACGCGGTCATGGTCCGCTCCTTGGTTTGCCGTGGTGACGACCGCGGCGGGCGGGACTAAAGGGAAGGGCATGGCCAAGCAGGAACGCCCTCTGCGCCGCGGTTGGACCACCGGCACCTGCGCCGCAGCGGCGGCCAAGGCCGCCTTCACCGCGCTGGTGGTCGGCGAATTCCCCGATCCGGTCGCGGTGACCTTGCCGCGCGGCGAGCGGCCGAGCTTTGCGCTCGCCATGACGCGGAAGGACGAAGGCACCGCGACCGCCGGCATCATCAAGGATGCCGGCGACGATCCGGATGTCACCCATGGCGCTTTGATCTGCGCCACTGTCCACGCCGGCCAGAGCGGCACGGGCGTGAGCTTTCGCGCCGGCGAGGGCGTCGGCACCGTGACCCGGCGTGGCCTTCCGATCCCGCCCGGCGAGCCGGCCATCAATCCGATGCCGCGTCGCATGATCCAAGATGCCATCGCCGAAGTGGCTCAAGCTGCGTCGTGCGCGGCCGATGCGGAAGTCGAAATCTCGATCCCCGGCGGCGAAGCGCTCGCCGCGAAAACCCTCAACGGCCGCCTCGGCATCGTTGGCGGACTGTCGATCCTCGGCACCACCGGCATCGTCGTGCCGTATTCGTGCTCGGCGTGGATCCATTCGATCCACAGCGGCATCGATGTCGCCCGCGCTGCCGGCTTGACGCATATCGCCGGATCGACCGGCGCGAGCTCGGAGGCCGCGGTGCGAAATCTCTATGGCTTCCCGGAGATCGCGCTGATCGACATGGGCGATTTCGTCGGCGGCATGCTCAAATATTTGCGCCGCCACCCGCTGCCGCGCGTGACCATCGCCGGCGGCGTCGCCAAGATGACTAAGCTGGCCCAGGGCCTCACCGATCTTCATTCCAGGCGCGGCGAAGTCGATTTCGCGACGCTCGCCGGATTTGCCGCGGCGGCCGGTGGTTCGGCCGATCTCTGCACGTGCATCAAAAGCGCCAATACCGCTGCAGAAGCTTTTGCGCTGGCGCAATCCCAAAACATCGCGCTCGGCGACACGGTCGCGCGCGCGGCGCAGGCGACGGCGGCGCGCGTCGTTGCCGGCCGCGACATCGCCATCGAGATCGTGCTGTTCGATCGCGAGCAAAATCTGGTCGGCCGCGCGCCGTTTTAGTCCTGAATTTCGGCTCATGGGGCGCCTCCACGGAACCGACGCCGATAATCGGCGTCATAGAGCGCGCTGTCGCGAAAATTTTCCGCACCAAGCGCGCGGCCGACCAGGATCAGCGCCGTGCGCTCGATCTTTGCCGCCGCGACTTTTGCCGCAATATCGGCGAGCGTGCCGCGCAGAACGCGCTGCGTCGGCGAACTCGCCTGCACCACGACGGCCGCCGGACAGTCGGCGCCGTAGAATGGCGTCAGCTCATCGGCGACGGCTTTGACGGCGTGGATCGCCAGATGGATGACAAGCGTCGCGCCGGTCTTGGCGAATGTCGCGAGCTTCTCGGTTTCCGGCATGCGCGAGGCACGGCCGGAGACGCGCGTCAGCACCACGCTCTGCGCGACCTCGGGGACGGTGAGCTCGCATTCCATCGCCGCCGCCGCCGCGGCAAAGGCCGGTACACCGGGGGTGAGCGTATAAGGGATGCCGTGCCGTTCGAGCCGGCGCAGCTGTTCGGCGAGCGCGCTATAGATCGAAAGATCGCCGGAATGCAGCCGTGCCACGTCGAGATTTTTGCTGTGAGCCGCAACGAACTCAGCCTCGATCTCATCGAGCGACAGCGGCGCAGTATCCACGATACGCGCGCCAGGCGGACAGTGCGCGAGCAATTCGCGCGGCACGATGGAGCCGGCATACAGACAGACCGGGCAGCGCGCGATCAGATCGCGGCCGCGCACCGTGATCAGGTCGGCCGCGCCCGGCCCGGCGCCGATGAAATGTACGGTCATGGCACGGTCTCCGACGCCGCGACCGCGCAGGTCGCGTCGCCCATGACGAGGCGAGGGCTGATGAGCCGCGCCGACGGCCCGGCTGCTGCGAGCGCTGCGGCCTCCGCGACCGAATGCACGCCGCTGAGCGCGAGCACGCGATCGGATCGGGTCGCGGTGCGGTCGTTCGCCGCTTGCAATTCGGCTTCCGGAATCAGAACGAGATCGACGCCGAGTTTTGTCGCGGCGGCTTCGATGCCGGCTTCGCCGCGTTTCGCCGCGGTCGTGGCGATGCAGCCGAGCGCGTGCGACGCCACGCCGGCGTGCTCGAGCGCGGCGCGGATCGCCGCTTCGATGTCGGGCGCCGGTGCGCCCCGCCTGCAGCCGACGCCGGCGACGATCATGGCTTGGTCCAAATCCATTGCGTCACCGGCATCGCGGCATGCCAGCCGGTTTTTTCGCCGATCGGATCGGCCCGCGAAATGGCGATGCGGATCAGCTTGCCGCCGAGCGCGGCGTGACGGGTCAAGAGCTGCGCCTCGCTGCCGAGCGTCACCGCATTGGCCACCAGACGGCCGGCCGGCCGCAGCGCGCGGGTCGCCGCGTCGAGCACGCCGGCTTCGCTCACGCCGCCGCCGATGAAAATGGCGTCGGGTGTCGGCAGCCCCGCGAGCGCGGCCGGTGCGGCATCTTCCACGATCTCGAGGTCGGGGACGCCGAACGCCGCGGCGTTACGGCGGATGCGTGCCGCGCGATCCCCGTGCCGTTCAACAGCAACGGCGCGCAACGACGGATCGGCCAGCATCCATTCGATGGCGACCGAGCCTGAGCCGGCGCCGATGTCCCAGAGCAATTCGCCGCGCCGCGGCGCCAGCGAGGAGACCGTGACGGCGCGGATTTCACGCTTGGTGATCTGGCCGTCGTGCTCGAACAAAGCGTCCGACAGACCGGGCGCGCGCGCGAGCACGCGGGCGTCGGCGGCGGCTTCGACTTCGATGGCGACCGTGTTGAGCGCGTCTACCGCGCCGAGATCGAAGGCTGAGGCGGGTGCGGAACGGATGCGCTCGTAGGATCCGCCAAGCGCTTCGAGCACCGTCAGGCGCGAGTCGCCGAAACCCGATTGGGTCAGGAGCTTTGCCAGTGCCGCCGGGCCCTGGCCGTCGGAGGTCAGGGCCAGGATGCGCGTTCCCGGCTGCAAATGCGGGCGCACCAGGTCGAGCGCGCGGCCGTGCACCGAAATGAGCGCGGTCTGCGGCAGCGACCAGCCGAGCCGGGCCGCCGCCAGACTGAAGGCCGACGGCGCCGGGATCACGGTCATCTCACGGGCGTCGATGCGGCGGGCGAGCGCCGAACCGACGCCGTAGTGGAATGGATCGCCCGAGGCGAGCACGCAGATCTGGCGGCCGCGATGGTGCAAGACTTCATCGGCAGCACCGTCGAACGGGCTCGGCCACGGCCGCGTTGCGCCGCGAATGAGCGGCGCCGCCAGGCCGAGATGGCGCCGGCCGCCGAACACGATTTCGGCGGCACCGATCAGCCCGCGCGCCACCGGGCTCAAGCCCTCGACGCCGTCCTCGCCGATACCGACGATGGACAGCCAGCGCGGCGATGCGGCAGTGTCGGGTGCGGTCGCATCTGGCCGCGGCGTTCTATTAACAGACATGGCACGCATCCTCATTCTCGGCGGCACCGCGGAGGCGCGGCAATTGGCCGGACGGCTTGTCGGCCGCCCCGGCCTCGACATCACGCTGTCGCTCGCCGGCCGCACTGCCTCGCCGGCCGCGCAGCCGGTGCCGATCCGCGTCGGCGGCTTCGGCGGTGCTGACGGTCTCGCGAACTATCTCGTCGGCGAGCGCATCGATGCCTTGATCGATGCCACGCATCCTTACGCCACTATGATTTCGGCAAACGCCGTCGCAGCCGCGCGGCGCAGCGGCGTGCCTTTGGTCGCGTTGCGGCGGCCGCCTTGGGTCGCGGTTTCGGGTGACCGGTGGATCGAGGTGAGCGATGTCCGCAAGGCGGTGCATGCGCTTGGTCAAAAGCCGCGCCGCGTCTTTATGGCCCTCGGCCGCAATGAGCTGGCGCCGTTCTGCAACGCGCCGCAGCACTATTATTTGATCCGCAGCGTCGATCCGGTCGATCCGCCGTTGCCGCTGCCCCATGTCGGTTACGTAACCGGCCGCGGCCCGTTCGCCGAAGCCGACGACCACGCGCTGATGACCGAGCATCGCATCGACGTCGTGGTTGCAAAGAACAGCGGCGGCCCCGCAACCTACGGCAAGATCGCCGCGGCACGCGCGCTCGGCATCGACGTCATCATGCTGTGCCGGCCAGCCGCGCCCGCTTGCGTCGCGGTTGCGACAATCGAAGACGCGATCGCGTGGCTCGATCATGCGCTGACCTCCACGGCGGCGCGTGGCGTATAGACCAGCGGGTGGCGGCCGGGACGCGCGATGACGCGCGTGTCGCGCGAGCCGACGATCACCAGCGTCGCCATATCGGCGTTTGCCGCGTCCGCGGCATCAAGCGTCACGACGTATATTTGTTCATCCACCCGTCCGACGGCGCGGCCGAAGATCACGGGCGTTGTTGGCGGCAGGTGCCGGCGCAGGCGTTCGATGGCGTTGCCGAGTTGCCAGGGCCGCGCCCGCGACACCGGATTGTAGAGCGCGATGACGAAACCCGCGCCCGCGGCCGCGTCGAGCCGCTGTTCGATCAACGGCCACGGCTTGAGATTGTCCGACAGCGACATCGCGCAGAAGTCGTGACCCAGCGGCGCGCCAATCCGCGCCGCCACGGCGAGCATCGCGGTGATGCCGGGGATGATCGCGACGTCGAGCGCGCGCCAGCTGTCCGGCCCGGCTTCGATCTCCTCGCAAATCGCGGCCGCCATGGCGAAGACGCCCGGATCGCCGCCGGACACCACGGCGACACGCGCGCCCTGCGCCGCATGACGCAGCGCGGTGGCGGCGCGGGCGCGCTCTTCGCGGTTGTTCGACGCGTGACGGTCCTGGCCGGCGCGCACCGGCACGCGATCGAGATAGGGCCCGTAGCCGTATAGCGCTTCCGCGGCGGCGAGTGCGTCCTCGGCGTCCGGCGTGAGATAGCGCGGATCGCCCGGTCCCAGGCCGACCACGATGAGGCGCCCGCTCATGGTTTTGCTCCCGGCCGTCCCGCCCAGCCCGGCACCAGGACGACGGCAAAATAGGGCGCGTCGTCGTCGGGCTTTGAGGTCAGCGGAATCATTTTCGCATCCGCCATGGTGCCGCGCTCGACATAGATGGCGTGCGGCAGGCGGCCGCTGCGGTCGAGCGCGCGGCGCAGCTTTGGCAGATGACGACCGACCTTCATCACCACCGCGGCATCGGCGTCGGCGAGACGGCGCGTCAGCTCGCCCTCCGGCAGCGTCGCCGGCAGCACGGTAAAAACGTCGTCGCCCTGCGCGATCGGCATTCCCGCCGCCGACCAGCAGCCCGACATGCCGGTGACCCCGGCGACGATCTCGGCCGAAAACCGCGCCGCCAGCCGCGTGTGCAGATGCATGTAGGAGCCATAGAACAGCGGATCGCCCTCGCAGATCACGGCGACGACGCGGCCGGCATCGAGATGCGCGGCAATCGCGGTCGCGGCGCCGTCGTAGAAATCGCCAATGGCATCGCGGTAGCCGTTGCTGTCCTTGGGCAGTTCGGTGGTGACGGGATAGAGCAGCGGCAGCTCGATGACTTCGGCGCGCAAATGTCGCGCGGCGATGGCGCGCGAATGGCTTTGATTTCCCGCTTTGGCGAAATGCGCGATCACGTCGGCCTCGCCGAGCGCGCGCATCGCCTTGAGCGTCATCAATTCCGGATCGCCCGGGCCGACGCCGACGCCGATCAGTTTGCCCGCGCTCATAAGCCTGCCCTCGCCAGCGCGTTGACGGCGGCGGCACACATGGCGCTGCCGCCGATGCGGCCGCGCACGACGATGAACGGCACGCCGCGCGGCTCGGCGGCGAGCGCGGCCTTTGACTCGGCTGCTCCTACGAAGCCGACCGGAATGCCGAGGATCGCCGCCGGCTTCGGCGCGCCGGCGTCGAGCAAATCGAGCAGGCGGAACAAAGCCGTCGGCGCATTGCCGATGGCGACCACGGCGCCGGCGAGGCGGTCGATCCACAGATCGAGCGCCGCCGCCGACCGCGTCGTGCCGCGTTTCTGGGCGATGCCGGACGTGCGCGGATCGTTGAGCGTGCAGACCACGTCGTTGTTCGCCGGAAGACGGGTGCGGGTGATGCCGTGGGCCACCATCTCGGCATCGCAAAAAATTGGCGCACCGGTTTTAAGCGCCTGCCGCGCCGATGCGACGGCGTCGCCGCCGAACACGATGTGCGCCGCCGCTTCGACTTGGCCGCAGGCATGAATCATGCGCACCGCCACCTCGGCCTCGTCCGCGGAAAACCGTGACAGGTCGGCCTCGGCGCGGATAATGGCAAACGAGCGCTGGTAGATCGCCGTGCCGTCGCGCAGATAGGCGGCGCGCTCAGACATTCTCATCCTCGTGTTTGTGGTCGCGCGCGATTTCGGCGATGGCGGCCGGCAGTTCATTCGTCGTAACGATCTTGAAAGGAGCGTCGCGGGTCGAGCCGTTGGCGACGAGCGCGCTTCCCGAAGACGTGCCCACAACGGTCAGCGCCGCCGGCGCGGGATGCGCGCAACCCTTGGCGCAGCCGGAAATGTGAATCTTGAACGAACCGTTGAGATACGGCGCGGCGGCTGCGGCGATTTGTGGTGCAATGGCGCGCGCGGCGATGTTCGCCGACGCGCAGATCGGCGCGCCGGCGCAGGCGACGACATGCCGCCGCGGATCGTCGGCGCGCACGATGAAGCCGAGCGCTGCGGCGGCTGCGGCAAGCGGCCAAGCCGTCTGTTGTGTCAGGCCGATGATCATGAGCGTCCGGCCTGGCGCCGCGCGCATCCCACGCGCCCCTGCCGCCTTTGCGGCTTCGGCCAATCGCTGCAACGACATTGCGTCGGCATGGCCGAACCCGAGGCCTACGCCATACGCGAATGTACCGTCACGCAACGGATGCAGGCCGATCGGCTCTTTCCGCGCGTTTCCGCGCAAGCGGGGGCGGGCGGAAGCCACGAGCAAATCCTCTACCGCGGCGCGGAACACTGCAATGCCTTCCGCCGCAACGATGTCGCGCGCACGCGCGTGACGACCGCGTCGCGCTATGATTTCGAGCAGGCGTACGGTGACTTCGACGGCGTTCTCACCTGCGATGCAGCCAAGGGGAACCGCGCTCCGGCTGTCGCCGCCGACGCTGACACAAAGCGCCGCAGCGCCTTTCACCGCTTCGGCGTGCAGGCGCACGTCGGCAATGATGTTGTCGAGATCGAGCGTTCCGCCGCCATCGATCGTCACCGAGGCTTTGGCGGATAGCCTTTGCGCGAATGAACCCTGCGCAAGAGCGGCGCGCAAATCGGCGGCAAGCGCCGCCGCATCGACGATTTCATCCGGGGCAAGGCCGGCCAATGGGTCGGTCAAAACCGGAATACTGTCCCCGGCTGCGATGCCGAGCGCGCTTATGGCTGATGCAAAGCGCGGCGCCGACGTCGCACTCAAGCCGCGAATTTGGATGCTGCCGCGCGAGGTGACTTCGATGATACCGTTGCCATGTTGGCGCGCGGCCGCGCACAGGCCGGCGAAGGCGTCAA
>JGI12270J11330_10003030_pt1 | contig 12191 bp, 9 predicted proteins | sample PeaSoiMetSII2010_FD_11330 | JGI IMG/M metagenome (IMG submission 11330)
TGATCAAATCCATGGTCGCCAGGGCCACGGACGAGATCCAGACTAAGGCGCGCGCGGGCTCGGACGATTTCGCGCAAGCCCTCGCCTCGGTGCGCGCGCTCCACACCGCAGGGAAACTGGGCGAGGCGCAATTGCTGGCGTTTACCAATGAAGGCAGTTTCGACAAGGTGGTCACGGCCCTCGCCTTGATGTGCGACCTTCCGATCGGTGTTGTGGAACGGGCTTTTGTGCAGAACCAGACCGAACAGATCATCGTTCTGGCAAGGGCGCTCGACATCTCCTGGGTCACGACGGTCGCGCTGTTGTTGTTGCATGCCGGCGTCAACGGCACTTCCCGGCAACAACTCGATCATTGTTTCACCAACTTCTCGAAGCTCCAGACCAAGACCGCACAAACGGCCCTGCAGTTCTACCGGATGAAGGACAAGGCGAGCCGGAGTCCGCCGTGATCCTTGCCGCTTGCGAAGACCGGCCGTAACGCGCGGCACTATTTCCCCTGTCGTATCGCGAGCGCGGGCTTGGTGACGCCGTCGAGCCCCGCCAGCACCAACGTCGTCAGCAGCGCGCTCTGCGGGCCGAGATAGGCGTCCACCGACCTGTACCATTCGTTGCGCGAATGCCAGTTACCGCCCTCGCCGCCGCCGCCGATGGTGACGGCGGGAATGCCGAGCGACATCGCAAGATTCGAATCGGTGCTTGAACCGGCAAAGGTCACGCGCGGCGCGCGGGTGAGCGCGGTGACCGCGCGCTCCGTGGCCTGCACGACGGGCGAGTCCATCGCGACAATCCCGGCGGGCCGGTCGCCGATCAGCTTGATCTCGAGTGCGAGCTTGTCGGATTTCCAGCGCGCATTTTCTTCCGCCACCGCCTGCTTGACGAGATCGAGCAGACGGGCCTCGAGCTTGAGCAATTCCTCCGTCGAGTCCGAACGCATATCGACCGTCATTCTCGCTTCCGCCGCGATCGCATTGACCGAGGTACCGCCCCTGACGGTGCCGACCGTGAAGGTCGTCTTGGGATCGGAGGGCGTCTGCAAGTCCGAAATCTTCGCAATCGCGCGCCCCATGGCATGGATCGCGCTCGGCAATCCGAACTCCTGAAAACTGTGGCCGCCGGGGCCCTTGAAGATCATCTCGTAGCGGTGGCTTCCGGTGCCCTGATTGACGATTCGCGTGACGCCGAGCCCGTCGATCGATATGAACCCGTCGATGTCGGCATGATCGCGAAACAGCGCTTTCACGCCCCTGAGATTGCCGAGCTCTTCCTCGCCGACGGTGCCGACGAACATCACGTCGCCGACGGTCGCAAGGGCGTTACTGTTGATGGATTTGATCAGCGACAACAGCGCGGCAAGGCCGCGGGAATCGTCACCGATGCCCGGCGCAAGAATGACGCCGTCCTTCTCCTTCACGGTGACGTCGGTCCCTTCCGGAAACACCGTATCGAGATGCGCCGAGACCACGAGCCTCGGCCTGCCCTCACCGCTGCCTTTGCGCAGCGCGATCACGTTGCCCTCAGTGTCGATCGATGCATCCTTGAAGCCGAGCTCCAGAAATCGCTTGAGAAAATATTCGGCGCGCTGTTTTTCCTTGTACGGAGGCGCCGGGATTTCGGTGATGCGTTTCTGCTCGGCAAACGCCTGATCGTCATCGGCCTTGATGTCCTCAAGCGCCTTGATCACCTTGGGCGAAGCGAGGATGGCCTGGGAGGCGGCATCGATTGCTGCCCCCGCAGCCGGGATTTGCGCGTCGGCTGGCGCCGACGGCGCGGCCGCCAACCATAATGCGGCGACGAAAGCCGATCGTCTCAGGACTGTCATTCGCCACCCCTCCTCCTTATCCCGTGCTCAGCCCTGCATCCTTCAGCCGCTGCGAAAACCACAGCGACAATTTCCGGTCGACGGTGCCGGCAACATAGACTTCCGATCTGCTAACGTTGTCTTTTCCAAGAGTCAAAAGCACCCCGATCCAGTAGGCAAACCACAGATGCGGGTCGGTCAGCGCCCGCAGCTTCTGCTGGTCGTGCTCCTCGGGCTGATGGTTGGTTGCCTTCCTCACCTCGACCGCGAGCAAATTATTGGGGATACCGCGCTGGTGCACGACGATGTCGGGATAGATCGATTTGCCGAGATGATCGTCAGTCGAGACGATCGTTCCATGCGGCAGCCGCAAGGTGCGCTCGCCGAGCCGGTCGTAATCGCAATCGACGTCCCAGCCCGGAAATTGCTTCTCCAGATGCACCGCCAGGCGGTGCGCCAGCGTGCGCTCGCCGAGATCGTGCTCAAACAGGAAGGCCTCGCGCCCATACAATTCCGAAAGCGCAGCGACGACCTTGTCCAGCTCGGTTTGCATTTGGCCCCCGTGGCAATTCGTCATTGCGAGGAGCGCAAGCGACGAAGCAATCCATGACTACCCGCATCCATTCTATGGATTGCTTGGCGGAGTTTATCATCGGGCGCGCGTTCGCGCGACCCGTTGGCTCGCAATGACGATCTTCTGGCTGCCGCCCTCACATCTGCACTTCGATCAGCCGCGGTCCCCGCTCCGGTATGGCTTCCGCCAGCGCCGCGACGAATTCATCCGCACGTGACCGCGCGCCCGGCTACCCCCATGCCCCTGGCGAGAGCGACCCAGTCGAGCGTGGGACGGTCGATCTTGAGCATGTCGAGCGCGCGCTGCCCCGGTTCGCCGGCGCCGACGCCGTCGAACTCGCCGCGCAGGATCTGATAGATGCGATTGGCGAACACGATCGTGGTGACGTTGAGGCCCTCGCGCGCTTGCGTCCACAGCGATTGCAGCGTGTACATGGCGCTGCCGTCGCCGACCAGGCAGATCACCTTGCGGTCGGGACACGCCACCGCGGCGCCGGTGGCAACCGGCGTCGAAAATCCGATCGAGCCGCCCATGTTCTGCAGCCAGTCGTGCGGAGCGGCTGCCGCCGTCGGCGGAAAGAACCCGCGTCCCGTGGTGATGGATTCATCGACCACGACGGCGTTTTCCGGGATCGCCATCGCGATCGCCTGCGCGATCGAGGCATGGGTCAACGCCCCCGTCGGCTTTGCAAGCTCGACCATCGCCTGCGGTTTCGCGTCGCCCGGCTTCGCGCCAAGGGCCGAGGCCAGCGCCTCAAGCGCTGCAACCGAATTCTCGCCGCCCGAGGTCAGGCGATGGACCTCGCAGCCCTCCGGTTTCAACATGCTCGGCTTGTTCGGATAGGCGAAAAACGCCACGGGATCGTTGGCCTCGACCAGGATGATATTCTTGAAATCTTTCAGGATCGGCAGCGCCTGCTCGATCACATAAGGTATCCGGTCGATCGCAAACCGACCCCGCCCGCGCGCCATGCGCGGATTGTAGGTCTGGCCCATCACCTTGCAGCCGGTCTTGCCGGCGATCCGCGCCGCCAGCGCCAACCCCTGTTCGGTCAACACGCCGCCGGTCAACAGCAGAAGGGTCGGCACGCCGCCGCGCAGCACCTTTGCCGCATTCTCGACCGCTTGCGACGAATAGCTGGCGCGCTGGGATTCGACGGGAACCTGCGCGATGCCGTCGGCCTCGTTCCACGCGGTGTCGGCGGGCAAAATGAGCGTGGCGATCTGGGCCGGAGAACTTTTGGCCGCCGCGATCGCCGCGGCCCCGTCCTTGGCGACGGATTTGGCGTCCGGCGAAGTCCGCACCCAGGCCGACATCGGCCGCGCCAGCCCCTCGATGTCAGAGGTCAGCGGCGCATTATAGCCGATGTGATAAACCGCATGCTGGCCGACAATATTGACGATGCCGGAATTCGCCTTCTTGGCGTTGTGCAGATTGGCAAGGCCATTGGCGAGACCGGGGCCGAGATGCAGAAGCGTCGAGGCCGGCGTGCCTTTCATGCGGAAATAGCCGTCCGCGGCCCCCGTCACCACCCCCTCGAACAGCCCGAGCACACAGCGCATGCCCTCGACCCGGTCGAGCGCGGCCACGAAATGCATCTCGGAAGTGCCGGGATTGGCGAAGCAGACGTCAACGCCGCCCGCGACCAGGGTCCGCACCAGACTTTCCGCACCGTTCATCGTTCCACTCCCGTTCGGCCCGCGCTCTTTCCATAACCTCGCCGAAGATCAATCATTCCCAGCGCATTTCGTCAAAGGGTTGACAACGCATTGCTGCCATCGCCAGCGGCGGCCTTTTTAACCGCAACTTTGAAAATCGGCTTATCTCACTGACTGGTTGCTTGCGAAAACATGCCAACTATGGCCTGATTCAATATCCTGACCGCAATTTCGCGAGGCACGAGATGATCCGGGCTTTTGCTTTTCTGGTTGTGGCATTGATGTTGCTCGCCGACGCCGGTCCGGCTAGCGCACAAAGCAGCAACGACGACTTTTTCGATTTCTTCGGCCAGCGCGGGTCCAGTTACAGCACAGGCGGCTCCAACTACAGGAGCGGTTCCAGCTACAGGAACGGACCCAGTTACTACGGGCCCGGCTCCGATTATTACGGCGGCGGCTCGGGCCCGATCCCGCGCGAGATGGTGAATTCTCCCGGCCGGTTTTCCCCGGGCACCATCTACATCGCCACCGCCGAGCGGCGGCTTTATCTTATCCTCGGCAATGGCGGGGCGTTGCGCTACGGCATCGGGGTCGGCCGCGACGGTTTCGGCTGGTCCGGCACTCACCGCATCACGGCGAAAAAGGAATGGCCGGGCTGGACCCCGCCCGCGGAGATGCGGGCCCGGCGGCCCGACCTGCCGGCCTATTTGCCCGGCGGCATTGAAAATCCGTTGGGCGCGCGCGCCATGTATCTGGGCTCGACGCTCTATCGCATCCACGGTTCGAACGAGCCGGAGACGATCGGCCACGCCGTATCGTCCGGCTGCATCCGCATGACCAATGAGGACGTGACCGATCTTTACAACCGCGTTTCCGTCGGCACCGTGGTGGTCGTGCGGTAACGGCGCGGCTCTGGACGGAGTTTAAACTCTCTGTCGTCCCTGCGAAGCAGGGACGACCAGGGGAGAGAGATGGCGCGAGTGTGTCGGCATAGCTCGCAAATATCACGCCGACTTCTCGAACAGCTCCCGCCCAATCAACATCCGGCGGATTTCGGATGTGCCGGCGCCGATCTCATAAAGCTTGGCGTCGCGCAGCAGGCGCCCGGCCGGATAGTCGTTGATATAGCCGTTGCCGCCGAGCAACTGGATCGCATCGAGCGCGCATTGGGTCGCCTTCTCGGACGCAAACAGAATGGCGCCGGCCGCGTCCTCGCGCGTGGTCTCGCCGCGGTCGCAGGCCTTTGCCACGGCGTAGACATAGGCTCGCGCCGCATTCATCGTCGTATACATGTCGGCGATCTTGCTCTGCACGAGCTGAAAGCTGCCGATCGGCTGGCCGAACTGCTTGCGCTCATGCACATAGGGCATCACCACGTCGAGGCAGGCCTGCATGATGCCGAGCGGTCCTGCCGCCAGCACCGCGCGCTCATAATCGAGGCCGGACATCAGCACGCTGACGCCGCGGCCGACTTCGCCGAGCACGTTTTCCTCCGGCACTTCGCAATTGTCGAACACAAGTTCCCCGGTGTCGGAGCCGCGCATGCCGAGCTTGTCGAGCTTTTGGGCGGTGGAAAATCCCTTCGTGCCTTTTTCGACGATGAAGGCGGTGATGCCGCGCGGCCCCGCGGCCGGATCGGTCTTGGCATAAATCACCACCGTCTCCGCCAGCGGCCCGTTGGTGATCCACATCTTGGATCCGTTGACGACGTAGCGATCGCCCTTCTTCTCGGCGCGGGTCGTCATGGAAACCACGTCGGAGCCGGCGCCTGGTTCGGACATCGCAAGCGCGCCGATATCTTCTCCGGAAATCAGCCGGGGCAGATATTTCCGCTTCTGCGCGTCGTTGCCGTTGCGCCGCAGTTGATTGATGCAGAGGTTCGAATGCGCGCCGTAGGACAGGCCGACCGCGGCGGAGGCGCGCGATATCTCCTCCATCGCGACGCAATGCTCGAGATAGCCAAGCCCCGAGCCGCCATATTCCTCCTCGACGGTAATTCCGTGCAGGCCCAGCGCGCCGAGTTTCGGCCAGAGGTCGCGGGGAAACTGATTGCTCCGGTCGATCTCGGTGGCGCGCGGCGCAATCTCATGGGTCGAGAAATCATGAACGGTCTCGCGGAGCGCATCCGCGGTTTCGCCGAGATCGAAATTGAACATCCGGTACGCGTTGGGAATCATGGTCGGGCGGCCTTTCGGGCAACAGACTTGCTCTTGCGCACAGCCTTATTCCTTGCCCGTCAGCTTGTCACGGGCGGCCTTCCCGGAGAAGGGCATTCCCGATTACCGGCGGAGGGCGCAACAGGGCCTAAAACACGCCAAAACTCGCTCTTGCCCTAACGCGCGCAAGGGGATGTAATTCGAGATAATAGCAGCCCTCCGGAACAACCTAAGGAGGGTACCAGCAGGGAAGAGCCGACCCATGCGCGGGATAATCGATCTTGTGCGAAATCCCCCGCAAAAGGTTGCCCGTGAACGCGCCGGTGCGCTTCGCCGGCGGATATGTTGTTGGGATTGATCGATCATGAACATCCAGACATCCGTCAGGATCAATAAAGAAGAGCTTTTGCGCGGCGCGCGCGAAGCCGCCTATTCCATGCCGTTGAAGGATTTTCATCCCGGCGCGCCGCAGCTTTTCCGCAGTGATACGCTGTGGCCGTATTTCGAGCGGCTGCGCAAGGAAGAGCCGGTGCATTACTGCACCAGCGCGCCGATCGAACCCTATTGGTCGGTCACCAAATACAACGACATCATGCATGTCGACACCAACCATGGCATCTTTTCTTCCGACGTGTCGCTGGGAGGTATCTCAATCCGGGACGTGCCGCCGGGCTACGACTGGCCGAGCTTCATCGCGATGGACCAGCCGCGGCATTCGGCCCAGCGCAAGACCGTCTCCCCGATGTTTACGCCGACGCATCTGGACGAGCTCGCGATCCTGATCCGCCAGCGCACGGGCAAGGTGCTGGATTCGCTACCCCGCAACGAGACCTTCAATTTCGTCGACCTTGTGTCGATCGAATTGACGACGCAGATGCTGGCGACGCTATTCGACTTTCCCTTCGAGGAACGGCGCAAGCTGACGCGCTGGTCCGATGTCTCGACCGCGCTGCCGAAGGGCGGCGTCGTCGAATCCGCGGAGCAGCGCCGGGCCGAGATGGACGAATGCGCGGCCTATTTCACCAAGCTGTGGAACGAGCGCGTCAACGCCGAGCCGCGAAACGACCTGGTCTCGATGATGGCCCATAGCGAGGCCACCCGCTACATGGACCCCGACAATCTGATGGGCAACATTATCCTGTTGATCGTCGGCGGCAACGACACCACCCGCAACACCATGAGCGGCTCGGTGCTGGCGCTGAACGAGCATCCCGACCAGTACCAGAAACTGCGCGACAATCCGGCGCTGATCGATTCCATGGTGCCGGAAGTCATTCGCTGGCAGACGCCGCTCGCGCATATGCGGCGCACCGCGATTGTCGACACCGAGCTCGGCGGCAAGACAATCAGGAAGGGTGATCGCGTGGTGATGTGGTACGTCTCCGGCAATCGCGACGAGGAGGTCATCGACCGGCCCAACGAATTCATCATCGACCGCGCCCGGCCCCGCACCCATCTGTCGTTCGGATTCGGCATCCACCGCTGCGTCGGCATGCGGCTGGCCGAACTGCAATTGAAGATCGTGTGGGAGGAAATTCTCAAGCGGTTCGACCGGATCGAGGTGGTCGGCGAGCCGAAGCGGGTGTATTCCAGTTTCGTGCGCGGCATCGAGTCCTTGCCGGTGCGCATACCTGCGTGATGGTGGGCACGCTTGCGCTTTGCCCACCCTGCATGCTGAGATCGTAGGGTGGGCAAAGGCGCCTCGCGCCGTGCCCACCATTTCCGCATACCCTCCCCTCCCAGCCGAGTTCTAATGACCGCTACCGATCAAACTGAACACGAATATGCCGACATCCGCGAAGCCGTTGCAAAACTCTGCGCGCAATTCCCCGGCGAATATTGGCGCAAGCTCGACCGCGAGATGGCCTACCCGAAGGCCTTTGTCGATGCGCTGACGGAAGCAGGCTACCTCTCGGTGCTGATCCCCGAGGAATATGGCGGCGCCGGGCTGAAACTCTCGGCCGCGGCCGCGATCCTGGAGGAAATCCACCGGGCGGGGTGCAATGGCGGCGGCTGCCATGCCCAGATGTACACCATGGGCACGCTGCTGCGGCACGGCAGCGAGGAGCAAAAGGCCAAATGGCTGCCGAAGATCGCCAGCGGCGAATTGCGCCTGCAGGCGTTCGGCGTCACCGAGCCGACCAGCGGCACCGATACCTCTTCGCTGAAGACCTTTGCGAAACGCGAGGGCAACGACAGCTATATCGTCAACGGCCAGAAGATCTGGACCAGCCGCGCCGAATATTCCGACCTGATGATCTTGCTCGCGCGGACCACGCTGAAGGAGCAGGCGAAAAAGCGCACCGACGGCCTGTCGGTCTTCATCGTGGACATGAAGGCGGCGAAGGGGAAAGGGCTTTCGATCAACCCGATCCGCACCATGATGAACCACTCCACCACCGAGGTGTTCTTCACCGATCTCAAGGTGCCGGCGGAGAATTTGATCGGCGAGGAAGGCAAGGGCTTTCGCTACATCCTCTCCGGCATGAATGCCGAGCGTATCCTGATTTCCGCCGAGTGCATCGGCGATGCCAAATGGTTCATCGCCAAAGCCACGAACTACGCCAAAGAACGCGCGGTGTTCGGCCGCCCGATCGGCCAGAATCAAGGCATTCAATTCCCTATCGCCAAAGCCTATGCCGCGATGCGCGCGGCCGAGCTGATGGTGAAAGAGGCCACCCGCAAATATGAAGCAGGCCTCGATTGCGGCGCCGAAGCCAATATGGCCAAGATGATCGCCGCCGACGCCTCCTGGGAAGCGGCGAATGCCTGCGTGCAGACCCATGGCGGGTTCGGGTTTGCGGAAGAATACGACGTCGAGCGCAAATTCCGCGAGACGCGGCTCTATCAGGTGGCGCCGATCTCGACCAATCTCGTTCTGTCGTATATCGCCGAGCATGTGCTAGGCATGCCCCGCTCCTATTGAGAACGTCAGATGCTCCCGCTCGAAGGAATAACCGTCGTCGCCGTCGAACAGGCCGTCGCAGCACCGTTCTGCAGCTCACGGCTGGCGGATGCCGGCGCGCATGTCATCAAGGTGGAGCGGCCGGAGGGGGATTTCGCCCGCGGCTACGATGCGGCGGCCAAGGGACAGAGCAGCTATTTCGTCTGGCTCAACCGCGGCAAGGATTCCGCGGTCATTGATCTCGCCACCAAAGAGGGCCGCGCTGCCCTCGAAAGACTGATTGCCGGCGCCGACGTGCTGTTGCAAAACCTCAAGCCCGGCTCGATGGACAAGCTCGGCTTCTCGCTCGACCGGTTGAAACAGGATTACCCGGCGCTGATCTGCTGCACTATCAGCGGCTATGGCGATGACGGCCCCTATGCGCAGCGCAAGGCCTATGACCTACTGATCCAGGCCGAAAGCGGGCTTGCCTCGATCACCGGCGGGCCGGACGGCCCTTCGCGGGTCGGACTTTCGATCGTCGATATCGCCACCGGCGCCACCGCGCATGCCGCCATTCTGGAAGCGCTGATCGCACGCGCGCGCACGGGTCAAGGCGCCGACATCCGTATCTCGATGTTCGACGTGATGGCCGACTGGCTCACCGTGCCGCTGCTCAATTCGGAAGCCGGCAATCCGCCGCAGCGGATGGGCCTCGCCCATCCCTCGATCGCCCCCTATGGCGTGTTCCGTTCCAGGGACGGCAAGGACATCCTGATTTCGATCCAGAGCGAGCGCGAATGGAAGACATTGTGCGCTGACGTCCTCGGTCAGCCCGACTTACTGAGCGATGCGCGCTTCGCCAACATGGTCGAGCGCGTTCGCAATCGCAAGCTTACCGATACGACCGTGGGCGACATCTTTGCGACCATGACGCGCGACGAACTGCTAAAACGATTGTCGGATGCTGATATCGCCTTCGCCGAGGTCAACACCATGGCCGATCTCGCGCATCACCCGCATCTGCGCCGCATCGAGGTGGATACGCCGAAGGGGAAGGTGGCTTACCCGGCGCCGGCGGCCATCGTCGCAGGCGAGTCGCGTCATTATGGTGCCGTACCGGGCATCGGTGAGCGCCCGGCCGCGGCCAGGAAACCCTTCGCACGGATCAAATCGTCATGACCGAAAAGCCCGAACTCGACCGTCTGCGCCAATGGATCGGCCGCAGCACGCAAGTCACCGACCTTGTCACCGCGCAAATGACCAAGGGCCTGCGCGCCACGCTGTTCCTCGAAATTGGCGAGCCGAAGCCGGGCGACGCAGCACCCTTCACCGCGCATTGGTGCCTGGCGCAGCCGGTATTCCCGATGTCGGAGCTCGGCCCCGACGGGCATCCCGCCCGCGGCGGATTCCTGCCGCCGGTGCCGCTGCCGCGCCGGATGTGGGCCGGCGGGGAGCTCGAATTCTTCGACACCTTGCGCGTCGGCGATGAAGTGACGCGCACCTCGCGCATCGCGGAAGTGACCATGAAGACCGGCTCTACCGGCATTCTTTGTTTTGTCTCCGTCGATCATCTGGTCACGACGCCGCGCGGCACCGCCATCCGTGAACGGCAGGATATCGTCTATCGGGATATGTCCTCCGCCCCACCGGCAAAGCCGGCGGCGGCGCCGCCAACCGCCCAGCACCGCGAAAGCCACATGGCCGACACGGTATTGCTGTTTCGCTATTCGGCGCTGACCTTCAACGGCCACCGCATTCACTATGATCGCGACTACGTCACCAAGGTCGAGGGCTATCCGGGGTTGATCTTCCATGGACCCATGCAGGCAGCGCTGCTGGTGGAATTCGCCGCCAAACTGCACGGCGGCGCGGCGCCGAAGAAATTTGCCTATCGCGGCGTGCAGCCTCTGTTCGAAGGCTCGGAATTCTCCGTCAACGCCAACAAGCTGGAAGCCAGCATGGAATTATGGACCGCGAATTCGGAAGGCCAGCCGACGATGAAGGGCACCGCGACGTGGTGACACCGTCATTGCGAGGAGCGAAGCGACGAAGCAATCCACGCACCTTGCGCGGAGGGATGGATTGCTTCGCGGAGCCTGTCATCGGGCGGCGCTCTGCGCCGACCCGTTGGCTCGCAATGACGGGTGTTGTATTTCGAGCAGTTGGCTAAGGTCATACCGCCTTGTCCCGGAAACCTGCAAAAACCCCCATCACCGTCAAGCAGGCCACCCATGACCTGTTGCGCGCGTTCGGCATCCGCAAAGTGTTCGGCAATCCCGGTTCGACCGAATTGCCGTTCCTGAGCGACTGGCCCGGCGATATCGATTACGTGCTGGGCCTGCAGGAGGCGGCTGTCGTCGGCATGGCCGACGGATACGCGCAAGCCACCCGCAACGCGGGATTCGTCAACCTGCATTCGGCGGCCGGCGTCGGCAATGCGCTCGGCAATATCTTTACCGCCTATCGCAACCAGACGCCGCTGGTGATCACCGCAGGCCAGCAGGCGCGCTCGATCTTGCCGCTGCAACCGTTTCTCTATGCCGAGCGTGCGTCGGAATTTCCGCGGCCCTATGTGAAATTCGCCATCGAGCCGGCGCGGGCCGAAGATGTGCCGGCGGCGATCGCGCGTGCCTATTACGTGGCGATGCAGCCGCCCTGCGGCCCGACCTTTGTTTCGGTGCCGATCGACGACTGGACCCATCCGGCGCAAACCATAGAGGCCCGCAGCGTGACGCGGGAACTCCATCCCGATCCGGACGCCATCAGGGGGCTGGCGGCGGCATTTGCGGCCAGCAAGCACCCTGCCCTCGTCGTCGGTCCCGGCGTCGACCGCGCGCAGGCGGTGGACCTGATGGTGTGGCTGGCCGAGAAGAGCCGCGCCGCGGTCTGGGTCAGCCCGTTTTCGGCGCGGTGCAGCTTTCCGGAACGGCATCCGCAATTTGCGGGCTTCCTTCACGCCTCGCCCGCGCAATTGTCGGAAAGCTTGCGCGCGCATGATCTGGTGGTCGTGATCGGCGCACCGGTCTTCACTTTTCACGTCGAAGGCCATGCCTCGATCTTCGATGGCGCAACCACTCTCTTTCAGATCACCGACGATGGCGATGCCGCGGCGATCACG
>JGI12270J11330_10003032_pt1 | contig 12189 bp, 7 predicted proteins | sample PeaSoiMetSII2010_FD_11330 | JGI IMG/M metagenome (IMG submission 11330)
GCTGGCCCCGACAATTTCTTGCATGTGTATGCACCTCCTGATTCACAGCGTCAGATCAAGTGTGTTTACATGTGTCTTTTGTGCATTCCGACTACTAGCCACGGCATTAAAAGCAGTTTCACTCATCTCTCGTTGCGCCATCTGCAGTAATCTTTCTCACTCCTTCCTCTTCCGACTTTTACTCGCTACTGCCACTGCATGGAGTCAGACGCCCTTCTGTCAGAAGAAGCCAGGGGTAGCGGGCATTCTTCACCAGCCCTCCTCCCGCCTTCACCAGCTGTTGCTGCAGACTCGGTCGGCGAGCAGTTCTCGATTCGCTTGGGTAACGCCAGCCGCCGCGCCAGATTCTCCAAGTTGTAAGCCAACAGGCTCAATACCAGCCTCATCTGGCTTGGGCGGAAACGATGACAAGATAAGCGGGCCATCTTCACCGGCTGCTTGCCTTCCTTGATCCACTGCCCGGCCGTCTCCCGTTTGGTGTAGAACCGTACCACCGCTCGGCTCGGTGTCTCCGCGTTGGTCACAATGAACCCCAATCGCAGGAACAACTTCTCAGCATGCAGCTCCTCCTTCGGCACCACTCTTCGCGCCATCTTCCAACTGGCCACCTGATACAGAAGGCCCTTGAACCACATGATAGGCTTCTCATTGGGACGCCCCACCGCTGGCTTGGAGCACTCAGCCATGGTCGGGTGGAACCTCAAAGTTCACCAGCTCGTTCTTGAATCCCCGAGTGTTGTAAGCGCCGTAAGCAATGCCAACAACCATCCATACGATGCCCAGAAACTTGGCGTGCCAGCTTAGACTCCACCACAAGAGCAGACAGATGAGGAATCCTGCGGTCGGCATAAGAAAATTGTAGAAAGTTCTCTTACCCTCCCGGACGAAATAATGGTAAAAGGCAGCCGCATTGACGCCCATAAATGCCAGCAGCGCACCGAAGTTAAGAAGCTCCACACCGCGCTCAAAGCTGAGGGTCATAGCTCCTATCAGAGCAATGACGGAGATGAAGAGCACATTGTTGCGAGGGATTTGCCGGACGGGGTCGATGGCCCCGAAGAACCTACGTGGAATGGCATTGCTTCGGCCCATCCCATAGAGAATGCGCGCGGCGCCGAGTTGCGCGCCTGCTCCAGATCCGATAGTGGCAATCAGTAATGTGATGTTGATCAGTGAAAACAGCCACGGACCGGCGGCACGCCTCGCTACATGTACGAAAGCCGTGTCTACATCGGGGAACGGTGTCGAGACAGGCCATACGAGCTGGGCGGCATACACTTCGACGGATGCGAGCACGCCTGTAATCAGGCAGACCAGAACGGTGGCGAGCAGTATGTTGCGGCGAGGATTCACTGCTTCTTCGGAAAGCGTGGAAATGCCATCGAACCCGATGTACGTCAGAACCGCCAGCGAGGTTCCGCCCAATACTGCCCCTGTGGAGTATGTGCGAGGGTCATAGAATGGCCGGGTGAAAAACCCCGCGCCCTGGTGCGGAAGAAGGCCGACATATCGCGCTGCCGCCGCGAGGAATATCACAATTACCACGCTCATCGCCGCCGCTAGAGTAGTGTTGATCCGCGCCGAGGTCTTGATGCCATGCAGATTGAGAAAAGTGAATAACAGAACGAAGATAACAACCCAGTCAATGTAGGGAATACTGGGGATGAAATTGAGTGCGAATTTGCTGCACAAGATAGTGCAGATGAGCGGATTGAGCATGTAATCCATCGCCATACTCCATCCGGTGATATAGCCCAAGACTGGATGGAGCTCCTGTCCCACATACGTAAACGCAGACCCGGCACTTGGATAGATCCTGGCCATTCTGCCGTAGCTGGTTGCCGTAAACAGCATGGCGACCATGGCGATGAGCACGATCGTCACTGCATGGCCATGCGCGCGCATGGTCATGACGCCGTACACCGGCATCGGCGCAGTCGGCTGTATGACAATGAGCCCGTAGAGAATGAGATCCCAAAGTCCCAGCGCGCGACGCAGTTGTGGAGTCTTTCCGGCCTGGACAGAGGTATTCGACATACTCAGTGGTGGTTCCTCTTCTTGGGCGACGCGTGCGGTGTAGACAGGAAGTGAGTCCCGGCGGACGCGTGGATGCACGACGCGTGAGCCGTAGAGATTACGGCTTGCCAGCTTTCATCAACACCCGTGCACTTCTCGAAGAGGCGCATTCTGCGCTGCACAAACTACCGGTGGTGCGGACGGCTACTGGACACAACAATCCTGTAACAATCTGCCACCTTCGCCTTCAGGCGCGACTCTCAATTCAGTTTCTTAGAGTCATTCCCTACCTGCTTGAGAGAAAGCGTCAAGGCGTCGACATTCCATCCTCCAACTTCCAGTTGCGGACGGCCGTCGAGTACATGCGACGCAGAATAGCGTGCCACCACAACGCGTGATTCGCCCGGCATCAATGAAAAATAGTTNTCTTCCCAAAATACAGGGAGTATCTCGTCTTCCTGCTTCTCCTCATGAATCCCCAGCTGAACTTGGAACGCGAGGTCATGCGAGGGATTATGTACTTGCACGCGGACTGCGTTCCCATTGGGCTCTAGCGTTGCGGAGGCTTCCAGGCGGACCCGTGGCAATTGGTTGAGCATAGTTAGGTCTTCATAAGCAGAAACTGGAGTGTAGTATGGGTGTTGCCGGTCCAGCTCCCACTCGAAAGTAGAGGGTTTGCTGGGCAGCCAGTAGAAATTGGAACTCAGCACCTCGCCGCCGCTATCCTGGAGCGTCAGCTTGACGAATGAAACCTTGGGGGCAGGAGAAATTTCTGGAATGACAAGTACCCGCTGGACGCTGTCTGCCGGTACGTCCAACTTGGCTTGCCGGGAAAACTTCTGCTGCAAGTCGAAATCATAAAGCACAGCGGTGACGGTGAGTCCTCGGAAATCGCGGTAAAGATTGTTGACCACAACTACGCCACGATCATCATAGGAATACTGCACATGCAATGATTCAAGAGCTTTCTTGGCGCCAAAGTAGCCGCCCGCCGGCTGAAGAAAGTAGTCGTAAAGATGCCAGATAACGGATGGCCAAGCGTTGTTCAGCATCCACTGGATCACGCCCGTCGAACCATACTTATTGCGAGCAAAGGCTTCGAACATGGCTCTTTCGCCGTCATAGGCCATCGCTTGTGATTTCGTGACATAGTCATCCAATCCAGTTGGCGCTCCGTAGATGGCATCCATTGCGGCGTTGTAGTTCTTTAGGTTGTTGTTCTCGGTTCCCGCACCGGTGTGAAAGCTCCAGACGTCGTCGACCGGCCACAGGTGATCCGGTGGGATCATTTTCCGCAGGGAACTCTTGGGCGGAATCGCAGCCCCGGGACTCGTCTCCGTATTGAAGCTAAAGGCCCCCCCATACCTGCTCGTGTCGGTTAACCAGTATGACGGCGGCACATAGTCGTAGGGCCCGGTCATTTTCACTCCCGATGCGCCGGTAACGGACGTATGCATTGCGGACGCCGAGGACACGTAGGGATTGGGCCACGCAGCTTTGTGCAGCACCTCAATATAAGCCTGTTCGACGTCAGCTGGCGGCGCATAGTCGCTCCCGTTCAACCAGACCAACAGACTAGGATGGCTGCGCAATCTCAGTATCTGCGTGCGTAATGACTCCGTGGTGATTGCAAGATCACCGGGCGCCCATGTTTTCCACCTCTCCATGTGATCGCAACAGCACCAACCGGCGACCACCAAGATTCCCATCTTGTCCGCAAGATCAAAAAACTCGTCACTTTCGAGTTTTCCTTCCAACCGAACGGCATTCAAGTTCATGTCGCGCACGTATTGTAACTGCGTCTCGAGTTGCTCCCGCGAACTACGCAGCAACAGTTCTGGGGTCCACCCGCCGCCCCGGATCAGAATCTTCTTGTGATTGACACTGAACAATAGAGGCCGGGTGTCTGTGTCAACAAGCTTTCCGGCGTGGAATCTCTTTCCGGGTCGAGGAGCAGGTCCGTTAAACTCGGCAGTGATTTCTCGAACGCCGAACTGAATATGGTGCTCATCAGAGACATTTCCAGCAATTAGGAAGCGCATGTCGAGGGAATAAAGATTCTGAGGCCCGACTGGAGCAGGCCACCAAAGCTTCGGTTCGCTCAGGCGTAACTGGGCGAAGTCCTCGGGCATGAAGCGAACGGAGCGCGCTTCGCCCGGCGACAGTTTCACATTCTGTCTGAACTCAGTGTTTTCGAACTGTCCCTCCAGGACCCCTTCGACTGCCATGTTCGAGGCGTTGCGCAGCTCGGCCATGACAGTTAGATCCGCTCGTTTCAATGTATCGTCGGGAAAGTGGGTGATTACTTGTGGGTATCGGACCGATACGGGCCCGCTGGCTGTTAGATATACATCTCTCCAGAGTCCCATGCTTTTATCGGGTGGCGTGGGGTTCCAATCTACAAAATTAATCCCAAAATCCATTTCCGTAGTGGCAAAGATTTCGACTGCCAGCACATTAATTTCATTTGCAGTCATAAAATCCGTTGCGTTGAAATCATAGATCCGGTATGCGCCTGCAACATCTTTGGCATCGGCCAGCTTGCGGCCGTTCAGCCAAATGTTGGCGCGATTATTGATTCCCTCAAAGTGCAGCCACACAATGTGGCCCTGATAGTCCTTCGGCAGGCGAAACTCTGTCCGGTACCACCAGGAACAAGCGTACGGACTGTCCTTCGGCATTGGCAACTCTGCATAATTCTGTCCGATAGGATAATTGGTGCCTGGAATCTTTCGCAGGTTGTCCCCGAAGTAGGCGTCTTTGAATTCTCCAGACGCAATTTGGGCAGCTAGCACCGTTGTGGGCACAGTGGCTTGATACCAGCCGCTTGGCTTGAAGGCATCCGTGGAAATGACTTCTCCCCCTTGCGTTGCCTTGCAGGAGGACTGCAAGGCCCATCCTTGGTGCAATTCTAGTCGCCCCGGTGTAGCCGGCGCAGCAACCGCATGGAGGATGGGAAATAGAAACAGAACAAAGAAGGTCAGAAAGATAGGCTTGCTAGTCCTACAAGTGATTTCTAGCGCTGGGGTGGTCTCGCGTGCAAACTTTTTCATGATTCCTCCAAAGCTGAGTACAACGGCGAATCGTGAGGAGAGCACCCTGGCCCACGTCCGCCGTGAAACAGGGTGCTCATCCTCGACTTTCATCTAGCTAAAAGATCAACTTCAGTCCCAACTGCAGGATGCGCGGGTTGTGCGCGGCGCCGGCGGCCAGAAAGCCGGGAGATCCAAGAGTTCCACCGAGGTTTTCCAACTCTGGATGGTTGAACACGTTGAATGCTTCCGTGCGGAATTCGACACCCAAGTTCTCCTTGATCACAAAATGCTTGAACAGAGCCATATCAAAGTTAATACGGCTCGGATTATTTAGGATGTTTCTACCAGTGTCGCCGAAGGTCAGGCCGCGCGGGGCCGCAAAGGCACTCCCGTTGTAGAAGATGCGTCCGAAGCCTGAGTTCGGCACTTGGACGACGCCGGAGCGCGGATCGCCGACCAGGTCAACGCGCGAAGTTGTGCCGACTCCGTTGGCCACCCCGGCGTTATCGCCATTAAAGTCCACACTAAAAGGAGTCCCAGTGTGAAAGATGGTAATTCCTGAGAATTGCCATCCGCCCAATAGGGCATGTTTTGATCCCGCCGTCTTAAACAACGGCAAATCCCATACGTAGCTGAAGCTAAAAATGTGCCGTTCATCGAAGTTGGAGCTGCCGCGGTTGGAGGCAAAATCGTACGCGTTGACGAAGTTGGCATCGTAGCGGTCAGAGGAATCGTCGATGGAATGGCTATAGGTATAGGCGGCGCTTAGTGTGAGTTGGCCTAAGGCGCGCCGCAGGGAGGCTTGCAGGGCATTGTAATTGGAGTTTGCTGCATACCGCAGACTGGTGATGTTTCCGTAACCAGGGTAAGGACGAAGTGGGTCGGCAAGCGTTCCGCAAGCCGACACGCCCAAGTTGACGGCTGGCCCAATGGGCAGACCCTGAGCGTTCACGGCGTAGGGAACAGCAACCCCGCTGGGGGTCGTTGCGTGGATCGGGACGCCATATGCATCGAAAGTCGAACCGCAGTCACTGGGGCTGATCGCTTCGCCCACCTTATACGGATCCTGACTGAGAGGAATCGGATAGAGTTGGTTGAGATTGCTCTGAAGGGTCAGATGGGTTCCCTTGCTGCCCACATAGGCAATTGTAGCTACAGTATCGCGAAAGACCTCGCGTTGGACGCTGAGGTTCCACTGCTGCATATAGGGCCACTGGGTCTTGGTGGGAAGGGCGACTACGCTCAGCGGAAATTGCGCCTGCTGACCGGTGTTGCTGTAACCCACAATCTGAAACTGCTGCTGTACGCTGACCAAGGGTGGTGAGTCTTCCAACGACTCCGTATTGGCCTCGTTGCCATTGGTGTGGTCGAAGAAAATGCCGTACCCGCCTCGAATGGACGTCTTGTTGTCACCCCACGGGTTCCAGGCAAAGCCCACTCGCGGCGCGGGATTGAACAGGTGTCCTGCGCTACAACCTACGGGTACGTGTGCAGTCACGCCGCACTGGACGATGCCATTCGGCAAATCACTGACCGATGGAGGCGCACCGTTAGCCGCAAGGTTGTGGACAACATCGTTCTGATCAACCGTCGTCTGCTCTTGAACGTAGAGAGCGGGCTCAAAATTGAAAGCCTGATGGTATCTCTCACGGTAGGTTCCGAACAGGCTAACTCGCAGCCCCAAGGTGAGGGTGAGGCGGTCGGTAATCCGCCAATCGTCGTTGACGTAGGGCTCCAGAATTTTATAGCGGTTATAGTACTTCACAGCAGTATTCTGTTGTCCAAAACTATAGACATTGCCCAGCAACAGGTCAGCGAAGGGATTGCCACTCGTGTTTAGGTCTCTGGCAGGGTCAAAGGTCAAAAGGCCCTCGGTAAACCCCGGCGGCAATTCAAAACTCTTTTCGTTCTTCTGAGCCGCAACAAAGTACGCCCCTAATGCAAGGTTATGCCTACCGGCGGTCTTAAAGAGGTTGTCACGGTAAGAGTAGGTGGGATTCGTGTTGTACGGGCCGTTGAGACAATTGCCTGGATCCTCAGCAAAGTTACCATAGATGCCGGCGGGGTCTATCAGACTAATTCCAGGTATGACGCCACCGCCATTTCCGGGGAAGATATCGGTCAAGGGGAAGTTGGCGGGGCGCTGCCAGTTCCCGAGGCTTTTGAAAGTGAGGTGATCTGTCGTGTAATTGGCTACGAATTCGTTCAGCAGAGTTGGCGTGAGGGTGGCCGTGAAACGGGCTAGGATTGCTACCCCCGGCCCATTGAAATTTGTTGCGATCGTAGGGAAACTAGTTCCACCCGACCAAAGTGGAGATGCTGTTTGTGTCTCCCAAGAATCGTGGATGTAGCGGAACGTCAGTCGTAACTTATCCGTGAGGTTGTGATCGACGCGGACTAGTTCCTCACGCCAATGCGTTGGTTGGGCTGGAGATTCACTGAAGAAGCACGTCACGCAGGTTAACGCGTTTGCTCCAGTTGGCTTGGAAATCTCGGCTAGCAAACCTCCTGCGACAGCTGCGTTTGCCTGGAATGCAGGGACAATATTGAGGTTCGGAGTGTGCCCCGTGCTATCTGTGTATCCGGGCACAATAGGACAATCCGTGTAGTTATTTGCCGCGGTACACAAGTCGCTAAAGTCCCCACCCCGTTCTGCCAGTGACGGAACAGGTGTGTGAAAAACCTGTCCCGGAACTATATCCCTGTGCCACTCCTCGGACCAGAAAAAGAAAGTCTTTTTCTTGTCCTTGTTGTAAACGTTCGGAATATATACCGGACCTCCGATCGTATAGCCGAAGTCGTTCTTCTTGTATTCTGGAGTCACTCCGCTGCCACCAAAGTTAGGACTGTTAAAGTAGTTTTGCGCGTTGAACGCGTCGTTGCGCACGAACTCGTAAACGTTGCCGTGAAATCTGTTCGTGCCTGATTTAGTCTCGGCTTCTACCGTCCCTGACCCGTTGCGGCCGTATTGNGCGCTGTAGTTAGAAGTGAGAACCTTGAACTCGGCAATGGACTCAATGCTAGGGGTCACGTTCAAAAGGGAGTTGCTGCCATTGTCAGTTGTGTCACCACCGTCGAGCTCCCAGTTGTTGTATTCCGTGCGACCGCCGTTTATGCTGTAGGAAGTGTTACTGCTCATTCCGACCGCGCCTTCGTCCTGGCCAGTCTGGTTGTTAACGCCGGACGCAAGTGTAACCAGTTGTGTGTAGTTGCGTCCGTTCAACAGAAGCTGCGAGATCTCTGTCCCATTTACCGTACTTGTCAGATCCGAGGTTTGCGTCTCCACAGCTACTGTGGTGCCTTGGACCTCCACTTCCGTGCTAATTGTGCCAACTTCCAGCACGGCGTCCACGTTCGCCTTCTGCGCCACGTCCAAGACTACACCCTTGACTTGGTACTTCTTGAAGCCAGGTGCGGTAACAATGACGTCATAGCTCCCGGCCGGCAAGGCAGACACGTTGTAGTCGCCGCTGGCATTGGTCACCGTCTGGCGGTTAATGCCACGGTCTGGACTGGTGACCACGACCGCAGCATCTGGAACTGCCCCGCCTGATGAATCTTTCACCATGCCGGCGATAGAGCCGGTATTCTGGGCCCAAGCCACCCCGCAAAAAGTCACCATCAACAACACGATTCGCAACACCGCGCGCCAAGTGTTCATCGCTAGCCACTCCTTTTCGCAAATTAGCCGAAACGGCCCGTTTATCCACCCGCAGTTCCAACTCGTGAGACTGTGACTCAAGGCCCGCAAAGTAAACCCGTTTACTACTATAGTGACTTAAACTAAACACGTTTACTAATCCTGTCAAGCAAAATCTTTTCTGAAGACAACATTGATGTCTTCCCTGAAAAGTGACCCACCAACAAGCCGAGATTCCCGGCAAAAGTACGCCAAAGCCATGAGGAAGTCAGTCGTTTCCGGCTGACTGGAGAAAACTGAAATCAAGCAGAATTCGTTTCTTGGACATCTTCTATTTCGGGGAGGACAACATCGCGTGGGAGAATATTTAGGTCCAGTGAGACTTCAGCACTCTATGGGCGGACCCGGCCTTTTCTCTTCCTGTTTCTTTCTTGTTTGATGTCGAAGACTTCAAAGGCGATTACGAAAACCGGATTCGCGACAGCATTGTGCGATTGGCAATCGTGTTTCTCGAGCAGATCGCCTACCCAGTGCGAAGTGGTGCCGTGGATTCACGTACCACAAGCTTGGGCTCAATTTTGCGATGGATCGGGGCAGCAACCCTGTCTTCAAAAAACGCGCCTACAAGCTCGAAGAAGATCTCGACGGCCGAAGCTCCGAGTACCTCCATCGGCTGCCGAATCGTTGTGAGCGGAGGATTATAAAACGTGGCGGTAGTCACGTCGTCAAAACCTACGACGGAGCAATCCACTGGCACCCTTTTGCCAACTTGCGTGAAGGCTCGAATTGCGCCGAACGCCGCGAGGTCGTCGAAAGCCAGCAACGCCGTGAATTCTCGCTTCCGCTGGAGAAGTTCCCGAGCGGCGATGAAACCTGCCTCATAGCTCGTACCCGGCAGTTTCAGTTGTACGATGAGCTTCGGGTCTATGGTGAGCCCTATCTTCTCAGTGAACCGGACAATTCCCTCCCATCGGCGAGCGCTGTCCACAATATCTATAGGACCTTTCAAAAATGCAATCGCACGATGCCCCAAATCGTACAAGTGTTTCATGGCAAGATAAGCGCCTTCTTCGTTTTTGATGGAAACGGAGCTGATTTCTGTTCCTTCCATGTCCCTGCCAATCAAAACGATTGGGATTTTACGCTTCTTGAGGGTAGTCAGCAGTTCGGTCTGTAGTAGGGTCGAATTAGCAACGCCGATGATTCCCTCGATCCTTCGGGCAACCAATTTCTGAAGGTTGCGCCTGAATTTGGCGCGGCTGTTTTCGATATCCAGCAGGACGGGAAGGTAATTGGAGCGAAACAGAGAAGCGTCGATCCCCTTCAGCACAGTCGCACAATAAGGATCAGTTATATCTGACAGAAGAATAGCCACAGTGGCGCTGCGACTGCTGAATAGCGAGAGGGCGAATGGGTTCGGAATGTAACCTAACTTCTTTGCTGCCGCCCGCACTCGATTCTTTGTCTTTTCCGGTATGTTTCGCGCCAAAGGAGATGAATTGAGCACCATGGAGATCGTAGTGGGCGACAGTCCTATTTCCTTTGCGAGTTGACGAATCGTGATCATCGGTTTCGAAGTCCCGCGATATCAAATAAAAATGCTCTGCAAGGCAGTAAGATAGCACCGTGTCCGCCCTCCGCGATAGTGGGAGCGGCTGAAACTCGTGTTTAGCTACGCTTTGAGGCGTCCATTTCACCAGTTGTCGTGGTTTTGGTCGCGCTGGGCACGACGCCCGGGATGTTGGTGTTGGGTGCGGCGGGCAGCCGTGTTGCTTGGCTGAATTAAACCTCGACCAACAACTAATTGGGTGCCTGCTTCAGCTCCGGGTTGGGAACAGATTTGTCGAAGTCTTCCCTATCGTGATCGAGGTTCGCGCCCAGCAGTCTTTTGGCAGCGCCAAATTCTTGGTTCGCTTCCTCATTCCTTCCTATCCGCTGCAAGATTTGGCCGCGCTTTAAATGGACGGTGTAGCTGTCTGGGGACAACTTCAATGCTTCGTCAATTGCCTTCAAAGCAAGATTAATCTTGCCCTGACGCTGCAGTATCCTACTGAGTCCGTAATACGAATTCGCGGACCGGGGATCGCGCTTCAGCGCCACGCGAAATGATCTGTCCGCCTCCGCGTCGCGCTGCTGGTTCGAGTAGAGCATTCCCAGCCATTCGTAGTTGTCCGGAAGATCCGGTTCAATGGCAATGTCCTTCTTGAACTCCGCTTCGCTCTTTTCGTTTTCGCCCAAGTGCATGTACGCAACACCCAGATAGAAGTGAAGGAACGGCAGCAAAGGGTCTGCTGCTTCCGCTTTCTGCAATTCGTCTACGGCTTTGAGATAGTCGTAGCCATACATGTGGGCCTTTGCGAGAATAAGATGAAACTGCGGCGTATTCGAACCAATGTCGATCAGTTGCTTCATCACGCGCTCGTCGAGTTCCTTTTTCCCAGACTTGTTGGCGGCCATATCGAGGGCGTACAAGTACACCACGTCACTTGACATCGTGTTCCATAGAGGCTCCAATGTCGTAGTCGCGGAAGCATAGTCCTCGACAAGGACCTGACACAGGCCAAGCAGGTAGCGTGGTTGAACCGCCTCGGGAGTCTCCCGAAGCACAATCTGGAAGGTGGGAATCGCCTCCCGATAGTTCCCCTGTCGAAATTCGACGAGGCCGATATTAAGGCGTATCCCGGTCATCTTCGGAGAGAGCTTTTCTGCTCTGTGCAGATTCTGGAGAGCCTCGTCCCACTTCTTTTGGCGCATGGCAATGACGCCGAGGTCGGCATAAGCCGCGCCAGCCTTGGGATCGAGCACGAGTACCTGGCGAAATGCTGCTTTCGCGGAAGAGAGATCATTGTTTCGGAGAGCAACCTGACCTTTCTGAAACCACGCCTGAGCACCAGCGGGCGGAGGAGTTTGTGACGACCCTCTCGGCGAATCGAGACCGCACGCTGCAACCAGCAAGAAGAATGTAAGCCTGCGCAGTTGCCCCCAGAACGCCGGTCGGATAAGAGAGATCGGACCAGTACCGCGCTGGGTACGGCGATCCACGGAGTGTTTTGCTCGTTTGTACGACATTGGAGGGAATTTCACCGGCCGATGCGCTCCCATGGAAAATTTCGAGGCCAAACATTGCGATGTTTCGACAAACAGGGGCCCGACTATCCGATCTTAATCGAATCTAGCGCGTGTGTTTAGGGGTAGAGAAGTTTCCGTCGGGGACCGGCGGATGTGTCCTACCGTTCAAGTGTTTTCATTAATTCCCTCCAACAGGCTTGACAACGTCGCTGTAATAATGATAAACGGGTTTAGTAAACACGTTCATGGTTTATTGCGACAATCTCCAATAAGATAAACGTGGTGATTCGCACACACCCAAGTGGATTTCGGATTGTTCGTCACGGAGCAGAAATGACAATCCGGCTCAAGTGGACTCCACATCGGCAGAAAAACGGCTTTGCCATCTGGACGCGATTGAGCCTGAGGGGAGGCTTGAATGTCTGCTTA
>JGI12270J11330_10003034_pt1 | contig 12185 bp, 16 predicted proteins | sample PeaSoiMetSII2010_FD_11330 | JGI IMG/M metagenome (IMG submission 11330)
TCGTCGGCTGGCACTTCTTCCCTATGGTCTCGGTTTGGGTCGGAATCCCGTGGGACCTTGATCCCGGTTCCGGCGCGAGGCAGACCCGTCGTTCGGCGGATTGTAGCTGCGCGCCGACCCACCGGACGTCGGCCGGAGTCTGATCAAGACGCTGGCGGCTCATATTGGGGCGATCTGGCGCAACTGCATGCGCTCGCGTGGCTTTGTTGCCCAGTCAGCGGGCCAGTCGCCTGTTGATCCTTAGACTTGCGGTCGTGGGGGCGACCGTTGGCGTCGGGGGTGTCGTTGCGGCGCTGTCTGTGGCGAGCGACCTCACTCGCGGGCATCCGCCGGGGGAAGCGATGCGTGCGTGCTTGCTGGCCACGGAACTGGCGCGGCGTGCGGGGCTTGAGGGGCCCGGTCAGGGTGAGGTCTACTACGCGACGCTGATGCGCTTCGCGGGCTGCGCCGCGACGTCGCACGAGATCGCCGCCGCGTTCGGCGGCGATGACATCGTGGTGCGTGCACGGGGCGACCTGATCGACCCCGCCGAGGTTGGGGAGGCGCTGCAGTTCCTGGCGGGTCTGGGGGTGGACGCAGGCCGCCTGCGGATCCTGGGCGGTCCCGCGGGTGTCGCGAGGCTCAAGGCCGAGGGGGCGCGGGCGGACTGCGAGGTGGGCGCTGACCTTACGGCTCGCCTGCGGTTGCCGGACGCGGTGAGGCGCGCGGTCCTGGACAGCTTTGAGCGTTTCGACGGCCGCGGTGTCCCGGCGGGCCGAGCTGGCGCGGAGGTCGCCGAGGCGTCTCGGTTCGCCGCCGTCGGCTATGCGGCTGTGATGTTCGACGCCGTCGGTGGCGGCGATGTCGCGGCCCAGACGGTCGCGCGCTGGTCGGGGCGTGCGCTCGATCCCGAGATCGTGGCGATCTTCCAGAACGCGCCGGTGGAGCTGTTGCGGATCTCGAGCCCGGATGACCTGTGGGCGGCAGTGGTCGACGCCGAGCCGGCGCCGCGGCGCGTGTTCCGCGATGAAGCGGCTTTCGAGGAGGCGCTCGCCGGGTTCGGTGACGCCGCCGATCTCAAGAGCCCATGGTTTACCGGCCATTCGGGTGGGGTTGCCCGGCTCGCGCGGGCCGCGGCTGAGCGGCTTTCGCCAGCTGCTGCGGCCGTCGTCTATCGCGCTGGGGTTCTGCACGACCTCGGCCGCGTGGCGATACCGGCCGGTATCTGGGAGCGGCCGGGGCCGCTGCGGCCGGAGGAATGGGAGCTTGTGCGCCTGCACCCCTACCACACGGGCCGTATCCTCGCGCGGTCGCCGGTGCTCGCGCCGCTGGGCCTGATCGCCAGCCGTCACCATGAACGCACGGACGGGTCTGGTTACCCGGCCGGGGTGCGGACGTCCGACCTAGACGCCGCTGCCTGCCTGCTCGCGGCAGCCGACGCGCTCCATGCGCTCAGCGAGCCGCGGCCGCATCGTCCCGCGCTCGATCCCGCCGCCGCGTCATGCTCCATGCGCTCAGCGAGCCGCGGCCGCATCGTCCCGCGCTCGATCCCGCCGCCGCGTCGCGGGTCCTGTCCGAGCTGCCGCTTGATCGTGACGCGATCCGTGCCGTGCTCGACGCGGCAGGCGCACCGCCGCCCGCGTTGCCGCCGTTGCCGGCCGAGCTGACCGAACGTGAGCTCGAAGTCCTCCGCCGGCTAGTGTCGGGCCGCACGAAACGGCAGATCGCTTCCGAGCTGGTGATCTCGCCATCGACCGTCCATACGCACACCGTCCACATCTACGGAAAGTGTGGCGTCTCGACGAGGGCGGGCCTTGCGATGTTCGCGATGCAGCACGGGCTCGCAGCCAGGACCGGGCCAGCCGCCGGCGCCAGAATCAACTGAACAGTCGATGGTCCGGGCGGCATCATCTCCCTACGGTTCCTTGTAAGCGATCAGCTTATTAGGAGCCACTGTGACCATCGACTCGGCTACAGATACGCATTCAGAAGTAGACGTTGTCCGCGCCGTCTTCGAAGCGTTCGCGCACGCGGATCTCGCCGCGCTCGGCGAGCTGCTTCACGCCGACGCGACGTGGAATCACCGCAATGACGACCGCCTGGGCGGCGTCCACCGTGGGAGCGATGGGATCATGGCCTACCTGGCCGAGTCGGCGCAACTCACCGGCGGAACGCTGCGCGCTGTGCCACGATCCTTCATGGCGGACGCCGGGGGCTGCGTCTCGGTGCTCGCGCAGGTCAGCGGCACCCGCCCCGATGGCCGCTCGTTCGACAACCCGCAGATCGTGCTGTTCACGCTCGACGGCGGCCGGGTGCGCAGCATCGACCAGTTCGTCGGCGACCCGGTTGCCGTGGCCGCGTTCTGGGCGTAACCGTCCCTCTTGCCTGGCAGCGAGCAATCGCATCAAACACAGCGGTGCGAACACCAGCCGGGGTACCGCTCTCACGATCAGAAAAGGAGCACAGCATGAGCGCTGAGCAGAACATCCAGACGGCCAGGGAGATGTACGAGGCACTCGGCCGCGGAGACGTCGAGGCCATCCTCAAGCGGGTGACCGACGACGTCGACTGGTCAACTGACGCCGCGATCAATTCGGCCCCGTGGTACGGCCCCAGGCACGGGAAAGACGGGGTCCGCAGCTTCTTCGAGGCCATCGGCAAGACCGGCCCGATCACGGAGTTCACGCCACTGAGCTTCGCCAGCAACGACGACGGAGACGTCATGGTGGTGATCCGCTACGCGTTCACCGTCACTGCGACCGGCAAGGACGTCGCGATGAACATGCACCACTACTGGAGGTTCCGCGACGGGAAGGCGTGCTTCGTCCGCAGCTCCGAGGACACGGCGCAGGTCGCCGCGGCGCTGACGCCCTGACCCGCGCCCGCCCTGGTCAGCGTCCTGCGCGGCCGCTTCGCGACCCACTCCACGGCCCGCCGGAATGCCGGCGGGCCGTGGCCTGGGCAGCGGAAGCGACCGCCTTGACCATGCTCGCGGCAACGAGCATGATCACGAAGCCGCAGCCCGTAAGGGCGGCCCAGAACCCAGGTGAGTAGCCGGGGGGTGCGATTCCCCCCGGCTACTCACCTGGAACCGCACGTTCTGCTTGGCCGGATAGAGAATCGCCCGGACGGGAAGCGCCATCACAGTCGGGGCTCGTGCCAGGCTGACCTGGGCCGGCTTAGTCCTGCCGCACGCTGGCCGCCGCAGCCGGAACAATGCGTGCTGCCGCTTCGTGCCGGCCCGTACGGTGGGGGGTAACGGTGTCGGGGGCCAGCGGCAGCCGTATGACGAACTGGCAGCCGGGTCCTGCGTTGCGTACTCTGATCTGCCCTCGGTGTGCCTCGATGATGCCCCGCGCGATGCTGAGCCCGAGCCCGGCGCCCTCGCCGGTCACCGGCGTGCGGGCTGCCTCGCCACGGAATCCCACGTCGAACACCCTGGGCAGATGCTCGGCAGGGATCCCGCCGCAGGAGTCAGAGACGCTGACCGTGGCCATGCCGGACTCCTGGCCGGCGAGCACCTCGACCGCGCCGTCCGCGGCGGTGTGCCGGATCGCGTTAACGACCAGGTTGAGCAGCGCCCTCCCGACCTCGGCGGTGTCCACCTGCACAGGCAAGCCGGGAATGGCCGAGCCGTGCAGCCGCACGCCCTTCGCCCGTGCGAGCGGCTCGGCGCGGGTGAGCGCCTCGCCGATCAGATCACCGAGGCCGACGACCTGGCGAGACAGCCGCAGCGCGCCGGCGTGGATGCGGGATAGCTCGAACAGGTCATCGATCATGAGCGTCAGCCGGTCGGTCTCGGCGCGGATCTGCCTGTGATACCTGCTGATCGTCGGCCAGTCGGTGACGATGCCGTCTTCGAGCGCCTCGGCCATCGCCCGCAGCCCTGCCAGCGGCGTCCGCAGGTCATGGCTGACCCACGCAACGAGTTCCTGGCGGCTCGCCTCCAGAGCCCGCTCGCGATCACGGGCTGCGGCCAGCAGGCCATGGGCTGTCCGCAGCCCAGCGGACAGCCCCGCCAGCTCAGCCGGGAGGACGGCCGCTGGCGGGCAGTACCCGCCGCCCTTGCCCACCTCCTGGACCGCGCCAAGCAGCAGGCGGCTCGCCGCCGACACCCGCCGCCCGAAGAGCAGGGCGACGGCGAAGCCCGCGATCCCGGAGATCGCGACCACCGCGAGCACCACGTCGAGGTCCTTGCGGGCGATGAACATCTCCAGCGAGATCACTGCGACCCCGGCGAGCGTGGCGGCCACGGTCACTGCCGCGACCACTGTCACGCTGGTGGCGACCGAACGGGCAGCGAGCAGCCGGAGCACGATCATCCCGGCGGCGGCAGCCGCGGCGGTGATTCCCGCGACGGTGTAGCTGACCGTCCACAGCTCGGCCGCNGTAATCATGCTTCCTGCGGCTCGTACCGGTAGCCCACGCCCCAGACGGTGACGATGCGCCTCGGCAGCGTCGGATCGGTTTCCAGCTTCTCCCGCAGCCTGCGCACGTGCACGGTGACCGTCGAGGTATCGCCGAACGACCAGTTCCACACCTGATGGAGCAGCTGATCGCGGGTGAACGCCTGCCGCGGATGCCGCATCAGGAAGACCAGCAGGTCATACTCGCGCGACGTGAGCGCGAGCAGCTGGCTGCCAATGCTGGCCTCGTGCGCCCCCAGGTCTACCTGGAGGTCGCCGTCAGCCACCACGCCCTGAGACGGCGCGCCCTGCAGCCCGCCGCCGCGGGCACGTCGCAGGACTGACCTAACCCGCAGCGCCAGCTCCCGCGGGCTGAACGGCTTGGTCATGTAATCGTCCGCGCCGGCCTCGAAGCCGACGATCTTGTCGATCTCGTCGCCCAGCGCGGTGAGCATGACGACCGGGATGGGCCACCGCGATCGCAGCCGCCTGCACACCTCCAGCCCGCCAACGCTGGGCAGCATCAGGTCCAGCACCACCAGGTCCGGCGGCTCCGCCTCGATCCGGGCCAGCGCCGCCTGCCCGTCATGCACGCACTCGACCCGGTGGCCATCACGGATCAGGTACCGTCCGACGACGTCGGCCAGCGTCCGGTCGTCGTCTACGACCATGATCCGGCCGGGCGGATCCGGGTTGCTCAGCATTCGGGCCGCCGGCGTTCCGCTGCCAGCCGCCGCGGTCGTTCAGGGGTCACGGTTGACACGGTAGCCGGATATGCGCGGCACGGGTTACGGCGGACGATCCGTCACCGGTTCGTAAGAGATCTGGCACAGCGTCCGTGGCCACGGTGGTCTGCCGCGCGCCAGGCGCCCAGCGCGGGTTGGATGCGAGCAGCAGATGCCGCCGTTCGCTATCTGCTGACGGCCGGAATTCGCGGCGAGGGGGATGACGTGCCGGTCCACGAGCGCGTGCGCGTTCCCGGGCCAGTCCGGCTGGACCTGGCCCGGGAACGCTGGCCTGCGGCTGGCTGGTTCTAAGGGGGCTAACTGTCGATGACGGCGATGCCGACCGGGGAAGAGCCGGCCGGCAACGACGTCGGCGAGCTGGGCAGTTCGGTGAGGGTTCCGCCGTTCACGGCGAACACGGACACGAAATGCATGCCCGAGCCGGTCACCGACAGTGTCCTGCCGTCCGGGGACAGGCGGGCGTCGGTGTCGGCGCCGCCGCCGCTGATGGGCGTGCTGCCGATCAGGGTCAGTGACCCATCCGGGTTGATCGAGTAGCTGGAGACGCTGACCGACCCGGTATTGACGGTGAACAGGTACCGGCCGTCGTGGCTGATCTCCACCCAGCACGGCGCGGTCTGCGAGTCGGCGTAAGGCGACGATCCGATCGATGAGAGCTGACCGAGGAAGCCGTCGCGGAACGCGGACACTGTGCCGAGTCCGGCGCCGTTGTGCGCGTTGCTGACGAACAGTTGCCAGCGGCTAACTGGACTGAACTCCGCGCCGATCTGGCCAAGGCCCTGCCCTGCGAACGGGGAGCCCGGCGCGGCGAGCAGCCGGCCGTCATCCCGCACCACGAAGCTGTCGATCTGCGAAGTGGCGCCACGGGTGCCGACCAGGCGGGTGCCGTTCGCGTTGAAGAACACGTCGCCCAGCCCGGAGCCGGCCGGGACCGCGAACGTCGAGCCGGGCACCGGCGTCAGCGTGCCGTCGTGGCGGAGCCGGAAACCCGTGTAGTTACTGCCGCCGGCGCCGGTGTTCGCAACGTAGACCAGATGCTGGAAGATCGCGATGCTGACCGGCTCCACGCCCCGCGAGGAAACCGGCCGGCCCACCAGCACCGGCACGCCGCCAGCGGTGACCCGCAGGACCGAGATCTGGTTGCTGCCCGCGTCGACGACGAGCAGGTACCTGCCGTGCCGTGATGCCTGGATCGCCCCCTGGGAGCCCAGACCCGATCCCAGGCCCGCGCCGCCAGCAGCGAACGGAGAACCAGGAAGGGGAGTGAGGGAACCATCCGCGTGCCGGGCGAAACCGGCGACGGTGTTGGCGATCGTGGTGTTGTCGTTGACATAGGTGTAGCCGACGACCGGCGACACTGTGCCGGCACTGGCGGAGCCTGCCGCGCCGAACAGGCCGATCGCCGCCGCCAGCAGGCCGCCGCCCGCTGCCAGGCAAACGCGCTTGCGCATGTTCTTCTCCTTGAGTCAGGGGGCGGATCTGCCGTGATCACTGGACCCCGGCTCCAGTGGACTCCCGATGCGCCAGCACGGACACAGTCATGCCGCTCGCGTCACAGAACCGTAAGGCGAGGTTACGAATCCCTTGCATCCGCCGATCCGGACGAACAGCGGCTCGTCGCCGGAGCCAGGCCGGTCCTCACCGCGACTGCGACAGCTCCTCACTCGCCGGTCTGACCGTCGATCGACTCCCGGATCAGGTCGGCGTGACCGTTGTGCCGGGCGTATTCCTCGATCATGTGCACGAGAACCCAGCGCAGCGAGACGCGTCCCTGGCCGCCCCACGCGGAATGAGCCTCGCCGAGGGCCTCAGCCTCCCCTCGCGCCAGCTGCGAGCCCGCGACGGCCCTGGACCGCCCGACCCGCCCGGCCCACAGCGCCCGCAGCTCATCGCCGGGATCGCCGGCCGCGCTGTGCCAGTCCCAGTCAGGGTCGGCCTCCCAGTCCTCGCGAGCCCACGGCTGTGTCGGCGGCTGCCCGGCGACCACCTGGGTGAACCAGTGATCCTCGACGTACGCCAGGTGCTTCAGCGGCCCGCCCAGCGTCATCGACCCTGGCGGCAGCGTCACCCGCAGCTGGTCGTTACTTCCCGTTCTGGGAGGGCTCGACCTGGGAGTGGGAGCTGGCCAGGGCCGCGCGGGCCGAGACCGGGACCGGCGTGCTGTTCCGGCACTCCGGCCCTCCGGCCTCGCGGAGATTGACCTGGCTCACACCGCTCAGACCTGGGCGCAGATACTGCAACGCCTCGCCGGCTACCTTGCCAGCGGCAGCCCGCAGCCGTTCTTCACCGCCGCCGGAGCCCGACCCGGCCGGCGGCCACGTCGAGGGTCCCGGATAGGAGCCGCCGTCATGAATGTCGACGTGCAGACCGAGATCGACATCGATGCGCCACGGTCTGTAGTTGCCGCGTATGCGTCGGACCCGGACAACGCGACCCGCTGGTACCAGAACATCAAGTCTGTCGAGTGGGAGACACCGAAGCCGCTGATGATCGGTTCCCGGGTGGCGTTCGTGGCCCACTTCCTCGGCAGGCGCCTCGCGTACACGTACGAGGTGAAAGAGATTGTCCCTGGCGAGCGGCTCGTTCAGAGCACCACCGAAGGACCGTTTCCGATGGAGACGACCTACACCTGGACGGACAACCCGGCAGGCGGCACCAGGATGAAGCTGCGCAACCGCGGCAACCCGGCGGGCTTCTCGAAACTCGTCGCGCCGATGATGGCCCGCGCGATGCGACGAGCAAACCAGCAAGACCTGTCGCAGCTCAAGTCCATTCTGGAGAAGCCCTGAGATGCTGGAAGCGCGGCGCTCCCAGAGTGCCTGGCATGCCTCCAGACCACCCTCGCGGCGGGTTGCGCGCTCAGGGTCGGCTCGGCGAACCGGGTGGCGGCGCCGCGATGCCCTGTCAGGTGCCGGCCGTTTCGAAGTGGCTGAGAATCCGGTGCGCATAGTAGGACTCCCACGGCTCAGCGGGCTGCTCTGCCGTGTACTGCTTGTCGAGGCTGACCAGCAGGTAGATCAGCTCGCTGCGAACCGGCTTGACGGTCAGCAGCGCAAAAAGGGCACGTGGCGAAGCAAAAAGGGCACGTGGCGAAGATTTTTCGTTCTTAGTTTCCATGGTGTGATAACTGCTCGCGAGCAATCACTCATTCGCGAAGTCCGGCCGTGCGGGCCGAGATGGCCGACGAAGTTCTGTTTGGCTCTACGAGGCTCAGCGTCGTCGCTGAATGTGAACTGTTGTTCGCGTGCTCGTGTCCTTGGGAGCCAAGCGCTTTAGGAAACCTAACCAGAGCATGCGCTCTATCCGAGGAGGGTGGGGGTCAGGGCCCCGGCAAAGTTGTTGATCATGTGGTCATGAGTGTCTGAAGCTGTGATGAAGATCACTGGTCCGCTGACCTTCGTAGCAGTTGTGCTGAACAGCGTGCGTTCCATCACCCCGGCGGCAGCCCAGGGCATCACACCGAGGCGACAAGCCGCCGCTCATCGAACAGGTGATGAGCCAGCTCGTGCACCGTCAGGCGGGCGAGCCATTCCATGGTGCGGACCGCGCGCTCCGGCCAGTTGTAGATGCCGGTACGCACCCAGCCGACGTCATCGAGCCCTGCCAGCGTCTGGGTGAGCTGGCGTGCCGCCGTCGCGATCTCCGCGGAAACCTGTTCGGGATCTTGATCGTTATAGCGCTCCTCGACTGCCCGCTCGTCACGGCGCATCGATGCGAACTCTGGCGTATCGCCGGTCTGCGCGCGGGTGATCCGCTCGCGCTGGAACCTGAGCACATCGCGGATGTGGCAGCCATACTCAAGCGCCGACCAGCTAGCCGGGCGGGGGTGATCGCGTAGCCGCTCAGCCGGGACCGAGGCGAGCACGCGACAGTGCTCGCCCGCCAGTTCGGTGATCGCACGCCTGATCTCATTGCGGTCTAGCGAATCGACGTCGTAGCCGCACTCCGCACATGGCGCCATTCGCGCGACACTAATGCGCCCGGCGTGACTGCGGCAACCGGCAACGCCAGGGCCCAGGCAAAGTCGTCGATCATGTGGTCATGAGTGTCTGAAGTGGCCGGCCGGGACGTCGGCTGTGGTAGCGCAGAGCGGCTGCGATGCTGGTGGCCCCGGCCAGGCGCAGGATGGTGATGGCCAGGTTGCGCAGGGCGGCCATGACGCGGGGGCCGTTGGCGGTGCGGACCTGGGAGAGGTCTTCGCCGTGGATCACGTCGCGGACCCAGTGCAGGCGGTCCTCGATGGCCCGGTGGCTGCGGACGGCGGCGGCCAGCTGCTGGGGGCTGGCCTGGGCCGGGGTGAGTGAGGTGATGGCGTACATGGCCTCGGTGGACCACTTCTTGCGTCTGATGGGCCTGCGGCGGCGCACGATCTGGATGGCCTGGGAAGCGTGGGGGAAGGCAAGCCCGGCGGCCACGGCGGTGACCTTCAGGGTGCGCCGCTCGTACCGCCCATGGCCGCGGCCGCGGGTATCGCTGGTGACCGGGACGTCGCGCCAGGGCAGCGCCTTGAACTGGGCGTGCAGGCTGGGCTGGTTGCCTTTGACGGTGAAGATGTAATGCGCGCCGCGCTGGGCCACCAGGTAGCGGGCGTGCTCGCGCTGGGCATAATGCGTCTGCGGTGACCACCGCCCGGACAGCTCGATCCCGTCCAGCAGCACGGGCAGCATCGGGATCTCGTCTGCCTGCACGGCATGCTCGATGTCATACAGAATGCCGCGGCCGGATCATACGGTTCGCCGCTTGCCTCAGACAGGTCGCCGCCTCGATGGAACGCGCCAGCCTGTCCGGGCTCGTCCGGATTGATGAGAACACGCCAATGGGTCCTACCTACGCTGGTACCTTTGCACCTCCGAAGGTACCATAATGCCATGGCGCTTAACATCAAGGATCCGGAGACCGAACGTTTGGCGGCCGAGGTCGCCGCGCTGACAGGCAAGACCAAGACGGGAGCAGTCCGGTACGCCTTGCGCCAAGTGCTCGAGTCGTTGTCCCGTCCGACTGTTAGGCAGCGGGAGGAACGCATCACCCGGTTTCTGGAGGAAGAGATCTGGCCGCTGATCCCGCCGGATCAGCTCGGCAAGCCGCTGTCCAAGGCCGAACGCGAACAGATCCTCGGTTTCGGTGAAGACGGCGCATGATCATCGACTCGTCCGCCGTACTCGCGGTTATCGGCAGAGAACCAGGCCACGAGTGCATCGTCCATGAACTCGCCGCCTCGCCGGGGACCCGGATCGGCGCGCCGACCCAGCTGGAGACGGGAATCGTGCTGATGGCGCGGCTCGGGCCGCGGGGGAAGACAGTATTGGCGCGTTTCCTGCAAGAGAACGCCATCCAGACCTTGGCGTTCGAGGCGGAACATGCCGCCGCGGCGCTCGACGCTTACTCACGCTTCGGCAAGGGCAGGCATCCGGCTGCCTTGAATTTCGGCGACTGCTGCACGTACGCGACCGCTTCCATCGCCGGCGAACAACTGCTCTGCGTCGGGGACGACTTCCGCCGGACCGACCTGCCCCTGATCAGCCTTAAAGACGGGGACGACCCCAGCCAAACGAATTGACTCGCGGAAGAAGGCCCAGCACGGAGTAATGCCGGTCCGGCTTGGCGGCCTGGACAGCAGTGAGATCGTTTCCTGGCGCATGGCTGCGATCCAGCACCCCTAGCCAGACGGCACGGCATGGCCTGACTCGGCCCGCCGCTTCACCCCGCGCAGAAAGTTCCGGGCCGTGATCTTCTCGCCCCAGACCAGGACGATCGGAACGACGTACACCCGGAACAGCCAGGGCCCGCACCTCAGCCGCATGCGGCGAACCACTCGTGTCGTCCCTGGTTCCGGCTCGGTCAGCAGGCAGCTGTGGCTGACCTCGCCGAAGATGCCAAGCCGGGAGCTGTCACGAAGGCGGGCCGGAACCAGATAACGCAGATGCGTGTCGGTGAACAGGACCCATGACTTGTCTGGTTCGGCCTGCCGCACAACGTAATAGGCTGTCCCAGGCGGCCCATCTGCGATGATGTCCCCCACGTGCGGATTCTGCCAGGCCGAGACGATCCGGTCCGAGGCGGCGACATGATAGCCGACCGCCTCCTTCCCTGGCTGCTTACGGGAAAGGCGGCGGTAATACCAGTCCACCGACCGGTCCCAGAACCGCGAGTCCGAGTAGAAGCCGGCACGCCCCTGGCCAGTCTGCACCAGCCATGGCCAGACCCGCTGCGGCGGTGCGTTGATTGTCACGGCGTGGGTGGCCTGCACCATCGGAGCTGGCACTAGATCGTCTCCCGGCAGCGCCATCGCCCTTTCCTCGGCGGTGGCGCCCCAGGGAATCCGCTGAGGCCGAGCCAGCCGTCGGCTGGTTTCACGTAGAGCGCTCATGGCAAAACGATGCACCCATCCCCACCGGTGCCGCCAGGGCCCGCAGGCCCAGCCGGGTGGGGACCGTCGTCATGACGGTGGGGACCTTCGTCATGAACAGCGAGCAGCAACGCGAGCAGTACCATGCTGGCAGCAGCCCGCGCTGGATGAGCACAGCACGGAAGTCGCTGGCAGGCACGCCGGGTCGCGCAGAACGAAGCAGGAGTGCTCAGATGCTCGCCAGAGCAAAGGAGGACGAGCATGGTCAGGAAACTAGTGCTGGCCTGCACCGGCCTGGGCGTGGCTGCGGCTGTCGCCATCTACCTGCTTACCATCCCACTGTTGCGTCGTCTTCCCAAGCCAAGCCGTGTGTCGGTGGACGGGATCACCACGATCGATGACGCAGTAGAAGCATGCAAACGAACGGAGTTGCACGGCTGGGACCTGGTAGCGTATGCGCAGAACCTCGCTGCCAGAAAATTCACCTATTCTCGGCTCAATACCTGGGATACACCTTCCAGGGCCTTCGAACGAGGTATGGGGTACTGCGAGCAGCAGGCGCTTGCGCTGAAACACATCTATGACCAACTGGGGATCGAAGCAAGGCCAGTGTTTGCCTTGCGTTGCACGTTTCTTGGCACGGTGGTTGATGGCGTGCTATCGCCTGAAGGAGTCTCGGGCCATGCCTGGCTGCGAGTCAGGATCGGA
>JGI12270J11330_10003036_pt1 | contig 12181 bp, 8 predicted proteins | sample PeaSoiMetSII2010_FD_11330 | JGI IMG/M metagenome (IMG submission 11330)
TACCATAAAGACGACCCCCCGGTTCGTGAACGACAAGTGTACGGGCTGCAACAAATGTGCAGAGGCTTGCGATGTGGACCGACCAAATGACTTCGATTTCGGCATGAGCAAGACGAAAGCAGCATACCTCCCGCACAACCAGGCATTCCCGCTTAAATACGTCATCGACGCCAAAGCCTGCAAGGGAGCGTCCTGCGCCAAGTGTGTTGCAGCATGTAAATACGACGCTATCCACCTCGACATGAAACCTGAGACCATAAACGTGAAGGTCGGCGCCGTGGTCATGGCAACGGGTTGGAACCCCTACGATGCGACGAAAATGGACAATCTCGGCTTCGGTTCGGTCAAGAACGTCGTTACGAACATGATGATGGAGCGTCTTGCAGCACCCAATGGTCCCACGGCAGGCAAGATCGTGAGGCCATCGGACGGCAAAGAAGTGAAGAACATTGCCTTTGTGCAGTGTGCTGGTTCGCGCGACGAGAACCATCTGGCTCATTGCTCCTACATTTGCTGTCTGGCATCGATCAAGCAGGCGACGTATGTTCGCGAGCTCTATCCCGATTCAAAGGCGAAGATATTCTATATCGATATGCGGACCCCCGGCCTCTATGAGAACCGGTTCTATACCAAGATTAAGGAAGACCAGAATGTGTCCTTCCTCAAGGGCAAAGTCGCCAAGGTGGAGCAGGCAGAGAACGGCGACGTGAAGGTTACTGCTGAGGACATCCACGGCGGCGGGAAGATAACCGAGACCTTCGATATGGTCGTGCTTGCTACGGGTATGCAGCCCTCGACAGAATCCTTCAAGGGTGCGGGAATTGTACCGACCGACGACGGGTTCGTAGACCAGGCAACGCTCCCGAAGGGCATTTATGCGACCGGGACGCTGAAGACCCCCGTTGATGTAGCGCGGTCTGCCCAGGATGCCACTGGTGTGGTCATGAAAAGCATCCAAAGCTTGAGGAGGAAATAAGGATGGAGAAGAAATACGGCGTATACATCTGTAAGGGATGCGGCATCAAGGACGCAATGGACGTCGAGAAGGTCGCCGGTGCGGCCAAGAAGGTGCAGAATTACAAGTTTCATGACGTCCTGTGCAGCACCGAGGGCGTTCAACTGATAAAAGACGATATGGCGAAGGAAGGTGTAAACACGATCATCATCGCAGCCTGCTCGCCCCGCGCGAAGTACGAAGAGTTCGATTTTCCCGGCGCAATTGTTGAGCGTGTCAACCTCCGCGAGTTCGTTGCCTGGACCATGGAGCCAAACACGGATGCGACGAACGACGCGGCCTACGATTACCTTACCATGGGCATTGTCAAGACCCAGAAGGGCGATTTGCCCGAGCCGAACATTCTTCCAGACCTGAACAACACGATTCTGGTTATCGGCGGTGGCATCGCAGGCATGACCGCGGCGCTTTCCGCAGCAGGCGCAGGTTACAAGGTTGTGCTCGTTGAGAAAGATGCCCAGCTAGGCGGGTTTGTGAATAAGCTCTACAAGAAGATCCCGACAGGATCCTATATTAATAAGCCGCTCATCGTCGACACGGATATAAATAAGACCGTAAGCGAAGTCGAGAGCAATACCAACATCAAGGTCTTCAAGTCAACAACAGTGAATAAGACCGATGGCCAGCCAGGCTTGTATGACGTTACGCTTTCAAACGGCGAGACCATAAAGATCGGGGCTATCGTGATGGCCACAGGCTGGAAGCCGTATGATGCGAACAAGCTCGACTACCTTGGTTACGGAAAATTCAAGAACGTGGTCACGAATCTCGAACTCGAAGAGATCGCGAGGAAGAACAACGGAAAACTTCTTCGACCTTCCGATGGCAAACCGGCCCTGAAGGTTGCTTTTATCCAGTGCGCAGGCCAGCGCGATCCGAACCATCTTCCCTACTGTTCCTCTATGTGCTGCGCAACCTCGCTCAAGCAGGCACAGTACGTCAGGCAGAACGAGGATGCCCTTGCCATGATCTTCTACAAGGACATCAGGACCCCAGGCAGGACCGAGCTCTACTACAAAGAAGCCCAGAACAATCCGGGTGTCATGCTTAGCAAAGCCGACGTGACCGGTGTGTCCGACGCCGGGAGCGGTAATATGTTTGTCGAAATGGAGAACACCCTCTTCGGCACTAAGACCGGCGAGAAGGTGAAGGTTGAGGCCGACCTCGTGGTACTTGCCACTGGCATGGTTCCGACCACGCGTGGTCCCCAGGAATACGCAGACGGTTTCACGAAGGCAGCAGGCGGCGGCGATGAATCCAAAAAGAACTATCTCGAACAAACTCCGAAGCCGGACTATATCCTGAACCTCGGCTATCGCCAGGGACCGGAAATCCCGACCCTCGAGGGAGCATCGGGTTTCGCTGATTCGAACTTTATCTGCTTCCAGTACGAGACGCGCAGGACCGGCATCTACGCAGCAGGAGGCGTGCACCAGCCCATGAACATGGCCGAAGCCATGGAAGACGGGGCCGGAGCGGCGTTCAAGGCCATCCAGGCAATGGATCATGTAGCACGCGGCGTTGCCGTTCATCCCCGTGCCTGGGATGTCACCTTCCCCGATCCGATGCTCATCAAGTGTACTGCGTGCAAACGGTGCACGGAAGAGTGTCCCTTCGGCGCCATCGATGAGGATGAGAAGGGAATTCCGAAGTACAATCTCAACCGCTGCCGTCGCTGTGGTACCTGCATGGGAGCCTGTCCTGAGCGTATCGTGTCCTTCAAGGACTACAGCGTAGACATCGTCGGCTCCATGCTCAAGTCGATCGACGTGCCGGACGACGAAGACACGTTCAGGATCGTCTGTCTTGTGTGCGAAAACGATTCCTATCCGGCGCTCGACACGGCGGCAATTGCGGGCAAAAAGATAGATCCTTCCGTACGGTTCGTTTCCATGCGTTGTTTGGGCGGTATGAACCTTGTCTGGGTTGCCGATGCGCTCTCCAAGGGCATCGATGGGATGCTGCTCCTGGGCTGCAAGTTCGGAGAAAACTACCAGTGTCATTTCGTGAAAGGCAGCGAACTTGCAAACACCCGCTTCAGCAAGGTCAGCGAGACGTTGAACCGGCTTCAGCTTGAATCCGACCGCGTCGAACTGATGCAGATCGCCATCAACGAATATGACAAGCTCCCCGATATGATCAATGGGTTCGCGGAGAAGGTCAGGGGGCTGGGACCGAACCCGTTCAAGAGTATGTAGTCTAAGCGTGGAGTTATAAAAAATCAACTCCTAATCAGAGTAATGGGAGGATATACATGGCTGAAGCAACGGTTATTAAACCTGACTTACAATTTGTGAATGAGATCATCAAAGGCGGCGGGGAGTCTCTGAAAAAGTGCTATCAGTGCGCTACCTGCTCGGTCGTCTGCAATGTCACGCCCGATGGAAACCCCTTCCCTCGTAAGGAGATGGTCCTCGCTCAGTGGGGCCAGAAGGACAAGCTCATCACAAGCCCCGACGTATGGCTCTGCCATCAGTGCAGTGACTGTACAGCCTATTGCCCCCGCGGCGCAAAGCCGGGCGAAGTACTGAATGCCATCAGGAAGCAAAGCATCAAGCATGTAGCGATGGTACCGCTCTTCGCGAAGATAGCCACGGACCCCTCGCTTATCTGGCTCCTTTTTGCGATTCCCATGGTGCTGTTTTACGCCATTCTGGCTGTGCTCGGGAACGGGAGCTTTACCGCGCCGAGGGCCGAGGGCGATATCATGGCCTATCACAAGTTTGTTCCCGTACCGGTGATCGATACGGTGTTCATTCTCACTGCGCTTTTTGCCGCAGCATCGGCATTCGTGGGCATTAAACGTCTCTGGAGTGGGATGAAAGCGCAGGCGGGAACGATGAAGTCAACGGGAAGCCTGGGCGGGGACATCATCGCGTCTATTACCGAGATCCTCAGCCACTCCAAGTTCGCTGATTGCACCGTGAACAAGGGCAGGCAACTCGGCCACATGTTCCTGTTTTATGCCTTTGCCGGACTCGCCGTGGTAACCACGTGGGCGATCATTTATCTCTACGGGTTTGAACTTCTCGGTATTCAGCCTTTCGGTCCGTTCCATTTCGGTGAATCGCCCTACCCGTTGAGCGATCCCGTGAAAATACTGGCTCTCGTCAGCTCAATAGCATTTGCGGCCGGCGTTATTCTTCTTTTGATGAATCGCCTTGCACAGGCCGGGAAGGCTGGCATGGGATCCTATTTCGACTGGATATTCCTCACGATCGTGATCGGTGTAGGAGCAACGGGCATGCTGTCCTGGGCGCTTCGCCTGGCGGACATGAATGCGGGATATTTTGTTTATTATCTCCACCTTGTGTTCATCTGGTCACTTTTTGCCTATGCGCCTTATTCGAAATTCGCTCACTTGTTCTACCGCACGACCGCTATGGTGTTTGTGAGACATTCCGGTCGCAAGTAGGGTCAGGCTTCGCCTGCCCGGGAAATAAAGGATAACCGCGGAGATTATCCTTACAGAATGTGTGGGGTATGCCATGAAAGTTAAAGAACTGCTCAGTATCAAAGGATTGGAGTGTTTCAGTATCACCAGCGACCAGTCGCTTCTCGACGGAGCGAAACAGATGGCGGAATGCAACATTGGCGCTCTCCTGGTCATGGACCGGGGTTCGCTGGTCGGCATTATCACCGAACGCGATATCGTCAAGAACACGGCAAACGAGAAAGCACAGTGCAGAGACGTAAAGATCAAGGATACCATGAGCACCAACCTGCTCGTGGTTAAACCCGGTGATGATCTTGATTACGTCATGGCGATCATGATCCAGAACAACATTCGTCACACACCGGTCGTCGAGGAAAGCGGGCTGGTGGGACTCCTGTCCATGCGCGATGTGGTGCGGGTCCTGGTTAAAAATCTGAAAGCGGAAAACCATTATTTGAAGGATATGATTGGCGGTAAGTTCGAGGTATAACGGACCGCATCAAATATTATCGAAGAGGGGGGGATGCAGGGGGAACGTTGTCGACAGGACTTAATGCAACACACTTCATCGTCGATGCGATGAACGGGTTTCATAATGATGTAATCGGGATTGATATTCCATATAGTAAATTTACGTAAGGGAGGAGAATATACAATGAGCAACACGATTCTTTTCGCCCTGATATGCGGCATCGTCGGCGTCATCTACGGCGTCATGACCGCAATATGGGTGAACAAGCAGGATGCGGGCAATCAGAAAATGATCGATATTTCCAACGCAGTGAAGGAAGGCGCTTATGCGTTCATAGCGCGCGAGTACAAGACAGTCGCGATTGTCGCAGTGATTTTGGTGTTGATCCTGAACTTCGTTCCCGCCCTCGGGATGTGGGCAGCCGCCGGATTTATCATTGGTACGGTCGGTTCCGCCCTCGCCGGGTTCATCGGCATGTGGGTTTCGCTGCGTGCCAACGTCCGTACTGCCGCGGCAGCGAGCAAAGGTCTCCAGGCCGCGCTCAGCCTCGCGTTCAAAGGCGGTTCCGTGACCGGCATCATGGTTGTCGGTCTTGGCATCATCGGCCTTGCTGGTTTTTACTTCATCGCTAAGACGTTTGCTCCGGCCGAGCAGGTATCCCATGCCCTCATCGGGCTCGGCTTTGGCTGCTCGCTCATGAGCGTGTTCGCCCGTATCGCGGGCGGCATCTACACCAAGGCCGCTGACGTGGGCGCCGACCTCGTTGGTAAGGTTGAGAAGAATATCCCCGAAGACGACCCGCGCAACCCGGCCGTGATCGCCGACAACGTGGGCGACAACGTGGGCGACTGCGCTGGTATGGCTGCTGACCTCTATGAGACCTACACNGTGACCCTCGTGGCNGCCATGCTCCTCGCCAAGACCCTGTTCGGCGCGGATAGCCCGTGGCTCGAGTTCCCGCTCATGCTCGGCGGCGTGTCGATTATTGCTTCCATCATCGGCACCTATGCCGTGAAGCTCGGCAAGAATAACTACATCATGGGCGCCCTGTATAAGGGCCTTGCCACTGCAGGTGTTATAGCAGCAATAGCCTTCTATTTCGTGGCTAAAAGCTTTATCAATAGCCTCGGCGCCAATGCAGGCGTTTTTACGGCGAATACCGTGTTCTTCATCTCCCTCATCGGTCTTGCCCTCACTGGGCTCATTGTGTGGATTACCGAGTACTTCACTGCTAAAGAGTATTCCCCGGTGCAGCACATTGCTCAGGCTAGCCTCACAGGCCACGGCACGAACGTGATCGCTGGACTCGCGGTTAGCATGAAGTCCACCGCAGCTCCGGTGCTCGTGATTGTAGCATCGATCCTGGGTGCTTACTGGTTAGGCGGCGGCTTCTCCGGCCAGGCGAACGCAGCAGCGGGCGGCATCTTTGCCATCGCGCTGGCAGCCGTGTCCATGCTCTCCATGACCGGTATCGTCGTGGCCATCGACTCCTACGGCCCGATCACGGACAATGCGGGCGGTGTCGCTGAAATGGCCGGGCTTCCGAAAGAGATCCGCGATATCACGGATCCTCTCGATGCAGTCGGCAACACCACGAAGGCAGTGACCAAGGGCTATGCCATCGGCTCCGCAGCGCTGGCCGCNTTGGTGCTGTTCTCGGAATATTCACGCTCTTTCGGCTCAACAATCCTGTTCGACCTTTCGAACCCAATGGTTCTTTGCGGCCTGTTCATCGGCGGCCTGCTCCCCTACTTCTTCGGCGCGCTCCTTATGGAGTCTGTGGCNAAGGCTGCNGGCGGTGTGGTNGAGGAAGTTCGCAGACAGTTCCGCGAGATCAAGGGCATTATGGAAGGCACCGGCAAGCCGGAGTACGGCAAGTGCGTTGACATCGTGACCAAGAGCGCCATCCGTGAGATGATGGTTCCTGCGCTCCTCCCGGTGGTCGTACCGGTCGTGGTGGGTCTTGTCCTGGGCAAAGAAGCCCTCGGCGGTGTGCTCATCGGCGCCATTGTGACCGGCCTGTTCCAGGCCATTGCCATGACGAGCGGCGGCGGTGCATGGGACAATGCCAAGAAGTCCTTTGAAGACGGCGTTACCGACAGCAAGGGCGTCGTGCATAAGAAGGGCAGCGAAGGCCACAAAGCCTCGGTTACCGGCGACACCGTCGGCGATCCTTACAAGGACACCGCAGGTCCGGCCATTAACCCGATGATCAAGGTCATTAACATCGTTGCGCTTCTGATCGTTCCGTTGATCAGATAAATAAACTGACAGATCCATAAAGACGAGGGGCTGGCCAAACTGCCAGCCCCTCGTCTTTTTCCCGGCACGTCTGGATGTACAAACATTGTTGAAATTTGTCAGCAAAGTGGTATTATTTACATCCAATGCATAATGCAGATATGGAAATACTTGTTGCTGCCGGATGTCCACGCGATGTCATTGCTCACTGTCTTGTCGTATCGAAATTGGCTTATTCTCTCGCGGGACGCATGGAGATTGAGGTTGATGGTGAACTGATCAGGCAGGGTGGGCTGTTCCATGATATCGGCAGATCGCGAACGCATGACATCCATCACGCCATCGCTGGCGTAGAAATTGGCTGGAAACTGGGTTTCTCCCATGCCCTCGTCAATATAATTGAACGTCATATTGGTGCAGGAATTACAGCGGGGGAGGCAGAAAGGCTCGGACTGCCGAAAAGGGACTACCTGCCTATTTCTATGGAGGAAAAAGTCGTTTCTTACGCAGATAATTTGGTCAGCGGGACGCGGGAAATGCCGTTTTATGAAGCACTCGACCGGTTCAGGAGTATTCTCGGGCCTGATCACGAAGGCGTCGAGTTGTTCATAAAGCAGCATTACGAGATTCAGGGTTGGATGAAAAAGGGAAAAGAAACAGCAGGCGGCAGTTAGCAGGCTGAGGACATTAAAAGTCGCAGAATGACGGCTGCGCTGAAAGGTTTATGATGAGCAATAAGAAAAAAGAAATAAAGCCGGAAGATATCGATATTGATCCACTGAAAAAAAGCCAGACCGACAAGGTTGTGCCGATCAAGTTAACAGAGAAGAGCAGGTTCAAATTCCGCTGCCACAAAGGCGTCAAATGCTTCACCGCCTGCTGCAGCAATATCAATATCGTGCTACCGCCCTATGACCTGTTGCGGTTGCGAAAGCGGCTGGGCATGACAACCGAGGATTTCATCAACAAATACTGCGAAATAGAAATGCTGGCTAAAACGCTTCTGCCGGTCATTACGCTCAAAATGCAGAGCGATGAGAAGCGCAGCTGTCCATTCGTAACGCCCGACGGTTGCACGGTGTACGAGGACAGGCCGAGCAACTGCCGCTATTATCCTCTGGGTATGGCCACGCTCAGAAAAAAGGACACCGAAAGCGGGAAAGACGAGTTCTATTTCATGGTCAAGGAAGACCACTGCAAGGGGTTCGATGAGGACAAGGAGTGGACCATTGCAGAGTGGCGCAAAGACCAGGAAGCGGACGTCTACGACGACAGCAACCGCGGATGGATGGATATCCTGATGAAAAAGAAATCCTTTGGCGAGAAGGAATTCCCGGAGATCAAAAACCAGATGTTCTTCATGGTCAGCACAAATACGGACTATTTCCGCGAATTCGTGTTCGGCAGCACGTTTCTGGACACTTACGATATCCCGGCAGAGCGCATAGAGAAGGTTCGGACCGATGATGCGGAGCTGCTGAAACTGGGATATGAATGGCTCCGCTCGTCGATGTTCGCTGAAGAGACCCTCATCCTCAAAGAGGGCGTGGCAGAAGCACGAAAGGACCGCACCGATGCGATGTTGCGAAGAGTGTACGGGAAAAAAGAAAGTGAATGAGTCAGCCAGCCAGGAGTAAGGAGAACGTCCTCTAACTGCGGGGTTGAAGCATAGCGCTCATTTCCATGTAAATGGCATTTCCAATTTGAATTCCTTGATCAATAAATTCTGGACCATACTGCTTTCCCGTATCGGTCCGGAATGTGTCTTTAATTCGCTCAATTCCCTTCATTTTTTCCCGGAACGTTTTATGGAGCGACGCGATCGGCGTTTCATGGGCATTGACCATGAGCCACAGCGTTCCGGTAAAATTCTCCGGCCCCCATCGGAATTTATCTGCATCGTACAGCGCATCGCTGACCATGCATCCTTCCGCGTCGTCCAGATCACACGTCGTCTTAAATGCTTCATGGTTCCTTATTGCGTAGGTGATATACGTACGGCTGCGCTCATCCACCTTGAGCGTTTTCAGTATGGCTTCAGCCTCCAGGCTGCCTAGAACGGCATGATCATCCTCTCGGCGCTTTATATCATGGAGTAAACCTGCAATGATTGCCGCGATAAAGAGCGGCATGATCTCGTTGCCGCCCATGGCGCGCCGGGCCCCTTCAACGAGAACAATGGCGCCTGCATCCCGGGCAACAGCCTCGCAGTGACAGAGCCCGTGGGCGCACTCGAGCTTCGATTCATCGAGATATGCGTGACATTTGCGGATAAGGTCGTAAGTCCTGAGCGTTTCATCGGCTTGGTGGACTGCCGGGGCATGGGCATGGTAAAAGGCTGGTTTAGGCAGCGTACGCGCGATTTCATACGCTCTGGCCTGAAGAAGCTCATAAGCAGTATGGGTCATAGATTTATAATAGCCAGAGAGTGGGTGTGGTGTCAAGTCGAGTTTTTTCCAAAACTTCGTGTAACGACAGGTGAGAAAATTGAGGCAGAGCCTGGTTTTTAAACTCATCTTCAGCCCGAAAATATCGGAGGTCATAGCATCAATCAACTCACAGAACGCTGTCCCTTTTCCCTTTCTCCTCCAGCGAGATTCTCCGATTGACTAACTTGGCATGGTGATGTAGAATTCTCAATCTTTTCCCTTTGTGAAAGGGGCTTACCGTGTCTGACATCCACAGCGAAAGAATACTGATTCTCGACTTCGGGTCGCAATATACTCAACTGATCGCGCGCCGCGTGCGCGAGGCGAAGGTCTACTGCGAGATATTTCCCTTTAACGCGGGGCTCGAAAAGGTGAAGGCATTCCGGCCCAAGGGGCTGATACTCTCGGGTGGTCCATCCAGTGTGTATGGCTCCGGAGCGCCGCTTATCAACAAAGCCCATCTCGATCTCGGCATACCCGTACTCGGCATCTGTTACGGCATGCAGCTTCTGACTCACGTGCTTGGCGGTGTGGTCGCCAAATCGACAAAGCGCGAATACGGAAGGGCCGAGCTGAACATTCATAAGAACGAAGGATTGTTCTCTGGCATCGGCGTGCGCGAGAAAGCGACGGTCTGGATGAGCCACGGTGATAGGATTGAGAAGATGCCGGAGGGATTCTCGGCCATTGCACACACAGACAACTCGCCCACCGCTGCCATGGCGGACGAAAAGAACAAGTTCTACGGTGTGCAGTTTCATCCTGAGGTTGTGCATACGCCGCAAGGAGTACAAATTCTGAGGAACTTCGTGTACGGTATCTGCAAATGCGAACCTTCCTGGACCATGGCTTCCTTCGTGGACTATTCCGTTGGTGAGATCAGGAGGGCCGTGGGGAGCAAGCAAGCCGTGTGCGGCCTCTCCGGAGGCGTTGACTCGTCCGTTGCCGCGGTGCTGGTGCACAAAGCCATCGGGAAGCAGCTCACCTGTATCTTTGTGAACAACGGTGTTCTCAGGAAGGACGAGGCGGAGAAGGTGCAGTATTCCTTCAAGGACATGGGCCTGAACCTGAAATATGTCGATGCGTCGCAGGAGTTCCTGTCCAAGCTCAACGGAGTGGAAGACCCGGAGAAGAAGCGGAAGATCATCGGCAACACCTTTATCGAGGTCTTCGAGCGCGAGGCCCACGCCGTGGGAGGGGCCGAGTTCCTGGTTCAGGGCACGCTCTATCCAGATGTGATTGAAAGCGTTTCGTTCAAAGGCCCTTCCGCGGTCATCAAATCACATCACAATGTAGGCGGTCTGCCTGAGAAGATGAAGCTGAAACTGGTCGAACCGCTTCGGGAATTATTCAAGGATGAAGTCCGGGCCATAGGCCGTGAAATGAAAATGCCCGACGACATTATTGATCGACAGCCCTTTCCCGGCCCCGGCCTCGCGATTCGCATCCTTGGTGAAGTGACCGAGCCGCGGCTCAAGATTCTCCGAGAGGCAGACGCCATCGTGATCGAAGAGATCAAGAAAGCGGGGTTGTACAAGGAAATCTGGCAGTCCTTTGCCGTACTGCTGCCGATCAAGACCGTCGGCGTCATGGGAGACGAGCGGACTTATGAGAACGTTGTAGCGATCCGCGCGGTCACGAGCCAGGACGGCATGACTGCTGACTGGGCAAAGATACCCTATGAGCTCCTAGGGGCTATGTCCAATCGCATCATTAACGAAGTAAAGGGCGTGAACCGCGTGTGCTTCGATATCTCGTCCAAACCGCCGAGCACGATTGAGTGGGAATAGTGGTTCCGAAAAAATAGATCACAGGGAAAGATGAAGAGGAATGGCAGCGGCTCCATGTAGCCGCTCTTTCTTTGATTGAATAGTATGAATGGACTGCATCTCATCCTTATCAGCCTTGCCGCTGTGGCGGGAGGCCTCGTGAATGCTCTTGCCGGCGGCGGTACGCTCATCACCTTCCCAATGCTGACCGCTGTCGGCATTCCGCCCGTTGCGGCGAATGTGACCAATACCGTTGCGCTCTGCCCCGGCTACCTCGGCGCAACTTTAGCCCAGATGAAAGACTTGCGGGGGCAGGGGAGGAGGCTGTGGCTTCTTCTGCCAGTAGGTGTATTGGGTGGGATTGCAGGAGGTGTTTTGCTCCTGCATACGAGCGATAACACGTTCCGCAAGCTGATCCCCTATTTGATTCTGCTTGCCGTGGTTCTGCTTGCTTTTCAGGATCGATTGCGAAATTGGGTCATGGGCCGAATAGAGCGTGAGGGGTCAAGGCAACTGAACGAGGCATGGACTATAGCGCCGGTCATGCCGGCTGCCCTCTACGGCGGCTATTTTGGCGCCGGTGTGAGTGTGATGGTTCTGGCCGTAGTGGGGCTAGTGCTCGAGGATTCGCTGACCCGCTTGAACGCGCTTAAGCAGGCCATCTCGTTCAGTATCAATATCGCGGCCGCAGTCTTTTTTCTTTTTTCCGGCCAGATACTGTGGCTCGCGGCGCTCGTCATGATGGCTGGTTCACTGGCAGGCGGCGCGCTTGGCGGGCGGCTGGCGGGAAGAATTAAACCGATTGTGCTGCGAAGTATT
>JGI12270J11330_10003041_pt1 | contig 12177 bp, 10 predicted proteins | sample PeaSoiMetSII2010_FD_11330 | JGI IMG/M metagenome (IMG submission 11330)
GAGCGGCGCCTCGACGGGTGCGTTCGAGGCTGTCGAGCTCAGGGACGGCGGCTCGGAATACGGCGGCAAGGCGGTNACCCGGGCCGTTGAGCGGNTCATCGACGAGGTCCAGCCGGTACTGCTCGGTCATGAGGCCGACGANCAGCGCCTGGTGGACCAGGCGCTNATCGACCTCGACCAGACGCCGGACAAGTCGANGCTCGGCGCGAACGCCATCGTGGGCGTCAGCATGGCCGTCGCCCGGGCCGCCGCGGAGTCCAGCGGCCTTNCGCTGTTCCGTTACCTGGGCGGGCCGAACGCGCACGTGCTGCCCGTCCCGATGATGAACATCCTGAACGGCGGCGCGCACGCGGACAACAACGTTGACATCCAGGAATTCATGATCACCCCGATCGGCGCGGCGACCTTCACCGAGGCGCTGCGCTGGGGGGCCGAGGTGTACCACGCGCTGAAGTCGGTGATCAAGCAGCGCGGCATGTCCACGGGCATCGGCGATGAGGGCGGCTTCGCCCCGGACCTCGAGCACAACCGGGCGGCGCTGGACCTGATCGTCGAGGCGATCGGCAAGGCCGGATTCACTCCCGGCCAGGACATCGCGCTGGCGATCGACGCGGCCGCGTCGGAGTTCTACGCCGATGGCGCGTACAACTTCGAGGGCAAGCCGCAGACCTCGACGGAGATGGCGGCTATCTACGCGGAGTGGGTCGATGCCTACCCCCTGGTGTCGCTCGAGGACCCGCTGGCCGAGGAAGACTGGCCGGGCTGGCGGGAGCTCACCGCCAGCATCGGGGAGCGCGTCCAGGTGGTCGGCGATGACCTGTTCGTCACCAACCCGGAACGGATCCGTCGCGGCATCGCCGAGCGCTCGGCGAACTCGCTGCTGGTCAAGCTCAACCAGATCGGCTCGGTGACGGAGACCCTGGACGCGGTGAGCCTGGCCCATCGCGCCGGGTTCAGCTGCGTGATCAGCCACCGTTCGGGCGAGACCGACGACACCACGATCTCGGATCTGGCGGTCGCCACCAACTGCGGCCAGATCAAGACCGGCGCGCCCGCGCGCGGTGAGCGCGTCGCGAAGTACAACCAGTTGCTCAGGATCGAGGAACTGCTCGGCGATGCGGCGACCTACGCGGGGGCGGGTGCTTACCCTCGCTTTGCGGCGCGGTCTAGCCAGGGCTAATGGCGCCGCCCGCCGCTCCCCGGACTACCCGGCTGACCGGCCGGGCTGCGGTACTTGCGGTGGTGATCTGCGCGATCGCGCTGAGCCTGGCGTATCCGGTTCGTGAGTACGTGACCCAGCGTCGGCAGATCGACTCGCTGGTCGCGCAACAGCAGGTCATGCAGGCCCAGGTGAAGAGCCTGCAAGCGCAGCAAGCCAAGCTCTCCAGCCCGGCCTACATCGAGCAACTGGCCCGGCAGGAGCTTGACATGTGCTTCCCCGGCACGCAGTGCTACATCGTCGAGCGGCCAGCCGCTGATCAGCACCGCGCGCTCGCCCCGGCCGGGGCCTGCGCCCTGGTACGCCAAGCTATGGCAATCAGTGCAGCAGGCGAACGCGAACCCAGGTAACCCGGGAACCCCGAAGAGTGCGGGGAAGTGACAGCAGCGCGAGACGAGGACGTTATCGCCGTTCAACTCGGCCGGCCTCCGCGCGGGCTGCTCGCCGTGGCTCACCGGTGCCCGTGCGGGCTTCCCGATGTCGTCCAGACGGCGCCGAGGCTGCCCGATGGCAGCCCATTTCCCACGCTCTACTACCTGACCTGCCCGCGGGCGGCCGCGGCCGTCAGCAAGCTGGAGGCCGCCGGGGTGATGCGGGACATGACCGCGAGGCTGGCCGACGACGCCCTGCGTCACCGTTATGAATCCGCCCACCGCGATTACCTCGCGCGACGGGAAGCAGCCGCGCGAACCGCGGGAGTCGAGCCGCTGCCGCCCGGCACTCAGTCGGCCGGGGGAATGCCAGAGCGAGTAAAGTGCCTGCATGCGCTCGTCGCTCACGAACTCGCCGCAGGCGGCGTGAACCCGTTCGGCCGGGAGGCGCTTGACGCCGTGGGGGAATGGTGGCTGCCGGGGCCGTGCGTGGTTGGAGAGGCCTGATGACCCGCCGGGTGGCCGCCGTGGACTGCGGGACCAATTCGCTGCGGCTGCTGCTGGCCGACGTAGATCCCGGCCGTGCCGAACTGACCGACGTGGCCCGTCGGATGGAGATCGTCCGGCTCGGTCAGGGGGTCGACAAGACCGGTCGGCTGGCGCCCGAGGCGCTCGCCCGGACCATCGCCGTGCTGCGCGACTACGCGGCCGTCATCGCCCGTTCGGGTGCGCAGGCCGTGCGCATGGTGGCGACGAGCGCCACCAGGGACGCCGATAACGCGGCCGACTTCGTCCGCCTGGTCAAGGAGGTGCTTGGCGTCGCGCCCGAGGTCCTCACGGGGGCACAGGAGGCGATGCTGTCGTTCACCGGGGCGACCGCGGAACTGGCCGCCGGAGGAGATGGCGGGCCGTTCCTCGTCACCGACATCGGCGGCGGCTCGACCGAATTCGCGCTCGGCGCTGTGTTGCCTCGGGGGGACGATCCCCCCCAGACCCCCCCTGCTCCTGGGGGGACCCATCCCCCCAGACCCCCCTTGGGGGGGACATATACCCCCAAATCCCCCCGGGCGATTTCGGTTAACGTGGGCTGCGTCCGGATGACCGAGCGGCACCTGCACGGTGACCCGCCGACCGGCCAGGAGGTGGCGGCAGCCATCGCCGACATCGACGCGGCCCTGGACACGGTGGCCGCCACGGTGCCGGTGCGGCAGGCCAGGACGCTGATCGGGCTGGCCGGCTCGGTCACCACGGTCGCGGCCATCGCGATGGGGCTGCCTGGCTACGACGCCGCCCGGATCCACCACGCGCGGGTGTCCGCGGCCGACGTGCACGCCGTGACCCGCGGCCTGCTGGCCCAGACCCGCGCCGCCCGGGCCGCCATCGGCGTGATGCATCCGGGGCGAGTCGACGTGATCGGCGGCGGCGCGCTCGTGCTTGACCGGCTTATGGAACGGTTCGGCTTCGGCGAGGTACTGGTGAGCGAGCACGACATCCTGGACGGGATGGCCTGGTCGCTGGCCGGGGACTCGCGCGGCTGAGGCCCCGGTGGCCGCCGGAGAGGGCCCCGCGGGTCCGCTGGTCCCGCCGGGCGGCTGGCCGGACGATCCCGCCGGGCCGGATACGCCGGTCGCGGGCAGTGCGGCCGAAGTGGCGGACCTGGCCGCCGGGGCGGTCACGCTCGACGAGCTCGTCGCGCGTCAATCGGTATGTCGCGCCTGCCCGCGTCTGGTTGCCTGGCGCGAGGAGATAGCGGTCGTGCGCCGTCGTTCGTTCCGCGACGAGCGCTACTGGGGCCGCCCCATTCCCGGCTGGGGATCGGCGCGGCCGCGATTGCTGATCGTCGGCCTCGCGCCCGCGGCACACGGGGGGAACCGTACCGGCCGTGTCTTCACCGGTGACCGCAGCGGAGATTTCCTTTTCGCGTCGCTGTACCGGTGCGGCTGGGCGGAAAAGCCGACCAGCGTGGCGCTGGACGACGGCCAGCGCCTAGTGGACGCCCGGATGGTAGCGGCGGTCCGATGTGCCCCGCCGGACAATAAGCCAGAACCCGCAGAACGGGACGCGTGCGCGCCGTGGCTCGTCGCCGAACTCCGGCTAGCAGCCGCTGAACTGCGGGTTATCGTTTGCCTGGGTGGATTTGCCTGGCAGGCGATATGGCCGGTGCTCAGCCAGTGCGGATTCGCGCTCCCGCGGCCGCGCCCGGCGTTCGGGCACGGCGCCGAGGTGCGGCTGAAGAACCCGCAGGCACCGGACGAAGTGATGCTCATCGGCTGTTACCACCCAAGTCAGCAGAACACGTTCACCGGCCGCGTTACCCCGGCAATGCTCGACGCCATTTTCATCCGCGCTCGCGCGTACGCTTACCCGGAAACCGGCAGCCCGGTTACTTAGCGCTAATGTCGATCTTGTAATTATTACGCTCTGCATTTGCATGCAAGAACGGCGAGCGAAATAATTGAAGAGGTCTTCGCTACTCCTCGGTTAGGCAATTGCACGGGCGGTATTATGAATTCGCCCCCGTAGCCCAAGGGAAGAGGCCGGCCCCCTAAAAGGGTCCCCAGTGTCGGTTCGACTCCGACCGGGGGCACTCATTGACGGCGTTGGGCCACTCTCAATTGACAATGCAGCCCCAGCGGAAACAATAACCCCTAAGCTCAACAAGGACTAACCCCGCAAACGTCTGCAAACGTTTGTCGTATCCGCTTCGTAAACATTTATGCTATTAAATCCCGATTCTTCTTCCGGTAGACAGTAGCCAATAGGCCGGTCCGGAACCACGCCGGTTTCGCTCAGGTGGCAGTGAGCCCCGCCCGGGGCGGGTCACCGGCACGATGGCCGGCGGCGGGCAGGTTCGGTACCAAACCGTACGGCCCGCGCGCAGGTACGCACGGGCCCCTCGGAGACGTACCGATACGGGCCGAACGAGTTCGCGCCAGCCTCAAGCCGCCTCCACGGCAGATCGCGCCGTGAGCGCCCCGGGTCATGCGACATCGACGCCGGGACGAACCGGCGAGCGTAGCGAGGCGCTAGGGCTCGTTAAGCACCGTTGAGGCGCAGGCGCCTGCGCATCTCGTACTCGTGCACGATCGCATGGGCGTAGCCGCACGAGATGCCGGCGTCGTCGGCCAGCCAGTGCGCGCGCTCTTCGCGGCGCAGGAACGCGGGGCCAGATTCGAGGCGGTGAAACCACTCAGCGAGGTCGCGGCCGGTTACGACCGGAATGCGTGCGATGAGACTACTGTGCAGACTCGGTGAGTGGATCAGCGACAACGGGCACCTCCATGGAAGCTCCTCTTGTGCTGAGAGTGCCTCATTAAAAGCCGCCTGGCAACCCCCTGCTAGCAACCAAATGTTCAGCTAAGCCGCTCGAAGATCATCGCCATGCCCTGGCCGCCGCCCACGCACATCGTCTCAAGCCCCAGGGTCGCGTCGCGGAACTGCAGGCTGTTCAGCAGGGTGGTGGTAATGCGCGCCCCGGTCATGCCGAACGGGTGCCCGACCGCGATGGCGCCGCCGTTCACGTTGAGCTTGGCCAGATCCACGCCGAGATCGCTGTATGACGGGATGACCTGAGCCGCGAACGCCTCGTTGATCTCCACCAGGTCGATATCGGCGATGGCCATCCCGGCCCGCGCGAGCGCCTGCCGGGACGCCTCGACCGGCCCGAGGCCCATGATCTCGGGAGACAGCGCGGTCACCCCGGAAGACACGATGCGCGCGAGCGGCGTGATGCCGAGCTCGGCCGCCTTGACGTCGCTCATCACGATGACCGCGGCGGCCCCATCGTTGAGCGGGCAGCAGTTCCCCGCGGTCACCGTGCCGTCGGGGCGGAAGACCGGCTTCAGCGCGGCGACCTTCTCGATCGTGGTTCCCGGCCGGGGACCGTCGTCGGCCGCCACCACGGAGCCGTCCGGCAGGGTGACCGGGGTTATGTCCCGCTGCCAGAAGCCGTTCGCGAGAGCCTTCTCCGCCAGGTTCTGCGAGCGCACGCCGAACTCGTCCTGCTGCGCGCGCGTGACGCCGCGCAACTCGGCGACGTTTTCCGCGGTCTGGCCCATCGCGACGTAGATGTCGGGCATGAGCCCGTCCTCGCGCGGATCATGCCATGGTCCGGCCTCGCCGGCCGCGATCCGCTCGGCACGCCGCCGCGCAGCGGAGAAAGCCGGGTTCTGCGTATCGGGCCATGAATCGCTGCTTCCCTTGGCGAGCCGGCTCACGCACTCGACTCCGGCCGAGATGTACACGTCTCCCTCGCCGGCCTTGATCGCGTGGAAGGCCATCCGGGTGGTCTGCAGGGACGACGAGCAGTACCGGTTAACGGTGGTACCAGGCAGGTGATCATGTCCCAGCAGCACCGCCACCACGCGGGCCAGGTTGAACCCCTGCTCGCCGCCGGGCAGCCCGCAGCCGAGGATCAGGTCGCCCACGTCAGCGGGATCGAGCTGCGGTACTTTAGCTAGCGCCGCCGTCACGATCTGCGCGGCCAGGTCGTCCGGGCGGATGCTCGTGAGCGAGCCCTTGCCCGCACGGCCGATGGGCGACCGCGCGGTGGCAACGATCACTGCTTCGGGCATGGTCCGGCCTCCTCGCATAGGGTGCATCCAGATTACGTCCGATGAAGAGGAACAACCATGCAGGTGCATGACTCGCTGAGCGGGCTGGTGGGGAACACCCCGCTGGTCCGGCTGCGGTCGGTGACCCGGGGGATCCCGGGCGCCACCGTGCTGGCAAAGGTGGAGTATTTCAATCCGGGCGGGTCGGTCAAGGACCGGATCGCGTTGCGGATGGTGGCGGCGGCCGAGGCGAGCGGAGACCTGAAGCCGGGCGGCACGATCGTGGAGCCCACGTCGGGTAACACCGGAGTCGGGCTCGCGATCGTCGCGGCGGAGCGCGGTTACCGGTGCGTCTTCGTCTGCCCGGACAAGGTGGCACAGGACAAGATCAGCGTGCTGCGCGCGTACGGCGCCGAGGTGGTGGTGTGTCCCGGCACGGTCGCGCCCGACCACCCGGACTCCTACTACAGCGTGGCGCGCCGGATGGCCGCCGAGATACCCGGCGGCTGGCAGCCTGACCAGTACGCGAACCCGGAGAACCCCGCCTCGCACCACGCCACCACGGGCCCGGAGATCTGGGCGCAGACGGACGGGACGGTGACCCACTTCGTCGCCGGAATCGGCACGGGCGGCACCATCACGGGCACCGGACGGTACCTGAAAGAGGTCTCGGGCGGCGCGGTGCGGGTGATCGGCGCCGATCCGGAAGGCTCGGTCTACTCGGGCGGATCCGGGCGTCCGTACCTGGTCGAGGGGGTAGGCGAGGACATCTGGCCGGCCACCTACGATCCGTCGGTGTGCGATGAGATCATCGCGATCAGTGACGCTGAGTCGTTCGGCATGACCAGGCGGCTGGCCCGCGAGGAAGCGCTGCTGACCGGCGGCTCGTCCGGGCTGGCGGTGGCGGCCGCGCTGCGGGTGGCCGAGGCGGCCGGGCCGGACGCGGTGATCGTGGTGCTGCTGCCCGACGGCGGCCGCGGCTACCTGTCGAAGATCTTCAACGACGAATGGATGGCCGACTACGGCTTCCTGTCGGCCCAGACTTCGGAACCGCTGGTCGCCGACGTGCTGGCCTCCAAAGAGCGCAGCCTGCCCGAGTTCGTCCACGTGCACCCGGAAGAGAACGTCGGCGCGGCCATCGCGCTGCTGCGTGAGTACGACGTGTCCCAGCTGCCGGTGGTGAAGGAGGAGCCGCCGGTGATGGCCGCCGAGGTGGTCGGGTCCGTGGTGGAGCGCGACCTGCTCGCTGCCCTGGTGGCCGGCCGGGCCGGGCCGTCCGATCCGGTCGGCGGCCACATGTCCCCGCCGCTGCCGACCGTCGGCTTGGGCGAGCCGGTCTCCCGGGCGGTCCTCGCGCTCGAGAAGGCCGGCGCGGCAGTGGTGCACGTGAACGGCAAGCCGACCGGGCTACTCACCCGGCAGGACGTGCTGACCTTCCTCGCCGCGAATACCTAAAGACCACGGAGGCAAGCTTCATGGCTACCAACGACGGCTTTGAGACCCTGGCCATTCACGCGGGCCAGGAGCCCGACCCGGTCACCGGGGCGGTGGTGCCGCCCATCTACCAGGTGTCCACGTTCAAGCAGGACGGGGTCGGCGGGCTGCGCGGCGGCTACGAGTACTCGCGGTCGGCCAACCCGACCAGGACGGCGCTCGAGCAGTGCCTGGCCGCGCTCGAGGGGAGTTCGGCGGCGCTCGCCTTCGCCTCCGGCATGGCGGCGGAGGACTGCCTGATCAGGACGGTCTGCGCGCCCGGCGATCACGTGCTGGTCCCGGACGACGCGTACGGCGGGACGTACCGGCTGTTCGCCCGGGTGTTCGCCGGCTGGGGAGTGAGCCACGGCGTGGTCCCGATCTCGGACCTGGCCGCGGTCCGCGGGCAGCTCGCCGCCCGGCCAGTCCGGCTGGTCTGGGTCGAGACGCCGACGAACCCGCTGCTGAACATCGCCGATATCCGCGCCCTGGCCCGGGCGGCGCACGAGGCCGGCGCGCTGGTGGTGGTGGACAACACGTTCGCGTCGCCGTACCTGCAGCAACCGCTCACGCTGGGGGCCGACGTGGTGGTGCACTCGACGACCAAGTACCTGGGGGGACATTCCGACGTGGTGGGCGGCGCCCTGACCGTCGCCGACGCCGAGCTCGCCGAGCGGCTCGCCTTCACCCGGAACGCCACCGGCGGCGTGGCCGGCCCGTTCGACTCGTGGCTGACCCTGCGCGGGATCAAGACGCTGGCCGCCCGGATGGACCGGCACTGCCGGAACGCGATGCGAGTCGCGCAGATGCTGGCCGAGCACCCGGCGGTCGCCGAGGTCTTCTACCCGGGATTGCCGTCGCATCCTGGCCACAAGACCGCGCAGGAGCAAATGCGGGCGTTCGGCGGGATGGTGTCGTTCCGGCTGCTGGCCGGCGAGGAAGCCGCTGTCCGCACCTGCGGCCGAACCCGCCTTTTCACCCTGGGCGAGTCGCTCGGCGGCGTGGAGTCGCTGATCGAGCATCCGGGGCGGATGACGCACGCGTCTGTCGCCGGTTCGGCCCTTGAGGTTCCCGCCGACCTGATCCGGCTGTCGGTCGGCATCGAGGACTGCGACGACCTTCTCGACGACCTGCGCCAGGCGCTATGAGACCCCGGAAGGGCCGGTAAGAAACAAGCGCCCGCGCCCCGCGTCAGCGGGGTCGCGGGCGCTAACATGCGGGCCGTGGGTCAGCTCCGCCCCGCGGGCGAGCTTTCCTTGTTGTTCTGCGCCGCGGCCTGCGGCTTGGGCTTGTAGGCGAGGGCAAACCAGGCGGCGACCGCGAAGACGATGCCGACCACGAGCGAGCCGGTGGCCCGCAGCGGGTGGTGCCCGTCTGAGCTGTTGATGTGTCCGGGAAGGAAGCTGGGCAGCGACTTGGCCGGCTCGGCCAGGTAGATGACGGCGGCCACGATGAACAACAGGGCGATGATGCCCAGAAGCACCGCGAGAACCGTCCGGCCCATCGACCGCTCGACTGATCCGCTCGTAGAACTCACAATTCCTCCTTGTGCAGGCATGCGGTAAAGCTGTGTTAGATGCCGGCCAATCTACCTTCGACTGACGCCGCGGGTGCGTAGGAAGTCACGGATGACATACTCACCGAGACGTTCGGGCGCCGCCTGCAGCACGCGTCCCCCGTTCCTCCTCGCTACATTGTCAACGAACGCGCTGAGCCTGGGGTCATCCGCCAGCATGAAAATATTCAGCGCGGCATGCCGGCGGGTCATTTTATCCACTTCCGCGAGCGTGAGTTCGACCGTTTCGGGAGACGGCGGCCAGTCGAACCAGGATCGCCCGTCGCGCTGCAGGTGAGCGGTCGGCTCGCCGTCGGTCACGACGAGGACGACGGGCTCGTGCTCCGGGTGCCGGTCGATGTGGCGCCCGGCCAGCAGCAGCGCGTGATGCAGGTTGGTGCCCTGCACCATGTCCCAGCCGAGCCCGGCGAGCTCGGTCTCCTGCAGCTCGCGCGCGTAGTTGGAGAAGCCCACGACCTGGATGGCGTCCTGGGGGAACTTGCTGCGCAGCAGTGCGTGCAGCGCGAGCGCCGTCTGCTTGGCCGCCGCCCAGGTCCCGCGCAGCTGCATCGAGTAGGACAGGTCGACAAGCAACGACACGACCGCGGCGCTGCGGCGCTCGGTCTCGGCCACCTCGAAATCACTAGATGCTAGCCGGGGGGGACGTGTTGCCCCGGGGGGGCGACCCCCCGGGATCCCCCCGCTCCTGGGGGGAAACCTTTCCCCCCAGACCCCCTCGGCCCCCCCGGCCGGGGCCAGAGCCCCGGAACCGGCCGTGCGCAGGAGGGCGTTGCGGACCGTGGCCGGGACATCGAGTGGCTGCTCGTCGCCGAACTCCCAGGCGCGGGTGGTGCCGGTGAGCTCGCCCGCCTGGCCGGCGTCCCGCAGGTCGTGGTCGCCTGACCGGCCGAAGCTCAGGTCGGAGAAGATCCGGCGCAGTGCCGTGTCGCCGAGCCTGCGCACCCCCCCCCCCCCCCCCGCTCCAGCTCGCGCTCGATGCGGCGCAGGGCCTCGATGTCGTCCACGGCCTGCCGTCCGAAGGCCCGCCGGACCGCTTCCTCGTCGATGTCGTCCAGGCTGGCACCCGGGTAATCCTGGCCGAACGCCGTTTCCAGCTCGGCCAGGTCGGCGAGCTCGGCCAGGGCCGTGGTGGCGTCGCCGAGTCCGAGCGGCTCCTCGCCGGACATCTGGACGCCGCCGGCCATGGCGGCTCGGTCCAGGTCCGGGCGCCTGGCCCTGAGCGCGTCGGCGAGCCTGGCCATCTCGGCCGCCAGCCCGGCGTCGTCGAGCGCGCTGGCCATCAGTCCGGCGAGCTCTTCACGCTGTTCGTCGCTGAGCGAGCGCAGTAGGCGTTCCGCCGCGGCCATCCGGCTGACCAGCGAGTCCACCAGCTCCTCGAGGTTCCGCGGCCGGTCGGGGAACAGGTCGCCGTGGCGTTCCATGAAGCGATCGAAATCGGCCTGGGTGTGCTCGCCGCGTGCGTCCGCGGCCAGCATCTGGTTCAGGTCGGCGAGCATGTCCTTGACCCGCTGCATCGCCTCCGGATCGGGATTGCTCATGACCTGCCGCATGCCGCGGAACTGGCTGTCGAGCACCTCGCTGCGCAGCAGCTCCCTGAGCTGAGCGAAGGTCTGGCGGGCGGCGGGAGACCGCCAGTCGTAGTCGGCTAGCTGCCGGATGGCCTGGGCCGTGTCGGCGGGCAGCGCGTCGAGGTTCGCTTCGCGCAGCCTGGCCTCGTCGCTCGGGTCGGGAAACAGCTCGGCGCGCTCCTGCCCGACGGCGGTGTCGAGCAGGGCGCGGGCCTGTTCGAGTATGCCGTCGAGACGTCCGCTGCCGCGGATCTCCCGCTGCCGCTCTCGCGCGCGGCGCAGCAGGTCGTCAAGGCCCCGGCGGCCCGCCTGGTCACCCAGCCCCCTTCTCAGCAGCTCCCGCAGCGCGTCGGCCGGATTGGCCCCCGCGAGTATCGCGTCGCCCATCTCGTCGACGGCGCCGCGCACGTCAAAGGGGAGCGCCAGCGGGTCAGGGCCGTAAACATAGCGGCCGTACCGGTAATTCGCCATGTTAGGTCCCGTACACGCTGGTGCCGCCGTCGGTGTCCTTGGACAGCCTGCGCAACAGGTACAGACCCTCCAGGGTGAACTCCAGCGCGGCCGCCGCGTGCCCGAAGGACTCGCCGCCGTCCATGCCCAGCCTGGCCATGATCTTGGCGAGGCCCGGGACGTCGCCGATCCGCTGCAGCAGGTCGGTGGCGGGCACGAGCTCACCCGCCTCGACGGTTCCGCCGTCCTCGAACTTGGCGAGCAGACCGGACAGGTCCACGCCGCCCAGCCTGGACCGGAACGTGTCGGCGATCGCCCGGCGCAGCATCGCGCCGAGCACTTCTTCCTCCCGGCCCTCCTCGCTGACCTCGAACTCGACCTTGCCGCGCAGCGTGCTGACCACGGCGGGCAGGTCGCATACCCGGGCGATCGGCGTCTCGGCCGACGGCCCCGCCAGGGCCGACCGGCGCACGGCCGACGCCGCCGTGGTTTCCGCCGCGGCGATGGCGAACCGCGCGGAGACCCCGGAGCGCGCGTCGACGGCGGACGACTCGCGGACCCCCCGGGTGAACCTGGCGATCACTTCCACCAGGTGCTCCGGGAGCTCCGCGTCGGTCCAGATGTCGGCTTCCTGCCTGATCAGAGTCAGCTCGTCGGTCAGGGACGGCGGGTAGTGGGTGCGGATCTCCGCACCGAACCGGTCCTTGAGCGGCGTGATGATCCGGCCCCGGTTGGTGTAGTCCTCTGGGTTTGCGCTGGCCACGAGCAGCAGGTCAAGCGGCAGCCGCAGCGCGTAGCCGCGGATGCCGATGTCGCGTTCCTCCAGCACGTTCAGCAGGGACACCTGGATCCGCTCGGCGAGGTCGGGCAGCTCGTTCAGGGAGAAGATGCCCCGGTTGGTTCTCGGCACCAGCCCGAAGTGGATGGTTTCCGGGTCGCCGAGGGTGCGTCCTTCGGCCACCTTGAC
>JGI12270J11330_10003058_pt1 | contig 12139 bp, 6 predicted proteins | sample PeaSoiMetSII2010_FD_11330 | JGI IMG/M metagenome (IMG submission 11330)
GGGGGTCNNTCGCGCAACTGTTGAAACATTCCTTCCCGTCGAAAATAGTGCACGAGCGTCCCTGCCTCAACGCCGAGACGGCCGCGCAGTACTGCGAGATACTGCCTTACGGGAGTATGGTCGAGAAACTGTCGCACCAGCGTATCTCGATCCCGGCCGGTCTTCGCAAACAGCAGAGCCCCGGAGGCAAAACGATCGATGCGGTGCACGACCAAGGCTCGTTGTCTCTTCAGCTTGAGTCTTGCGACAAGCAGAGACAAAGCGGACGGAGTATCGGAGCCCTTAATCGGCACAGCCAGAAGTCCGGCCGGTTTGTCGAGAACGACTACGGCATCGTCTTCGTAAAGCACGGAAAGCTCCTGGGAGAAACGAGGCCGGCGCCGGTCTTCCTGGGCCGACATCCGGTGGGCCGAAACCCGATCCGGTTTTCCCGTACGGCTGCGAGCCTTTCGCGGAAGTTTCTTCATTGGCTAGGTGCCTGACGATCAGGCCATTATCAAACCATTCCGCTGGCATCGCAAACTCGAAGATCGCGTCCGAGTGGCTCGTCAACCGGAATCCTTGCCGCAGCAGCGTGTCATGTGTAAACACTAAAAGATCAAACGGATCATGCGCGCCCACGAACAACGGCAGCGACGCAGGATAAAGCCTTAGGGTTGCAGGTTCGATTCCTGCCGCGCCTACCAGATTGTGCTATAGGAGTGCACTTTCGTGCCATTCCCCTAGCGGCGATCAGAACGTAGAGTCACTGGTGAGCAGACTTCGGGGGAGGGCTGTTCAAACGGGCGTCCGATGACTCTAACCGAGTCCGGGCGCTTTCGTTTTTGCGGCGTATTTGACCCCGTTCTGCGAGCCGCGGCATTTTCATTGCCCTGCCTTACGCCTTCGGCGCGCTCTGCTTCGGTTTCGGTCTGATCATCTCCCACTCCTTCTCCGTCAACTCCCGTCCCAGCGCCGTGAACTCGCCCGCTCCTTGCAGCCACTCCCCGCCATCCATGGTCACGACTTCTCCATTGACATACCCTGCGCCATCGCTAATCAAAAATGCGGCCAAGTTGGCAAACTCCTCCATCGTCCCAAACCGTCCCAGGGGATTTCGTTTCTTCGCCGCCTCCTCCAGTTCGGGACGCGGCAGCAGACGCGAGAACGCGCCCTCGGTCTTAATCGGCCCCGGCGCGATAGCGTTCATCCGAATCCCGCGATTGCCCCACTCGACTGCGAGGCTTCGCGTCAGCGCCTGCATGCCTGCCTTCGCCACCGCCGACGGCACCACATATGCCGAGCCTGTCGTGGTGTAGGTGGTGGTCACGTTTAGCACTACGCCTCCGTGCCCCGCCGCCAGCCACCGCCGCCCGCAAGCCATCGTCGTGTGCAGCGTGCCCATCAGGACAATGCCAATCACCGATTGAAACGCCCCCAACGAAAGTTCTTCGGTGCGCGCCAGAAAATTTCCGGCTGCGTTGTTCATGAGCACATCGAGCGGACCTTCGGCCCAGATGATCCCGATCATCTCTTCGACCGCCCCCGCGTCGCGCACGTCGCAGGGACGCGAGTGGATCTTGCCGCCGGTGCGCTCGCGTAACTCCTGCTCGGTCGCCGCAAGAACTTCCTGCCGCCGCCCGCAGATATAAACTTCCGCGCCCAGTTCCAGAAACCGTTGCGCCGTAGCCTTGCCCAAACCTGTGCCGCCGCCGGTAATAAGGATGCGCTTGCCCTGAAGCAGATCTTTCTGGAACATTGGTCCTCCTACGCAGCCCCTAAAAGGGGCGTCTCTGTTCGAAAACTCTCGGTATCGCTAAAGCGATATCCTGATACGAAACAAATTGTTTTGCGGCGGCCCGTAGAGCGCTTTTTCTGGGTACTGGGTACTGGCCGCTGAGTACTGTTTAAGATCCTTGACCGAGTGCCGCCACTGCCCAGCGTGCGTGTTCCGCGACCACCGTATCCGAATCCTCGCAGAGTTTCTTTAGCGTTGGCACAAATCTTTTGTCGCCGCTGTTTCCCATCGCAATCACCGCGTTGCGCCGCAGGCCGGAAAGCTTTGCGCGCCGGACCGGAGACCCGCGAAACACAGCCCGAAACTCTTCCTGCTGCATTCCGGCCAGCCAGTCGAGCGCCGGATTGACCAGCCCTTCCCGCGCCTCAAACTCCTCAGCGGAAGTCGCCGGCGCCTTGCGGTTCCACGGGCAAACGTCCTGACAGATGTCACATCCGAAGACGTGCCGTCCCATGCCCGCGCGCAGCTCGTCTGGAATCTCGCCCCGCTTCTCGATGGTCAGATAGGAAATGCACAGCCGCGCGTCCAATTCGCCGGGCGCAACAATCGCCTGGGTTGGACAAGCTGTGATGCAGCGCGTGCAAGTCCCGCAACGATCCGGCGCGGGCAGGTCGGCCGTGAGCTCATTTTCCGTGAGCTCAAGCGAGGTAAGGATTACGCCCAGAAACAGCCACGATCCAAGCTGCTGGTTGATGATGCAAGTGTTCTTGCCGATCCATCCGACGCCGGCGTACTTGGCGTACACGCGCTCGATGAGCGGGCCGGTGTCGACATAGGAACGTAATTGGAGCGAGTTGCCAGTGGCGTCGAGTAGTTCGCGCAATTCATTTTCCACCTGTTGCAGGCGGCGCAGTACGGAGTCGTGGTAATCCTCACGGGTCCAGGCGTAGCGCGAAATCCAGCCTCGGCTGGCGTCTTCTGTCTGCGTCTGCACTTTTTGCGTCTGTATCCGAGTCGAGTAGGGATGCGCTGTGTTGTAGTTGATGGCGCACACGACCACGCTGCGTGCCCAGGGAGCGACTCGGGCCAGCGACGCGCGCTTGAGTTCCCCGGTCTCATCGTGCGCTTCCATGTACTTCATTTCACCGTGCTTCCCATCCGCGATCCAAGCGGGAAAGACGTGCAACTCGCCGAAGTCGCGGACCGGCGCAATGCCGCAGAGGTCGAATCCGGCAGCGCGCGCGCACCGCTTGATACGGGTTGGAAGGTCGGGAAGCAAGAGGGCAGTCACTCGTGGCCAGATCGGCCTCTGGGCGGAACTCACATCCTCCAGAGAAGGCTACCACTTCACAGCGCTTAATCTGGCCGGTTGAGGGCTGACTTCCTAGCTTTTGCACGCGCGCCATGCTCCGCTTTCTTGGCGGCAGGGGTGAAGTGCTCGATCCGGTTCCGGCCCTTCTCCTTGGCCGCGTAAAGGCCGGCGTCGGCCTGATTCAACAATGCTTCCAGTTCGTTCTTCCCATCGGTATTAGAGACGGCGACTCCCATGCTCACGGTGATGAGTCTCTCCTCGCCGGAACAAACCACGGGTGTATGGGCAATGCTTTCGCGCAACTCATTCGCGCGCAGCAGAGTGTTGGGCAAATCACAGTTAGGTAGAATCATAAGAAATTCTTCTCCGCCATATCGGCCAACACCATCGTAGACGCGGAGTTGCGCGCGCAGTCGCCGGCCAATTTCCCGGAGTGCCTCATCGCCAAAAAGATGGCCGAGTGTGTCGTTCACGCTCTTGAAATGGTCGACGTCGCCAAGAACCACTCCCACCGGCCTGCGCTCCCGGCGGGCGCGCTCCAATTCCCGCTGGAGCATGCCAAGAATCTCTCCGCGATTCATCAAGCCGGTGAGGCTATCGTGGGTGGCGGCGTGGCGCATGGACTCCCGAGCGGAAACCAATTGCTCCTGCAGATCCAGAATCCGCTTACCGACCAGCAGGCGCGCCTTCAATTCCAGCTCATCAAAGGGCTTGACCAGATAGTCGTCCGCCCCGGCTTGCATGGCGTCGAGCATGTTCTGGCGGCCCTCGTTGCTGGTCAGCAGGATGACGTAAACGTAAGGACCGGATGATCCGGCTTGCCGGATGCGCTGGCAGAGCTCGATGCCATCCAGATCGGGCAGCACCCAATCGAGCAGAACGAGCTTGGGAGCATCCGGCTGCTGCAGGATTTGCCAAGCCTCGGAGCCGCTCTCCGCTAGGGTGACGCCAAAACTCCAGCTTCGCAAATGATCGCCGATCAATTTGCGGTACACAGCGGAATCCTCGACCACTAAGGCCTGCATGAGTCTTGAGCCTCCGACCTCCGCTGCGCCAAACAACGAACCGCCGCCCACTCACACCCCCCTGGCTGATCAGTACCCCATGAAGCCTGACCCACCCATCATAAGACCAAGAGGTTGCTTAAGGAGGGCTGGCAATTGGCTGGCCCGTGTATCCCGAGATACGTCTTGAGGAATCGGCAAACGGAGCGAGATGCTTTAGTAAGCTGGCGCCGGATTTGGAGCCCATTATCAGGCTCCGAAAACGTAGCCCAGCGGCCCTATCGAGGCAAGCTCACCATGCCCGTCCCTTCTGCCAGGAAAACGCTGGTTTTCATTGGTCCGGAGTGTCACCGATCATTTTGAACGAGAACATGAGGGTTGACCCGGACTTCGTCAGCAGCCTAACATAGCGGCGGACGCCACTGAGGCCCTTGGGAATGATCGGCCAGACAGTCTCCCACTATCACATCGTTGGAAAGCTCGGTGGTGGTGGCATGGGCGTGGTGTATGAGGCGGAAGACACGCGCCTGGCCCGTCACGTCGCCCTCAAGTTCATTCCCGCGGAGATGGTCCACGACCGCAAGTCGCTCGACCGCTTCGTACGCGAAGCCCGCGCCGCTTCCCAGTTGAACCATCCCGGCATCTGCACCATCCACGATATCGACGACAACTTCGGACATCCCTTCATTGTCATGGAGAAGCTGGAAGGGGTGAGCCTAAAGGAGCGGATGCGGGGGAAGCCGATGGAAGTCGACGAGATTCTCGACATCGCCATCCAGGTGGCGGATGCTTTGGCGGCTTCGCACGCCAAGGGGATCATTCATCGCGATATCAAGCCGGCCAATGTTTTTGTGTCGCAGAGCGGTCAGACAAAAATCCTCGATTTCGGATTGGCCAAGTCGGTGCCTGAACCGGGATCGAGTGAGGCAGCGCTGGAGGACTCGCTGACTGCGGTGGGAGTGATTCCGGGAACAGCGGTTTACATGTCTCCCGAGCAGGCGCGCGGCGAAGAACTGGATGCGCGGAGCGATCTGTTCTCGCTCGGAGTCGTGCTTTACGAAATGGCAACCGGCAAGAAGCCTTTTGCCACCGGCAACGTGATCACCACCCTGGACGCGGTCCTGAACCAGAAGCCGGTCTCTCCTCTTAGTCTCAACCCCGCGCTCCCCCGGGATCTCGAAGGCATCATCGGCCGGGCCATGGAAAAGGACCGGGGACACCGCTACCCCAACGCGCTGGCGATGAAGGGCGACCTCCAGTCGTTGAGGAGGGTAACGGAATCGGGGTTAACCAAGACTGGGGCGCGGCGGCCAGCCTTGCCGTATCGCCTTGCCACAAACACGTTTCAGACTTCGAGCAAATTTTCAACTTATTTGCTGCTGGGAGTCAGCGCGCTGCTGCTCACGGTTTTGGCCGCGGTCGGAGCGTGGTGGTTTAAACAGCGTCAGATGGCGGGCGGTGCGCCGAAGAACACTATTGCGGTGCTGCCGTTGCAGAACATGAATGGCGACATCAGCGTGGAGTTTCTTCGCTTCGCGCTGGCGGATGAGATCGCCAACACCCTCACCTACACCCGGACGCTTGACGTTCGTCCCTCCGCGATCACGCGAAAGTTTGTCGGCAACGACGTCGATCCGCAGCAGGCGGGCCGGGAGGTGCACGTCGCCAACGTTCTTACCGGACACTTCCTGAAGCAAGGCGACCGCCTGCTGATTACGCTCGAAGCGATCCAGGTGGAGGGCAACCGGCTTGTGTGGCAGACCAACGTGACCGCGCCCGCTCAGGACCTGATCGCATTGCAAGCGCAGATGGCTGCCCGGATACGTCAAGAGTTGCTGCCGGCGCTCGGTGTGGCCGGCGGTTTTCTCGAAACCGGCACGCGCCCGAAAAACGCGGAGGCTTACGATCTCTACCTGCATAGCCTCGCGCTGCCTCATGATGCCGGCCCGAACAAGGATGCCATCGCGGTGCTAGAGCATGTGGTCGAAGTGGACCCAACCTACGCGCCGGCATGGGAGCAACTCGGTTTGCGTTGCTACTATGACGCGGACTATTCCGATGGCGGCGAGCCCATGTTCCAGCGCTCCAACAAAGCCTTCGAACGCGCCATCGAGCTTGATCCAAATCGGGTCGTTGCCGCTGGACAACTCATCACTAACCGGGTTGAGCGAGGCGAACTCGGCAAGGCATATCAGGCGGCGCAGACGCTGATCAAGCGCCGTCCGGACAGTGCCGAGGCCCATTTTGTGATGAGCTTTGTCTATCGGTACGCCGGGATGCTGGAGCAATCGACGAGCGAGTGCAACACGGCGCTGGCGCTTGATCCCGGCAACTATACTTTTCGTTCTTGCGCCTGGGCGTTCATGGAGTTGGGTAAGACCGAACGGGCCGCGGATTTTGTCCGTCTGGATGCCGGTTCGGAGTGGGCTGCGTATGTGATGCCGTCCATTCTTCTGCGCGAGGGGAAGATTGCGGAAGCGCGCGAGGCCGTGAAGCGCATGCCGAGCACGCCCCGCTATCACCGCGATCTGCTGGAGGCTTGTCTGCAGTTGCGGCCAGCCGCGGACCTGGATCATATCGCGCACGAAGCGGAAACCAGTCTGCCCACCGAGCCCGATCCTGAGACATGGTATTACCAGGGAGCGCTCTTCGCGTACTGCGGCAAGAAACAAGCGGCTCTCCATCTGCTCCAGAGCGCGGTCGAGCAGAACTATTGCGCGCACGAGAATCTGCTTTATGATCCTCTGCTTGCAAAACTCCGCACAGATACAGCTTTTGACAAAGTGTTGACTGCCGCGGGCGCTTGCCAGGAGGCGGTGCGAGCTGCAGGTAACACGCAGGGCCAGTGAAACACATTTAGTGGCTCGTGTGGGGACGCGCGCCCTCGCCCGTCCAAGCCGAGCGCAGCTCGGCAGTCTGATTGTGGCCACGGCAACTCTGGATTCGCTAGAGTGCTCGAAGTAGAGCATGCAAGCTGGTACAATCGCGCTTGTCGAAATGGGTTGCCCCTCCGCTAATTATTCCCGCAAACCAATCTTCCAAGAGGATCTCTCATGATTTCAATCCGAAGTTTTTTCGCGTTCATTTTCATAGGATGTGTCATCGGCTGTGCCTGCCTGGCGGCAGCGCAGGAAACGCAAGAAGGACGCTTGCTGCGTTTCCCCGACATCTATAAAGACAAAATTGCATTCGTGTACGGTGGCGATCTTTGGGTGGCGTCAAGCTCCGGAGGCACGGCCCGCCGCATTACTTCGCATTCGGGACGGGAACTGTTTCCAAAGTTTTCGCCCGATGGAAAGTGGCTGGCATTCACCGGCCAGTACGATGGCAACTTTAATGTTTATGTAATGCCGTCCGAGGGCGGTCAACCGAAGCAGTTGACTTTCTACCAGGGATCGGCGCAGCCGCTCAGCGACCGCATGGGGATACTCAATCAAGTGATCGGCTGGACGCCGGATAGTAAGAGCATCGTTTTCCTTTCGCGCCGCGACGCTTCCAACGGCTGGATCAAACGTCCATACACCGTTAGCATCGACGGCGGACTGCCTCAACCCATGCCCATGGATGAGGGCGGCCTGCTGTCGTTCTCAGCGGACGGCACAAAGATCGCTTACAACCGAATTTTCCGCAATTTCCGGCAGTGGAAACGCTACACCGGCGGCTTGGCGCAGGACATCACAATCTACGACATCAAGAACAATGTCGTTGACCAGGTCGTCCCGCACACGGATTACACCGACACGTTTCCGATGTGGCACGGGAACAAGATTTATTTCAGTTCCGATCGCGGGCCCGGGCACCGACTCAATCTTTACAGCTACGACCAGGGCAGCAAGCAGGTCGAGCAACTGACTAAGTTCGACGAATTCGACGTCATGTGGCCGAGCCTTGGTCCCGATACGATTATTTTTGAGAATGGCGGTTACCTCTATACCTTCGACCTCCAGACCCGGCAGACGAGAAAGCTGACCATCTATGTGAGTGGCGAGCGCGGCCAAGCCATGAAGCACTGGGTGAGTGCAAGCCGGCAAATCACCAACTTTGACATCGCGCCCGACGGCAAGCGAGCCGTGCTCGCGGCGCGCGGAGAAGTCTTCACCGTTCCGGCGAAGGATGGAAGCATCCGCAATCTGACGCATTCTCCTGGGGTTCGCGAACAGCATGTGGCGTGGTCGCCGAATGGGCAATGGATCGCCTACATTTCAGACCGCACCGGTGAAGATGAGATCTACATCGCCCCGCAAGACGGACTGGCCGCCGAAGAGCAGATCACCAGCGGACACAAGGGTTTCATGTTCAAGCCGGCGTGGTCTCCGGACAACTTGAAAATCGCGTGGGCCGACAAGGACCTGAAACTCTGGTATGTCGACATCAAGGAGAAGAAGCCCGTCGAAGTGGACCGGGGCAAGTACGGCGAGATTCAGAATTACAGCTGGTCGCCAGATAGTAAGTGGCTGGCTTACGATAAGGATTTAGAGTCCGGCTATTCGGTGGTGTATCTGTACGGTTTAGCCGACCGCAAGACCACTGCTGTGACTTCAACTCTCAACAATAGTTACGCCGCAGTGTTCGATCCTGACAAGCGATACTTATACTTCCTTTCTGATCGCGACTACAACGAAGTACTGGGTAACATCGATTTCGAGTTTGCGAACCCGAAAACGACGCGGGTCTACGTGGTCACGCTGACGGCAGACGAGCCTTCACCCTTTCCGGCCTTGAGCGACGAGGTGAAGGTGAAGAGCGAGGAGCCAGCAGCGGCGGCGGCGCCGGCGCCCGAGTCGGGCAACAGCAATAAGAAGAACGCGAAGCAAACGCCAAACAAAAAAGAACAGGAACAAAAGACCGAAGAGAAAGCTGCGCAAACCGAGACCAAGGAGCCTCCGAAAGTCTTCAAGATCGATCTGGACGGCATCCAGAACCGAATCGTAGCGCTGGCCGTTCCACCTTCGGTGATTCGCAGCTTTGACGCTTCCAAAGACGCGGTCTACTACTCGACTTCACCGATTCACGGACTGTCAGGACCGCTCGCAGGAGAAAATCCTGCGATCCATGCCTACGATTTGAAAGAACGCAAAGACAAAGTGCTGTTGGATGGCGCGGATCGTTTCGCACTTTCCAGGGACGGCTCGAAGCTTTTGTACCGGGCGGAGGGCGAGGGCCCGGTTGGGATTATCGATGCCAAGCCCCCGGCCGCGCCCCACAAGGATGGAGATGATGCCAAGGCCCCGGACGTGCCCCACAAGGTTGGAGATGGCGCGCTCAAACTGGACGGCATGCGAGTTGAGGTCGATCCTCCGCAGGAGTGGAAGGAAATTTTTAACGAGGTCTGGCGGCAGGAACGCGATTACTTTTTCGAGGCCTCGATGAATGGAGTGGATTGGCAGAAAACCAAAGATCAATATGCGCAATTGCTTCCCTTCGTGGCCGATCGCTATTCGCTGACTTACATCCTGGGCGAGATGATCGGGGAACTATCGAATTCGCACACCTATGTCGGCGGCGGCGATTTCCCGGATCTGCACCCGGTGAGCGTCGGCTTGCTGGGCGCGGACTATGAAGCTGACCCGCCCAGCGGCATGTATCGACTCAAGAAAATCTTCACCGGTGAGAACTGGGACGAGCACACCCGCTCGCCCTTGACCGAGCCGGGCGTCAATATCAAAGAAGGCGATTACCTGATCGCGATCAACGGGCGTGCGCTGCGCGCTCCGCAGACGCCCGACGAATTGCTCACCAACACCGCCAATGAAGTGGTCACGCTCACCGTCAACTCGAAACCCGCGGCGGACGGCGCGCGCAAGGTGGTGGTGAAGCCGATTGGCGACGAGTTCAGCTTGCGCGAACTGAACATGATCGAAACCAACCGCAAAAAGGTGGACGCGGACAGCGGCGGCCGCATCGGCTATGTCTACCTGCCCAACATGGGCAACGAAGGACTCAACCAGTTCGTCAAGCAGTACTTCCCGCAAATTCGCAAGGAAGGCATCATATTCGACGTCCGCTACAACGGCGGCGGATTCGTGGACCCGCTGATTTTTGCGCGATTGCGGCGCGTGCTGGCCGCCATGACCTCGGCTCGCAACTGGGAGTCGGGTACGCGCCCGGGCAACGTCTTCTACGGATACATGGCCTGCGTGACCAATCACTATGCCGCGTCCGATGGAGACTTCTTCAGCTACTTTTTCAAGCAGTACAAGTTGGGACCACTCATCGGCGAGCGGACCTGGGGCGGAGTCCGCGGCATTCGCGGCAATATCCCGTTGATGGATGGCGGCTATATCACGCGCCCGGAATTCTCTCTGTACGGGCTCGACAGCAAGTGGCTGATCGAAAACCGCGGCGTGCAACCCGATGTGGTAGTGGACAATCCACCGGACCTGGTTTTGAAGGGACAAGATCCACAACTGGAAAAAGCAGTCGAGATGCTGATGGAGCAGATCAAGGCCAATCCGAAGAAACTGCCGGCGCGGCCTCCGGATTTGCCGACCTACCCGGAAGGTCCTGGGTTTTAGGGGTACTCTGATTAAGCTGGTTTCCCGGATAGCTTTGAAAGCTCGTGTGCGACGGGCGCCTTCGCCGGTCCGAACCGAGCGCCGGTCTCAGTCATTCTTATGGCTTGACGTCTCGAATCATCCAGCGCCGCACGGCGCAAGCCAATGAAATACGCAAGAAGGTCTTGTCCGGACTCTAGCGATGGTTCTGGTGAGCCGGAGGCTGCACAAAGCTGCGGGCTCCCGCCCCCGGGGCAAGCAAGAGGGACAACTCCTGGGCCGTCGCACGCAGAGCGGGCAGAAACCTGGTCTGCATCTCCTGCGTGGAAACTCGTTGGGCGTGGGTGCTGGCATTGAGCGCAGCCACGACTGTGCCCGATGAATCTCGGAGCGGCACGGCGATCGAACGTAATCCGATTTCCAACTCCTGATCGACGATGGCGTACCCCGCACGTTCCACCAAGTGCAGCAAGCGCAGCAACTTTTCTTTCGAGGCAATCGTCCGATCGGTATAACGGGTCAAGGTCAGGTGGGCAACATAGGCACGAAGCTTCTCTGGGGAAACGCTCGCCAACAAGACGCGTCCCATCGAGGTGCAGAAGGCGGGCAAGCGACTGCCAACGCGAAGGTCCACCGACATGATCCGAGTGACCACCGATCGCGCCACATAGACGATGCTATCGCCCTCAAGCGTGGCGATGGAGCAGGACTCGTGAAGGTGCCGGCTGACCCGTTCCAGCACTGGCTGAGTGGCGCTCGCCAAGGGTGTGGAGTAAAGATAGGAATACCCCAGGGAGAGCACACTGGGCCGAAGATAGAAGTGGCGTTCGTCGTCGCTATCGACGAATCCAAGTCTTCGCAGCGTATAGAGGCAGCGGTGTACGGCGGCCCGAGGAAGACCGGTCTGGGCGCTGAGCACAGCAGTGGTCGGGTGATGGCGGTTGCCGGAAAACGCTTCGATCACGGTGAGGCCGCGCGCCAGCGAGGTCATAAAGCTGGGATCTCCGGCCAGCGTCTGGATGCGAGCGGCCGGGGTCACATGCGGGGCTGCATTTCGGGGAGCCGCTTCCCGACGCTCCTCTTCCCGACGATCTCGCCGATCGGGTTTGCTCCGGGTACGGCCGGTGCCCATTCCCACACCCCCAAAACCGGCATCCTATCACTGTTCGATAAACGGACGCAATGGCGATAATCGGGCTTGACACGGACTCATCCCTTGCATACAGTCTGGGGGTTCAAGAACGGTGGCAAGGACAAAAACCATGAAGCGCGTTGCCGCTTATCGCGCGCCGTATCCGGGGACCCAACCGAATCATCTGCATCCGCCGTATGTGTCCTCGATCAAGCGTGCGCCTACGAAACCGCAGGTACGCATTCCGTACACGTTGTCCGAGGTCACCGGGCCATCATTTGGAAGCGAAATCGTCACGCCCAAGGCTAGCGATTTGACGCGCGGGCACTCCGGCGAGCCGCTCGGCGAGCGGATCGTCGTGAGCGGGCGCGTGCTCGACGAAAACAGTCGTCCCCTGGCGAACACACTGGTGGAAATCTGGCAGGCGAATGCGGCGGGCCGATACCTGCACGAAGTCGATCAACACAAAGCGCCGCTGGA
>JGI12270J11330_10003066_pt1 | contig 12119 bp, 9 predicted proteins | sample PeaSoiMetSII2010_FD_11330 | JGI IMG/M metagenome (IMG submission 11330)
GGGCAGCGGCTTCATGTCGAGCGGAGACATGCCCAGCTGCAGTTCAAACAGCCTGGAACCGAAGGAAGCCTTCACTTCGCGCGGCATTGCCGAAAGATCGTCCTTGCTGCCGCCGATCCAGGCGATCGGCCGAACCAATGGCAGGCCTGCTTGCTTCGCCTCCCCGGCGCGGCTTCGCCGCTCAGGCTTCCGCATCACGGCAATATGGTAAATTTACCATAGATCGTCAAGTGCTATCCCGAGGCGCAGGACGACGAGCAATCGAGCGCGACGATATCGGCGGAACCGGCGTCAGCCACGACCGACGTGGACCGTCGGTTTGCGTTCGCGCCAGGGCATGGCGCGCTCCAGCTCGGCGCCGAGCTCGATCAGCAGATGGTCCTCGCCCGGCCGCGCGCCCAGCTGCACGCCGATGGGCAGGCCGTTCGAATGCATACCCAGCGGCAGCGACATCGCCGGCTGGCCGGTGACGTTGTAGGGCACCATGAACTGCTGGAAGCTTTCTTCCCGGGCGATGAACTGCTCGGGCGGCAGATCGACGTTCATGTTGAAGAAGCCGAGCTTCGGCGCCGTCTGGGCCGTGGTCGGGGAGAGCCAGATGTCGTGCTTGGCGAAGAAGGCGCCGATCGCGCGCCGCGCCTTGTTCATGGAGGCGAGCGAATCCAGGAAATCATAGTGGGACACGTTCTTGGCGTACTCGTAGAACCTGAGCGTGCCGGCCTCGACCGTATCGGGACCCACCTTGCGGCCGGTTTTCTCGCCGTAGGAGTCGAGCCGCCGGTCGAAGGCGAAGAACCAGATGCCCATGCAGACGCGGTCGAGAGCCGGAAGGTCGATCTCGGGGGCCCCTTCGCTGACGCGATGGCCGAGCTTGGCCAGCGCCTTGGCCGTCTTTTTCACGGTGGCGGCGATTTCTGGATCGACGGGCGCGTCCATCAGCGGCGTGGCCGACCAGGCGATCCGCAAGGGTCTGCCGGAGGGCCGCAGGTATTTGGCATAGGCCTTGGGCGCCGGCTTGATGACGAACGGATCGCCGGGCTGGGGGATGGCGAGGCAATCGAGCATGGCGGCCGTGTCGCGCATGGTCTTGGTCTGGACGAAGTTCATCGCCATGCCGTAGCCCCATTCGTCATAGAGAGGGCCTGAGGAAATGCGCGCGCGGGACGGCTTCAAGCCGATGCCGCCGCACCAGGCGGCGGGTCCGCGGATCGAGCCGCCGATATCGGAGCCATGGGCGATCGGCACGACGCCGGCCGCAACCGCGGCGGCACCCCCGCCGGTCGAGCCATTGGCGGAATGGCCGGGCTTCCAGGGCGTGGAGGTGGCGCCGTAGAGCAGGTTCTCCGAGGAGCTCGCCATGGAGAATTCGGGCGTGTTGGTGCGGCCCAGGATGTTGACGCCCGAAGCCTTGAGGAGGGTGGCGAAATTGCTGTCCACCTCGCCGGTCATGCCTTGGCAGAGACGGCTGCAGAACTCGGTCTTGCGGCCCTTCAGGTGGGGCCCCACGTCCTTGATGAGGAAGGGCACGCCGCGGAAGGGGCCGCGGCCGAGCGACTTCGCGTCGAGGCCGGCGATCCGGTCGTCATAGATCTCGATGACCGCGTTCAGCTTCGGATTGACCGCCTCGATGGCCTTGAGCGCGGTCGCCGCCAGCTCGCGCGGGCTCACCTCCTTGCGCTCGACCAGGCGGGCCAGCCCGAGGGCGTCGTAGCCGGCATATTCATCGAGGTTCATCGATTGGCTCCCATGCTAAGGACGCAGCGCTCAGAGAGGATGCAGGCAGGCGTGGCTGCGACCGGGGCCGGCCGGCAGCAATGGCGGCGGATCGCCGCGGCATTCATTGCCGGCGCGTTCGCAGCGCGGCGCGAAGGCGCAGCCCGGCGGCGGGTTGAGGGCGCTGGGGATTTCGCCGCTGACCGGCTGCAGGCGGCCGCGGAGTTTCGGATCGGTCGAGGGAACGGAATCGAGCAGCCCGCGGGTATAGGGATGATGGGGTGCGGCAAACACCCGGTCCACCGGCCCTTCCTCCACCACCCGCCCGAGATACATGACCAGCACCCGGTCGGCGATGTTCTCGACCGTCGCCAGGTTGTGGGAGATGAAGAGATAGCTGAGGCGGTGATTCTTCTGCAGCTCCTGCAGCAGGTTCAGCACCTGGGCCTGGACGGAGACGTCGAGAGCGGCCGTCGGTTCGTCGAGGATCAGGAGCTTCGGCTCGAGGGCCAGTGCCCGGGCGATCGCGATGCGCTGGCGCTGGCCGCCCGAGAACTCATGGGGAAAGCGGGTCAGATGCTCGGCGCCGAGGCCGACCTCGTCCAGATGCTTCACCACGCGTTCGGTCAGCGCCCGACCCCTGAGGCCATAGGCCGTGACCAGCGGCTCGCCCACGATGGCCCGGATTCGCATGCGCGGATCGAGCGAGGAGTAGGGATTCTGAAAGACGATGGAAAGCCGCTGGCGCCAAGCCTTCTCGGCCTTTTCGCTGCCGCCCTCGAGATCGACGCCCTCGAAATGCACGCGCCCGCCGTCGGGCCGGATGAGGCGCAAGAGCGAGAGCGCCACCGTGGTCTTGCCGCAGCCCGACTCGCCGACGAGCGCCAGGGTTTCTCCGGCGGCCACCGTGAAGCTCACGTCCTCGACCGCGCGGATGAGGCCGTGGCGGGTGGCAAAATGCTTGGTCAGATGCTCGACGGACAGAAGCGCCGTCATGAGGCAAGGGATCCGACCGTGGCTCCGGCCTCGGCGCCGGCCGGAGCCGGAAGCGGAAAGTGGCAGGCGACGGTACGGCCGCTGCCGGTCTCGCGCGAGGCCGGGTCGTCGCCGCTGCAGCGCGGCTGGGCGACAGGGCAGCGCGGATGGAAGGCGCAGCCCGGCGGCGGGGCCGCCATGTTGGGGACAGTCCCGGGGATTTGGGTCAGCACGCTGCGTCCGCGCCCCAGCATCGGCACCGCGCGCAGCAGGCTCGCCGTGTAGGGATGCGCCGGGCTTGCGAACAAGGCATCGACCGGACCCGATTCCACGACGCGGCCGGCGTACATCACCGCCAGCCGGTCGCAGAGGCTGCCGACCACGCCCAGGTCGTGCGTGATGAAAAGGACCGTCAGGCCGTGGATGCGGGCGAGGTCGCGCAGCAGGACGATGACCTGGGCCTGGATGGTGACGTCGAGAGCGGTGGTGGGCTCATCAGCGATCACCAGCTTCGGCTGGCAGGAAAGCGCCATGGCGATCATGACCCGCTGGAGCTGGCCGCCCGACACCTGGTGCGGATATTTGTGCATCGCGAGCGCCGGATCGGCGATGCGGACCTCGGTAAGCGCTTCCACCGCGGCCTGCTCGGCGGCGCCGCGGGTCAGGCCGCGCACGCAGGCGAGCGCATCGGTCAGCTGCCGGCCGATGGTGAAGAAGGGGTTGAGGGCCTTGCCGGGGTTCTGGAAGATCATCGCCGCCACGCCGCCGCGCAGGCGTTCGTTGTCGGCCTCGGAGGCGCCGACCACCTCATGGCCGTCGAGGCGCACGCTGCCGGTGACGCGGCCCGGCGGGGGGACGAGGCCGAGGCAGGCCAGTGCCGTCATCGACTTGCCGCTGCCTGACTCCCCGACCAGCCCCATCACCTCGCCTTTGACCACGGAAAGGTCGCAGCCCCGGACGGCCATGACGGTGCGCTCGAGGCTTGGGAACTCGATGCGCAGATCGACAATCTCCAGAAGGTTGTCGCTCACGCCTGTTCACCGGATGGCAGAAGGCGGCGATACACGAGACTCAGTGACTCGACTGGTGCTTGGGATCGAGGATGTCGCGGATGCCGTCGCCCACCAGGTTCACGGCGAGCACGGTGACGAAGATCGCCAGACCCGGAAAGGCCACCGTCCACCAGTCGTCGAGGAACCGGTCGCGGGAGAGCGCGGCCATCAAGCCCCATTCCGGGGTCGGCGGCTGGGCGCCGATGCCGATGAAGCTCAAGGAAGCGGCGGCCAGGATGGCATAGCCGAAATCCATCGAGCCCTGGACGATGATCGGGGTCATGGAGTTGGGCAGCGCGTGGCGCAGCATGATCCGCACGCTGCTCACCCCCATGGCGCGCGCCGCGGAGATGTAAAGCTCGCTGTTGACTCGCATGACGGCGCCGCGAACGATGCGCGAATACCAGGGGAACCATGAGACCGCGAGCGCCGCCATGGCGTTGGTGAGCCCGGTGCCGAGCGAAGCGCAGATGGCGATGGGCAGCAGCAGCGGCGGGAAGGCCAGGAACACGTCGGAGATGCGCATCAGCGCCGTGTCGAGCCGCCCGCCGAAATAGCCGGAGAGAAGCCCGATGGGAACGCCGATGGCGATCGCGAGCCCGATCACCACCACGCCCACCATGAGCGAGGTGCGGGCGCCGTAGAGCACCTGGGAGAAGATGTCCTGGCCCAGCTCGTTGGCCCCCATCAGATGCTGGAGACAGGGCGGGCTCAGCTTGTCGGCGAAGTTGATGGCGATGGGGTCGTAGGGCGCGATGAGCGGAGCGAAGATCGCCGCCAGCACGATGGCGATCAACAGGGTCGCGCCCACCACGAAGAGCACGTTCTGGCCGGCGAAATGCAGCGCCCGGGCCGCGAAGGTGACCTTGCGCGGGAGGGCGACGGCGACGTTGAGAGCTTCGGCTGTCATGCGCGGCGGAGCCTCGGATCGACAAGGAAATAGAGCAGATCGACGATCAGGTTGATGGTGAGATAGGCGGCGGCGAGGAACAAGGTCACGCCTACCGCTGCCGGGTAGTCCGACTGGGTGATGGCCCTGACCACATAGCTGCCGATCCCAGGCCAGTCGAACACGTATTCGGCGACCACCGCCCCGCCCAGGAGATAGCCATAGGTGAGGCCGATCACGGTGAGCAGGGGAATCAGCGTCGCTTTCAGGGCATAGCGGAAATACACGTCGCGCCGCGGCAGGCCATAGGCGAAGGCGGTGCGCACGTAATCTTCGGTCAGCGCCTCGACCATCAGGTTGCGCGTGGTTCGCGCGACCAGCGGGAGATTGGCCAGGGTCAAGGTGATGAGCGGCAGCACGATATGCGCCGCCGCGTCGCGGAAGGCGATCGGGTCATGGGCGAGCAGGCTGTCGATCAGGTAGAGCCCGGTGACCCGCGGAAAGCTGTGGTCGAGCAGGATGGTGCTGGTCATTCGCCCCTGCAGAGGCAGCCAGCCGAGCCAGCCGTAGAAGGCCATCTGCAGGAGCATGCCGAGCATGAAACCGGGCAGCGCCACGCCGGCGACCGACAGGCTGCGCACGAAGTGATCGATGGGCGAGTTCGCCTTCACGGCCGAAAGCACGCCGATGGGCACGCCGATCAGGATGATGCTGATCATGGCGAGCGTGGTCAGCTCCACCGTCGCCATCAGGCGCTGGCTGATGTCCTGGATGACCGGCTGACTGGTGAGGAAGCTGTTGCCGAAATGGCCGCGGCCAATCTCGCCCAGGAAGCGCAAGTATTGCTCCCACAGGGGCAGATCGAGGCCGAGCTGGTGCTTGGCGGCCGCGATCTGATCCGGGGTCGGCTTGTGGCCGAGCATCATCTCGACGGGCGAGCCCGGCAGGATGTGAGTCAGCACGAAAGTGACGGTGAGCACGCCGATCAGCGTGCCCACCATCAAAATCAGGCGCTGGACGACATAGCGTGTCATCCGAGAGCCTTTCTACGTTCGTTTCGCCGCAGTCTTCCGATCAGGCGTTGGTCCGGTGGAGGAACCGGAAGAACACCGTCTCGTAGGCTGGGTCGGTGGTAACACCCTCCAGGTTCGACCGGTGGGCAATGATGCGCTTGGTATCGGCGATGTACAGCGAAGCCGCATCGGTGATCGCCTGCTTGTAGGCGGCTTGCCAGGCGGCATAGCACTTCGCCTTGTCCACCGCTTCCAGCTTCGTGCCGTCGTCGATTTCCTTGTCCACGTCGGCGTTCGAGTAGTAGCCGAGGTTGAAGCTCCGGGACTTGTCGTCCTGAGTCTGCAACATCGAGGCCGGCTGGATGGTCGCGTAGTCGGGCCAGTTGCGGTACGGGAAGACGTTGACCGACGTTTCGAGGTGCTTCTGCTTGTCCCACACCACGCCCCAGTCGCCCTGGACGATCTGCACCTGCACGCCGAGCTTGGCGGCATCAGCCTGGAACAGAAGCGCGATGTTCTTCAGCACATCGACGCCGCCATAGGCGACCCAGGTGATCTTCCACTGGTCCTTCGGCACGCCCGACTCATCCAAGAGCTGCTTGGCCAGCGCCAGATCGAACTTGGGCATGTCGTAGACGATCGCGCCCGGCATTGCCATCGGCGTCGGACCTTGCGGCACCGAGGCGAGGCCGGCGTAGAGCTGCTTGGAAATAGTCTCGTAGTCCACCATGTGGGTGAGTGCTTGGCGGAACTTCAGATTGTCCGTCGGCGCCAGCTTGACGTTGATCGGCGCCGGCAGGTATTGCCAGGAATCGACGATTTCGACCTTGAGGTTCGGGTCCTGCTGCAGCCCCGCGATCATGTCGAAGGGGATCGTGGCAAAGGTCATGTCGGCTTCGCCCGAACGCAGCATCTGCAGCTGGGTCGAGGCCTCGGCGACGATCCTGACGATGATGCGATCCGCCTCGTCACCCTTCCAGCCGCCCCAATAGTCGGCATTCCGTTCCAGCACGATCTGCTGGTTGGGAATCCATTGCACCAGCTTGTAGGGGCCGGTTCCGTCGGCATTGCCCTTCTGGAACCAGGCGTTGCCCGCCGCCGCCGCCGCCGGCGAATAGATCATGGCGGCGTAGGACGCTGAAGAGACGAGATCGAGCGGCAGCGGATCCTTGGTCTTGAGCACCAGGGTGGAATCGTCCGGTGCCGAAACCTCGGCGTTGCCCCAGAGATAGTGGGCGCCCTGGCCCATCTTGATGTTGCGGTCGAGCATGATCTTGATGGCCCCGGCCGTCATCGGCGCGCCGCTATGGAACTTCACGCCCGAGCGCAGCTTGAAGGTCCAGGTGAGCCCGTCGTCGCTCACCGACCAGGAGGTCGCAAGCGCGGGCTCGAGCTTGGCTTCCTTGGTGTTGTAGCGGGTCAGCGGGTCGTAGATGTTGTTGAGAACATAGGACTCATGGCCATAGGCGATGGCCGGGTCCCAATCCTTGACGTCGATACCGTCGACGACGGTGAGGGTATAGGCCCTCGCCGCGGACGCCTGAAAGGCGAAGGTCCGCGCAGACAAGCGCGAACGTCGCCGCCAATCTCTTAAAGAGTCTCATGCTTTGTTCCATCCTCCCGATCGGCCGCAGTCGAGCATCATGCCGCATGCGGACTTGGTTTGTACCTTGGGTAGGCCGGGAAGCACACCACCTTGCGGACTGCGCCGCATCGGGAGCGATTTGCAACCTCGGCCTCCGTTAACTATCGTATGCGAGCGTAGCGAAGCTTTCCAGTGGCAAGCGTTCATGATGGCGTACCCCGGGGCTGACCCCGCCTTGTCGCTCCCGACAGGATCAGAATCGCGAGTTCGGCCCGATTGAACGCGGGCTCGAATCCTGCGTGGCTGAAGCCGCTCCTGGAGCCCCGATCCATCGCGATCGTGGGCGCTTCCGAGCGGCCGGGCGCGTTCGGGCGCACCACGCTTGCCCAGACGCTGGCCGGCGGATTCAACGGCAAGATCTACCCGGTCAACCCCAACCAGCGGGAGATTCTGGGCCTCACGTGCTATCCCTCTCTCGCCGACCTGCCTGAGCCTGCCGACCTCGTGGTGCTGGTGGTGGCCAACGCCATGCTCGAGGAGCAGATGCGCCTCGCCGTCAAGACCGGCTGCCGCGCGGCGACCATCTTTGCGAGCGCCTATCTCGAGGGCGACACGGCACCGTTGCTGACCGAGCGCCTGCGCAAGATCGCCCGCGACGCCGGCATGCCGCTGTGCGGCGCCAATTGCATGGGGTTCTATCATCCCGCCCGCGGCATCAATGCGGGGTGGTACGAGGCCGGCAAGCTGGAGCCGGGTCCCATCGGCCTCATCAGCCATTCGGGCTCGCTGTTTCTTTCGCTCGCCGCCAACGACCCCAGGGTCACCTATAGCCTGTTCGTTTCGCCGGGCCAGGAACTGGTCGTGAACGCGGCCGATTTCATGCATTACATGCTGGATGACGAAGCCACCCGCACGATCGCCCTGTTCCTGGAGACTGTGCGCGATCCGGCGAGCTTCACCGCCGCGCTCGAAAAGGCGAACGCCAGGGACATCCCCGTGGTCGCGGTCAAGGTCGGCAAGACGGCGGAGGCCGCCCGGCTGGCCGTCAGCCATTCCGGTGCCATCACCGGCGACGACGCGGCCTATGAGGCATTGTTCGAGAAACACGGCGTATTGCGGGCCCGCACGGTGGACGAATTGATGGCGACCGCCATGCTCATGTCGGGCAAGAAGCGCGTGGCGGCCGGCGGCATGGCGGCGGTGCTGGATTCCGGCGGGGCCCGGGGCCTGTTCATCGACCTTGCCGCCGAGCTTGGCGTTCCCATCGCCAAGATCAGCGCCGAGACCGAGCAGAAGCTGCGCGGCCGCCTGGAATACGGCCTGGAGCCGGTCAATCCGGTGGATGCCTGGGGTACCGGCCGTGACGCCTATGGCGTGTTCCGCGACTGCCTGCAGGCGGTGGTGGACGACCCGGCTTCGGCCATCGGCATGCTCGTGACCGACGTCAGCAACGACAAGGATCCCATCAGCGAGGAGTTCGCCGGGCTCACGGTCGAGGTTGACGGCAAGACCGACAAGCCGATCATCCTCGCCCATCACTGGACCCATCTGCGCGGCCGCGATGTGCTCGCCCGCATCGGGACCAAGGGCGTGCCCAGCATCGAGGGCACGGAAAACCTGTTCCTCGCCATCCGGCATGCCTTTGCCTATCGCGATTTCCGCGCCTTGCCGGCGCTCTCGCCGCCCGAGCCGCCCGATGCCGGCGTGGTGCAGCGCTGGCGCCGGCGCCTGGCGAAAGGGAGCGAGCTGGACGAGGCCGAAAGCCTCGCCCTCCTCGCGGATTTCGGCATCGAAAGCCCGGGTTTCGCCATCGCCAATTCCCCGAGCGAGGCGAAAGCGGCCGCTGAGCGCTTGGGCCTTCCGGTCGCTGTCAAAACGGCCGTGCCCGGCATCCGCCACAAAAGCGACGTGGACGGCGTGCGCCTCGGCCTCAGGACGCTGTCGGAAGTGGCCGAGGCTTATGACGACCTCGCGCGGCGCCTTGGCCCCAGGGTTGTCGTCGCCCGGATGGCCAAGCCCGGCGTCGAGCTTGCGCTTGGCCTCATCAACGATCGCCAGTTCGGCCCCCTCGTCGTGGTGGCGGCCGGCGGCACCTTGATCGAGGTGATGGGCGACCGGCGGGTCGCCATCCCGCCCATCGACCGGTTGCGGGCGCGGAACCTTGTCGACCGCCTGCGGCTTCGCCCCCTGCTCTCCGGCCACCGCAAGCGCCCGGCGGCCGATCTGGACAAACTGGCCGATGCCGTCGCACGCTTCTCGCGCCTGGCGGCCTGCCTCGGCGATCTCATCGCCGAGCTCGACGTCAATCCGCTGATCGCCGGCGCCGAGGCGGCTCTCGCGGTCGACGCCCTGGTGCTGCCCCGGACAGGCGGAGAAAGTTAGAGGACAGGATGGAAACCTTCGACACATCCGAGGACAGCGCCTTCCGCAAGGAGGTCCGCGGTTTCTTCGAGCAGAGCCTGACCGACGACATTCGCCGCGCCATGCTGACGGGCCTGGGGGCGGGCCGGGAGCTTTCCGACCGGTGGCACAAGGTCCTGCTGGCCAAGGGCTGGGCCGCGCCCAATTGGCCGAAAGAGCATGGCGGCACCGGCTGGAGCCTGAAGCAGCAGTACATCTTCGACCAGGAGCGCGCGGCGGCCTGGGCGCCGCTGCCGGTCATCTTCAACATCGACATGGTGGGGCCGCTTTTCATCCGCTACGGCACGCCTGAGCAGAACGCGCGCTTCCTGCCCCGCGTGCTATCGGCCGAGGACCATTGGTGCCAGGGATTTTCCGAGCCCGGCTCGGGCTCGGACCTCGCCTCCCTCAAATGCCGCGCTGTCCGGAAGGGCGACCATTACGTCATCAACGGGGCCAAGCTCTGGCAGACCGCCGTCTACGAATCCGAGATGATGTTCGGCCTGTTCCGCACCGATTCCTCGGGCAAGAAGCAGCAGGGCATCAGCGTGCTGGTGCTGCCCATGAAGTCCAAGGGCCTGTCGCTGCGGCCGGTGGTGCTGCTCGACGGCATGGAGCGTGTGGCGCAATGCACTTTCGAGGACGTGGAAGTGCCGGCCGAGAACCTGATCGGTCCCGAGGGCCAGGGCTGGGGCATTGCCAAGTACCTGCTCACCCTGGAGCGCCTCGGGATCGCCGAGGTGGCCGCCTCGCGCGCCTGCCTCGCCAGGCTGAAGGCGCTGGCCAACGCCGAGACCAGGGGCAATGAGCCCTTGTTCCTCGAGCCCAGCCTGCTGAACGAGATCGCCGCACTCGAGGCGGATCTCGATGCAGTGGAGGCGACCGAATACCGCTTCCTGTTCGATCCCCAGTCGAACGGCGAGCTCGGGCCGGAATCCTCGATCCTGAAGATCCAGGGCACCCTCATCCGCCAGCATCTGACCGAGCTCACCATGCGGGTGGCGGGACCCTTCGCGCCCACGACCGGCATGGACCTGCCGTCGGCCGAACCCGACGCGGCGCGAAGTTTCGCGTCCTGGGCGACGCGCCACTATTTCAATTTCCGCAAGATCTCGATTTACGGCGGCTCCAACGAGATCCAGCGCAACATCGTGGCCAAGGCCGTGCTGGGGCTCTGAGGGACAGATGATGCAACAGAGCTTCTTTCTCGGCGAAGACCAGCGGATCTTCCGCGAAAGCCTGCAGGGATGGCTGGACGAGCATTGGTCGCTGCTCGAGCGCCGGCGCCTCGCCGTGAGCGACCCCGGCTACAGCCGCGAGGCCTGGGCGGGCCTGGCAGAGATGGGCGCGCTCGGCGCCTTCCTGCCCGAGCGCGTGGGCGGAGCGGGCGGCGGAGGCCTCGAGCTCATGGTCGCCATGGAGGCCTTCGGCCGGGCGCTCTTCGCCAGCCCCTATCTTTGGACCGTGGCGCTGGCGGGGCCGCTGCTCGGCGCGGCGGGCAGTGACGGCGACGCGCTCTTGGGCAAAATCGCCGCTGGCAAGGCTGTCGTAAGCGTGGCCCTCACCGAGCATCGCTCGCGCTATGACTTTCACCATGTCGAGACCCGCGCCGAGCGCAAGGGCGCCGGCTACGCGATCTCGGGTGGGAAGAACGCCGTGCCTTACGCCGCGGCGGCCGAATATATCGTCGTACCGGCGCGCGTTTCGGGCCAAGCGCGCGATGCGGACGGGATTTCGCTGTTCCTCGTCGCGGCCGGCAGCAAGGGTCTGACGCTCGACTCCTATGCCACCGCCGATGGCGGCCGAGCCGCCGACCTCGCGCTGCGCGACGTGGCAGTGGACGGCAATGCCATGCTGGGCGAGCCGGGCCGTGGGCTGGCACTGCTCCAGCGCGCCGTCGATCTCGCCATCCTGGCCCAGGCGGCCGAGGCGGTCGGCTCCATGCGCAGGCTCCTGGACAGCACCGTCGCCTACGCCAAGACGCGGCAGCAGTTCGGGGCGACCATCGGTTCCTTCCAGGCCCTGCAGCACCGGATGGTCGACATGTTCGCGGCGACGGAGATGGCGGCGTCGCGCGTCCAGTCCGCTCTCGCCCGGATCGGCGGGTTCAACGATGCGGTCGATCCGCGCGAGGCGGTGATGGTGAAGCTCCAGGTCGACAAGGCGGCGCGCCTGGTGGGCCAGGAAGCCGTCCAGATCCATGGCGGCATGGGCATGACTGACGACCTCGACGTGGGCCATCACTTCAAGCGCCTGACCATGATGGCCCTTACCTTCGCCGACCAGGGCAAGCTGAATGAGCGCTATCGGGACCTGCAAGGATCGGCGGCGTGATCGGGGCGAAAGGATAGAGACGGCAATGATGACCGAGCTTTCGAAGACGGTTTCCCTGGAACGCCGCGGCGACCTGGCTCTGCTGTGGGCCGACAATCCGCCCGTCAACGCCATCGGCCAGTCGGTCAAGGCGGGCCTCCACAAGGGCCTGGCCGAGA